>Ga0153965_1000228_pt1 | contig 11515 bp, 13 predicted proteins | sample TSFL049MetaG_FD_104707 | JGI IMG/M metagenome (GOLD analysis project Ga0153965, IMG submission 104707) | Attine ant fungus gardens microbial communities from Florida, USA - TSFL049 MetaG | ecosystem: Host-associated > Fungi > Mycelium > Unclassified | place: USA: Florida, Paynes | collected... | reverse complement strand
ACTAGAGAATTTTCTGTGGAAATGTAGCATGGGATACACATTATACCCCTGGATTTTACTATTAGAACCCACTCTAATGACCTCCTACAAGCCCCAAACATAATCTAGACCCAAGATTGGGTACTTCTGTTAGGTAGCTGCCAAGCTGTCACATGCTAGAATAGCATATACCTTGGGAGACAAGACTGATGAGCTAGTATTAGGTTTCTCAGATACAAACTATTAATGTTGAAGCTCTAGAAATCAGAGGCTCAGGGATATCTTTGGAATGCAAGATAATTTTGATCTAGAGAGGACTTAGACTAATATGACATCAAGATGGCAGATCAAAAGTCTATTAGTGACTAGTGATCCTATCACTGCTAGACTCAGTCAAGAAATAAACATGCTGCCAGATGACAATTGTATCACTAATGCTCGGACATACTATCATGTATTTCTAGATCGTATTCAGAGTAGAAGGAAGCCAGTTTGGAGATTAGAGGATGTTGGATAGGAGTGAAGTATGGAGGTGGAGTAGGAGCATATGGCTATGGCTAGTAGGTATGGAGGATAGGGAGGTGACATCTGTCATGTCCACATGATAATATCATGGGAGAGAGAAGTGAGAGAGGCTGGAAGAAGAAAGAGTTTCCTTTTTTATTTATTTTTAATTGAGTCTCATCAGTTTGTACTTTTAATATAACACTCAGAGAGCCCAAGAGAAAGGCAATAAAATCTTGACACCTGCCACTATCTCAAGGGCTCAAGAGTTATGTTATGGCACTTTTCTGAGTTCTAAGTGAAGTGGTTGGGTTGTTAAGGAGACTGGAACTCTATACCCTACTTGGTCAAGAGACAAGACATAGCAGTCACTCGAACAACCTTCTACAGAGTAGCAGACCTGAAAAGCCTGGCTAATCATTGACTCAGATCGTATCACACCCATAAGGTTTAATGTGGGGGTGCAGATGAGGGCTTGATTGAGTGTGGTAAGGTCTATGAGTAGTTTACTGACTATTCTACTAGTAAGCTTGTTATAGTATATAAAGGTAAACATCTTAGGGACACTATGTGAGGAGGATCTAGATCGAGCTTACTATCCTTTTATCTTAATTATCATGCTAAGTTTCTATATTCTCTTTTTAATACCTTTATTCTTGATTCATCCCTACAAGCTCTTTAGCATGCAATTGGGACCTGGTACCACATCTTTAGCTTGTGCCAGGCTAATAGTTCCTTTTGCCTCCTTCAGCGGAAAGCCAGAACTATAGTAAAGGGATTTATTTACTCAGGTTATAGAAAAAGATTATAAAGAAACATACGCATCTGTCACTTGACTTGAATCTGTTTATCTTATTTGTGCAATAGTAGCATCTCAACAGCTCCGCCTCTGGAAAATTGACTTTGTGTTTGCATTTCCCAATAGTGACAATGCCTACAATATTTATATAGAGCAGCTAATGGGATTTAAGAAAGGAGAAGATGAATATGTCTGGAAACTGTATAAAACTCTTTATGGAACAATGCAAGGAGCTTATGATTGGGCAGAAAATTTAGATAAAACCTTCCAAGACTACATATATTATAAATCATGTACTGATTCTCAAATCTGATCAAGAGTGTACAATGACAAGTGTATACTGATTTCCACCTGAACTGACAACATCCTAGATGCTTTCTCTACTATTGAGGGTAAAAACCTAGCAAAATCACAACTGGGATCAAGCTATGAGATCAAGGATCCAGGCAAAGCTAAACTAATCCTTGGTATGCATATAGATAGAAACCAGAAAGGAAATGTTACTCTATCACAGCAGACATACTGTGAATGCCTCCTCAAACAGTTTAACATATATCTTTGTTCACTAACAATGACTCTTCCTTCCCCTGGCCTAGCAATTTCAACCAAGAATTGCTCCTCTACACCAGATGAAGCAGATGAGATGAAGAATATACCCTTCTGTAAAGCTTTAGGATTGTTAATGTGATTACAGGTTGTCACAAGACCTGATATCACCTTCTCAGTAAACAAGCTAGCTTGTTTTGCCTACAACCCAGGGAAGGCCCACTGGAATGCATTGAAACATGTCATAGCTTACATCAAAGATACTATAGACTATGGCATCACATACAAAGATGGCAGCAGTCTCAAATCCAGTGGGTATGTTGATTTAGATTATGCTGGATGTAAAGACACTAGACAATCTACTAAGGGCAGTATATTCATGGTGGCTGGGAGGCCAGTTTCCTAGGAATGCAAAAGACAAGACACAGTAGCATTGTCTACAGTAGAAGTAGAGTTCATAGTGTTTTCAAAGGCAACTACACAAGCCCTGTAGTTGCTGAAGTACTTCAATGAAGTAGGATTATCAGTCATAAGACCACTCAAAATTTTTGCAGACAACAGCAGTTCAATTTCAAATAGCTTAAATGACAAGAACCACTGATATATGAAACATATGCATATGAATGTGTGGCATCACTTTATTAAGGAACACACAAAATTGGGCAATATTATATTCTAATATACACCAACAACAGAAAATGTGGCTGACATCCTTACAAAGACATTACCAAAGGACACATTACACAAATTTGTATGTCAAATGGGACTCAATCAAAGGACTACAAGTACATCAGTCCAGGGAGAGTGTTGAAGTGGACTTATACACTTCAGATTTCATTTCTTCTCTCTTGTTCTTCAGAGATACTACTTAGTCATATCAGAGACATGTTATACTGAGACATTACTAGGACATATTTGGTATACACATATCTTTATAATAGTTGAGTAGTCTAACTATGTCCCTCAGTTGATCACCTGAAGGTATCATCTGAGGTGAGCTTATTGTAGCCAACATTTACTATTTCACTTACCACTATTGTGTAGTTGCCTCATCTTTTAGGTATTTAATATATGAGTTGATCACCTAAAGATATCATCTAAGTTGCCTCATCTTTTACTTCCCTTTTATGCATGCTATACATTTGCCATTCACATGATTTGTCCCATCATCTATGAGTTCTATTCCTATCACCATTGATGATTCAAGGAGCTTCTTGACAGAATATGTTATTGCATGTCCAAGTAGTTTGTACCATATATTAAGTGATGCCTTTACAACATACACAACTTGAGGATCAGATACAACTAAGTTCCCATCTAAGACCCATAATCCTTTCTTGTTTTTAGCTCTTTCAATTACTGATCCAGCTTTTGAGATCTCACACAATTTTGCTCCAAAGTTAACAGTATATCTCTTCTGAACCATATAGGTGACTGATAGCAAATTGTTTGTCCCCATATCTGGGACATAGGATATATCCCAGAGTTCAAACAATCTTGATTTTCCATTAACTGTCATTGAGATTCTGACTGATCCTGATCCAATAGCTTTGATAATGCTGTTGTTGCCTAAACTAATTGGAATGGGTGTCCTAAAGAGGAAAAAGTTAATAAACCATTCCTTCCTGGATGTTATTGGTAATATTGCTCCTAAGTCAATAATCTATCTACTAGCTAGATCTAAGGTTGATCCCTATGCCATGAAGAGATAAACAACATCTTCTTTTTCAGAGGTTGCAGTGACCTTTGCAGTCTGGGTTTTTGATCCCTCTACTCTTCTGTTCTCAGGAACTGTCCCAGCTGACTGATTGGCCTTTAACTTTCTACACTCCAATTTGAGATATCCCTTCTTTTTATAGTATTAACATTTCATGTTTTTCTTTTTCACATTACCATCAGTAGAAGGATCTTGTAATTGTTTGATAGGCTTCTTTCCTTTGCTTTCTCCTATCAATGCAATATGTGAGGCATCTCCACATGTATTCTGTTGAACTTGTGAGAATATCACAAGTAACTTATAGAACTGGACAAGTACTCAAGTTGCAGTGTGGTATTATAAGATGCCATCACAAACTATACTACTATGACTATAAGAATAGAAGACTCAGTAGGTATATAAGTGTCACACCCTGTGACACCTAGTGACTATACAGACTTACATACCAATCCAACTCTTTATCACTAGCTTATTAAGAACTATACTACTATGACTAAGTCTACTAGACTACCCAGTTTAGAGCACTACTGTTTCTTTAGCTTTGTTATCAATAAAGCCTCCTCTTATTACTTCGCCTCCTGGTAATAATCCTTCTCCATCCTTGTGGGCAAGCACAGAGGAAGACACAACCTGATTAGTTGAGGTCAAGCCTAGCAGCCCTGAGGATCAAGGCTTAACAGTATAACGAAGCTAAAATCCCCTATGCTTACCTTGCACCTATGTCCAACCTACCCACCCCAGATCCTTGAATAGAGTGACATGTTTGCTATGATGGCCTTCACTCAACCTTTCCTAGAGAATCAACCTTAACTCCTGTGGAGCGCCCCTTTACAGCTTCACAAGCCTGTATTCAATGACTCTTCTCTCAGAAGCCTAGAGAGAAAATAGTTGAGGATCCAGTTTACAAAAAAACCACAATCCCTACTAACCTTGAAGAAGAACAACCCAGCCCCCTACCAAGGATCACTTATGAACCCCCACAACCTTTTTCAAACCTCGATCTATAGTTCTTGTTATTGGTACTAGCAAAACAGATCAACCCATCTTCAAAAAAAAGATATCGCAGAATTAAGGAGCCAGACCCATTCTTAGGAGGCTTCCTAGATGAACTTCGAGCCTTCATCTTCTAGTGTTAAATATATTTCCATGCCTGTGAGAGAGAATTTAATAAGAACACAGAGAAGATCTTTTTTGCCATTTCCTATCTATGAGGGGTAGTACTAGACTATTTTGAGCCCTTCATCAACAAACCAGATCCCTACTAGAATCTTGACTTTCTCAAGGACTGGTCCTCCTTCGTTCAAAAGCTTTCTAACATTTTTGGGTTCTATATACTAGAGGACAATAATGAGGATGCTATTGTGGCAATCCCTTTTCCAAACAAGGGAAAAGCTGTGAATTATTTTATTTGCTTTGCAAAATATCAAAACCATATTCACTGGGATGATCGCTCTCTTCAGAAAGTAGTGAATGATGCCTTACTAGCTTGTATCCAGAATGAGTTATGTTTTAGCCATGAAGACCTGTCATTGTTTGAAGAACTGAAGAGGTCAGTACTGAGAATAGACAACGACTATTGGAAACATCAGTTGGAGGACAAGCACAAATTTCAGAGTACTCATACATTGTCCAATGCCCCTACTAGACCACTAAGGGAAGAGCCCATCAAGTCTGTGTTGACTACAGAATTCTCAGCATCCCCAGATAGGAATCTCCGAAACAGATCTAAACCCCTGTTTCTTGCTCCCTGCAATGACCTCCTGGCTCCTCCATTGAGTGGGGTCCTAGGACCAGATGGTCGCCTAACTTCTACCAAACGTCAATAGCAGTTATTCCTAGGACTTTGCATGTATTGTGGACAAACAGAATACTTGGCGTGCTCTTGCCCCCATCAAATACAACACCCAGTCATCAATGTAGAAGCACGTGCTGCCATCTTAGACCCTTCCCCCACATTCCCAGAGTCCCCAAAAAAAGAGTTAGCAGTTCCCTTATTCTCCCGGGAGTCGACTGTGTAAAGCCTACCAGGGACCCAGTCCTACATCTGGGTGCTATGATGAAAGGGTGCAAAAGAGAATTGCATACTGGGACAAACAAAACCATGCTATGCCAGCTCCCAATTGCATGCTAAAGGTCTGAGAGGAGATAATCAAAGATGAAGGTTTATAAACAATTAGAAAATAAGGATTATACGCAGTTCCAATAAAATATATGTTGGTGGTTGTGAAAGGATTGTAAGATCTCTCTAGATTGTCGTCGCATAGCCTCCCTAAGATGTCAACCTTTATACACTGTAACAAAAGCTCCTCTGGAAAATACAGTTAGTTGATCACTCATGGACCCTCCATACTCAGTTGCCCCCTTGTCTACACCCCCAACACCGAATCTTACAGGTGTGATGCAATCCAAGTGTGCACCTAGCCAAGCTTTCTCAGCCTGCTGTCCTCTCCGAAGCCTGTCCGAGTTGTATCTACATCTTCTCCCTAGATCAAGTTCTGGGTATATTCTGTGTTCTTCTCAAGATACCCCACTAGTCCTAGTCTTCTTACTCTCAATAGATCCACATTCACAATTCCAGAGACAGTGTAGATGGAGGTAGGAGTCAAGAGGTTCCTCTCCTTTCCAACTGCACACCAGATACTATATTAAAATGATTACAAAGCCCCAAAACCCAAGGAATAAAATATAAAAAGGAAACTATTACTACTTTTGAGGTTCCTTCAAGCTCTTCTTGCACTAAGTCCGCCCTAATTCCCAGTGATAACATGTCCTTATGGTGACACGTCCTCCTCATCAAATCTTTCCTATCAAAGATAACGCATCTTCATCATCGCTTCTCTCTAGAATATTCCTCTTGATCTCCCATTACTCCCTTTGATGTTGCTTTGTAAGAAGGCCCTCCTTGGTTACCTATTAAGTAGTTAGTAAACCCCACTCAATGTTTAGTATCTCTGAGTCGTGTCCTAGGGCTCATTTATCTAAATATAATTGATCTGATGCCATCAATACTTAATTGCAACCAGAGTCTATTTATCTAAGTCCATCATCCAAACACTACTGGTTCTAGAGTCCCAATCTGCCATATCTCTAAGTCAGTTCCATCCCATAATGGATCTAGAGCATAGTCCTTCTATGACTTTCTTTCTAAACCTAATGCCAGCTCATCCTGCTTGCTTCCCAAGGTATCAACATGAGCTCTGGTTTGGTTCTCTCTTGCTCAATGTCTTTATTATATAGTAGTACGTTCTGAGGATATAGAAAGGGTTCTAGAGCGAACTCTAATTAAGAATTCGTTGGTATAAAGCATATCAAATGTTATCTTCTGCAGAAAATTCATTTGCAGTGTAACAGCGACACTCCCAGGCCCTCAATCACTGTCCTTTCCCATTTGGTCATTATGCATCCAAGGAGCCTTCAAGGGTTTAGTGGACTTAGGTTCTTCAGGTTGTTTTGTGGACCCCAATTTCATTGTGTCAAATGGACTCACTTATTGGACTATTGTACCCCTTTCTGTAGTCTTGATAGACAGTACTGTAAATGCTTGTGTCACTCATGTAGTGTCATTCCCAATTGATTTTGCTTATGTGTACCTGAGTTTTTTGTGACCAAATTGGAAGACACCTATCCAGTTGTACTCAGACACAATTAGTTAGTTAAATACAATCCAAATATTGACTGGACAACTGTTACCCTACAATTCCCTGCCTTGAAGAACTATAACATAGCCCTAAGCACTGAGGCCCTGCCCAGAGCCACCCCTGAAACTACCCAGGAACAGTTTTCAGAACTCCCCAATCTCCAGAAACTCTTGATCACTCTTGTCAATGCTACCACCTTCCTGCGAGCCTGCAAAGCCCAGGGGGCAATACCATTCCAATTACTGGTTAAGTCTTCACTCCTAAAAGGACGTGCAGCACACCTAACCAAAAAAACACCTAACCTAACTGATGTCCCTCTGGAGTACCAACAATTCGCAGATGTCTTTTGTAAGTCAAAGTCCAAATTGTTACCTGAGCACTGTTCATTCAACCTAGCAATCCAACTTGAAGATAGTGCAACCCCCCCCCCTTGGACCCATCTACTCCTTGTCCAACTTGGAGTTACAGACCCTCCAAGAGTTCATTGAAGAGAATACCAAGACTGGTATTATCCGATCCTTGAATTCTTCCTGTGGAGCTCTAGTACTATTTGTGAAAAAGAAAGATGGCTCCTTATGCTTGTGTGTGAATTACTGAGGTCTAAACTGCATCACTTGGAAGGATAGGTACCCAATTTCCTTAGTCTCTGATCTGTTGGATATCCCCAGGAAGGCCTGGATTTACTCGAAAATAGACTTGAGGAGTGTATATTACCTGGTGTACATTGCCCAAGGTGACAAATGGAAAACATTGTTTAAAACCTGTTATGGCTCTTATGAATGGCTTGTCATGCCATTTGGTCTCTCAAATATACCTTCTGCCTTTCAAAGGTTCATGAATGAAATCTTCTCAGACCTGCTTGATATTTGCATAGTGATTTATCTCAATGACATCCTAATCTACTCAGATAACCTAGAAAAACACAAAGACCACATTAAAGAAGTATTGGAATGGCTTCAAAGGCACAAACTATATGCATCATCCACACAGTGTTTCTTTTACTAATACAAAGTTGAGTTCCTGGGGTTCATACTTAGCCCAGGAGAACTCCAGATGAATCCTAAGAAAGTACAGACCATTATGGAATGGCCTACACTATGTCGAGTCAGGGATATACAAGCTTTTTTAGAGTTTGCAAATTTCTACAGGCAGTTTATTGAAGGTTATTCAGAACTGACTCTGCCCCTGACTAGTCTGACCAAGAAGAATGAACCATGGGCCTGGACAAATTGCTGCAGAGTTGCTTTTGATTCCCTTAAGACAGCATTCTCAACGGCATCCATTTTGATACACTGGGACCCCAATCTCCCAGTGATTGTAAAGACAGATGTGTCTGACCATACCTTAGCAGCCATCATATCCACACATACTGGGCAAGATATTCACCCTATTGCCTTCCACTCTAGGGCATTCAGCTCCACCAAACTGAACTTCGACATACATGATAAAGAACTCCTTGCAATTTTCAAGGCATTCAAAAAGTAGCAGCATTACCTAGAAGGGACCATCACACCTGTCGAAGTGTTCACTGACCACAAAAACTTGACTTACTTCTGCAAGTCAAAGGCCCTATCCTACCGCCAGGCTAGGTGGTCAGAATTTCTCTCATAGTTCAATCTCTCCATCAAGTTTCGCCCTGGCAGACTAGGCACTAAACCTGATGCATTAACCCAATGTTGGGACATCTATGATAAAAAAGGATAATCCCTGCTCACTAACACACAACCATTGTTCTCAAAAGAACAGGTGGACCAACAAACAATATCACTGTAGAGATCAGGTGCTCACCAACATCACAAACTCCCTCGACGAGCACCCTCCTCCACTACTCCTCTGACAATAATACCCCCTCTATTGTCTTCATCTCTATTTATTCTTTGATCAAACTTTTTTCTTTTGTTATTTGATTTGACTTTTTTTTGTTTATTGTTTGTCGGATATTTTATTGTACTACTAGTAGCGGCCTAACTAATGGTAACTAGAGAGTATTTAAGAAGTCTTCTGTAACAGAAAGAGAGCAGTAAAATACAGGAGCAGTTTATCACCTCATCTCTTTCAACTTTGCAATAGGTCAGTAGCCAACGACGGACGGATGCCGTCGTGCTTGCAAACAACCTACCCTATTCACCATATCTTCAACTGGAGCCCACCGCGAGGGGCTTCTAATCTTTTCCAAATTCCTCCTGATCGCACTCTTGCAGAGGAGGTCTTTCTTGCACTGAATAACCCCCTCTCCCTCACTGACAACTCCTTCGCTGCAAATACTAAATTCTTCTTTTTCAAACTTTGATCACCAATTACACCCAACTTGACTTCTTCATCACCCCATTCCTCTCTTGATCTACTCACCATGTCTGATCAACAACCCCAGACCCATACCACCTGTTCAAGATTTGTTCCTGCTCAGTGGCCAGATCAATCTGGTTATAAAGACACTGGTCATAGTCATCCTACTCATCCCCAAACTATATCCAATCTACCATGAGCCCAATCTCCATATATTCCATCTCCATCTCCATTTTCTACTCCAACTCCTCATCCATCTTTTGTTCTGCCAGTCGCTCCATCTATTATGCTATCTACCATGCCTCATATATCTTTCTTTTAGTACAATGGAACAATGCCTAGCTCTGGTGATCGGAGTGCTCCAAGGTTTGATGGACACCCCCCCTCTTTGAAGTGCTTTTTTGATGAAATGGACTACCTTGGAAATGCTTGTGGACTCTCACCTACAGAAAAAATTCAGCACATGCTTTGCTATCTGGATTTCCACAAATATGAAACATGAAGAACTTGCCACTTTGCCCAAGGATTTGACTGGGATGCCTTCAAAGCTGAAATCACAGCTTTATACCCTGGAGCTGACAAAGATCGCAAATATACTGTTGTTGACCTAGAAATTCTTGTTGATAAATAGGCACGAGAACCTATGTAATCACGCTACCAGTTTGGTGACTACTACCGCCGATTTGTGACTATTTCTGATTGGCTCCTTGCTCAACATGAGATATCTATGCAAGACCAGAATAAACTGTTTATTAATGGCTTTGACCAAACATTCCGGGACCGACTTACCCCAAGACTCTATGTGAAAAACCCTGATTATCCTCTCCACCACCCGTGGCCCATAGATGATGTTGCCGAGTCAGCCCAGTTCTTTCTTGCTTCTAACTCTACCGCCAATGAACCTAACCACTACTCTTATCCATCATATAATTCTCAGTCATGATTTGACACTTTTACATCTGTACCTCCTGCTCCTGCTCGCGAGACATTTGATATGTCATCGCTTGAACAGTTTATGGTATCTGATGTTTTTATATCAAAGTTAGTGGACAAGCTAGGGCTCAGAAACACAGGAGGTCGCCTACCTAATAATACCATATTACCTACTGTCTCTTATTCTCACCTACCTCGTCCTGAGGGCTGTGTTGGATGCCTCGATTGCTCCCACTACCATCAGTCCTGCCCCATCATTGCTGACTATATCTCCCAAGGTCTTTGCAAATAAGATGACATGAGGTGTGTGGTCCTTATGGATAGGACCCTGGTCACAGCTCATCTAGCACCTGGAAAATGTATTAAAGAGTGTATTGATAACTGGTTAAAATCTCACACTCAATCTACTGTTTCAATCAATATGGTCAAGGCTCTTCAGACTGCCTCTACATTTCAGGCACCAGATACCCCTATTAATAAAGTCTATATTAGCGAGGTCTCAACTACAGACCTTGAAGAACTTCATATGCTGGATTCAGTTGCAGTCTCAACACTGAAGCAAGCAGACTCTATCAGAAAGCGTATCAGCAATACAGCTAAGGGAAAACCTATGCCAACTCCAGCTACCCATCTGCTGTGAAGGCAGAAAAAGCCTCACTTATCCCAACATTCTCACATACTCTAGCCAATACTCAGTTATCCCCTACCTCTTCTCAGTCTCCACCCTTTGCACCAGTACCTTCCTTTAGCACTCATACTCACTGGCGTTCTAATATTGAAGACCCAGATGTTATCCAACGTGTTATTGACAAAAGTTTGGGGAGTACAGTTACACTTACCTATTGCGAGCTCTATGCTATCTCTTCTGATACTCGCTAGTACCTGAAGGATAATGTTACCACCTGGAAAGTTCCTATCCCAGCAACTGCATCAACTAATGCCTTTGAAGAAGTTGAGGAAGACAATGCACCTGTTGAGACATTTCTGCAGAGCACCTCTTTGCCCTCCAATCTCATAGTTGGAAAGTCTATTGTTGAACTACGTGTGATACCCTTAAGACTAGAAGGTCACATCAGTGTTGAGGCTGTTCTAGATGAGGGATCTCAAGTAATT
>Ga0153965_1000226_pt1 | contig 11528 bp, 8 predicted proteins | sample TSFL049MetaG_FD_104707 | JGI IMG/M metagenome (GOLD analysis project Ga0153965, IMG submission 104707) | Attine ant fungus gardens microbial communities from Florida, USA - TSFL049 MetaG | ecosystem: Host-associated > Fungi > Mycelium > Unclassified | place: USA: Florida, Paynes | collected... | reverse complement strand
TACTACCTATTGTTCTATATATGGTAGTGCCTTTGTGCTAGAAATAGTGATAACCTAACCATATGGAGGCTGTCCTTTGTTCTAAGAAAAGGACAGATGACTATCTATGGGCAATTAATGAAGTCTATGTGCAAACATTGAGGTCTTCATATCTCCACTAATATTAATCTCCTTGAGGTCATTCTAGGCTCATTCTGAGCATTATGAAGAAGGCTTCTGCTGAGCCTAGAACCAAAGCATCAATTGCGGCAGTTTCCGAGATATTAGCAATTTAATAAACAGTAACATAGTGGTTACTAGTTGATCTGCTTAATATCTCGGCCATTATTGATTGCCTCGAGACATGACTGGTATCGATCAAAAGGTCTTCTTAAGGGCTTTAAGCTGGTTTTGAGACCGTGGGAATAATCGAAGAATTGGTGGAGATATGACTGAATGAAGTTTGTGATACCTAGTCTAAGTTGACAAGGAGAACTCAATAGAGTTCTTGTTAGATTTCTTATACTATTTATATATGTAGTTAACCCTAACCCTACTCTACTCTTCTATATATCCATACAAGTAATTACTATCTCACATGTCTAATAATTGAAAAAGAAAAGAAAAATAAATATTGATGCTATTTTGCCAAGTTATAACAGTAACCCTCAAAGAGTTTGTTTTTTAAGTCATTGTGACTAAGTAGTACAACACTATGTTAAACACTTGATATCTCTTTGCCCCACTATGGTGGGTCTGTTTAAGGTTTTTAGAAGAAATAAGACTTGTTGGGACCTATGAGTGGCAAGTACCCTTTAAGGTTGTCTAAAAACAAAAAAGAGTACAGGATCTCAAGGGATATAGAAAGACCACAGAAAGAGAGAACTTGCTATTTCCTTCTCTTTCTGGCTGTATTTATCCTAACTAGTACTGTGACAAGTGTTATAACTGTTGGGAAATCAAGCCAATGCCATAATTTGGCTAAATTTTCAGGAATGTTCTGAAATATTTCTTTAGTATATAAGTTTGTAATTTGTTGTATTTACTTATTGGTTTGCAATGGAATATACTTTATTCCAAGTTGAACCAACATGTGACTCTATTTCTATGACAACAACATATATAACTATGAGTGATTAGTTAAGTAATAGTCTAGTAACAGAAGTGACAAGTTGAGGCAATATCTATAAATGGGTTGGTTCTGATATTCATTTGGTTAGAGTCTATAAATAGAGAAGGGGTTTGTCTGATGTTTTCCTGAGAGTCTGTTTGTCTGATGAGTCCTTTGCCTATTCATGATTCCAAACCTTTAATGATGCATTACTGCATTATTATCTCCTTTGTCTATGAGCACCAACTGTTGCAGAAACTGAGTTGCATATTGGTTTGACTTGGAATAAAATGTATTCCATTGCAAACCAATAAGTATATCACAAAACTTATATACTAAAACAATATTCCAGAAGGTTTCTGAAAATTCAGCCAGATTATGGTGTTGGCTTGATTTCCCAATACTAACATCTCTTCTACTAACCACTTATTATCAGACCAGGGCTAATAATAATCATAGCCTTATTACAGGTTCATAACAACCTCAGTTGTCAATTTAGTCTAGTATGTATGTGAGACCAATGTGGGAAGATGCTTGCTGAGTGAGCATGACAAATCTTCACCTAATCATGACTAAGTTTTACCTAATGTCTCTCTTTTCACTCAAAAATTCCTATAAACTCAGAATAAATTCAAATAAATTTGGAAAAAGTGATGAGCAATACAGTCCTTTTTCTTCTGATTTTAGAAATTTTTAACAAAATATTAAAGCATCACAATTCTCTTCTTTTCATAATTAAATGTGTGAGAGGGATATAATATGTACAAACAATACCAGCTTATCATTGAGCTCACTTTCTCAAATCATAATCATTATTCCCTACTCTCCCCTACTCTTCTCTTTGCTCTCTTATACCCCTCTACTCTCTCTATACCTTGACTGGAAGCCAGGCCCTAGGTGTAAAGGGGACAGTACTCTACAACTGTGGTGTAGAGCTTGGAGTGTGTGACTAAGCTTAGGTCTTCTCTTCTAGAAGAACTCTTTCTTTGAGCAGTGCTGTAGTAGTATACCTGTAAACTCTTCTATTATAAACCTGGTACTAGGGGTCCATTGTGATCTGTATATGCACAGGATTGACAACTGTTCATTAAGAGAGGGGTCTAGAGTAGAGGTCTCCTTCTTAGGGGCAATAGTATACTTTTTTTCTTAGAGTAGCTGTAAGTGAACAGTAAGACAATTGTGAGAGATAGATCCTGCTGAAGAAGAACATCAGGCTAGAAGAGCTGAGGAGAGAGCACAACAATATGCTTTGCTCCAAAATGTTCCTCCTGCTCCTGTTCGGAATAGAGAAAGAGGAAGAGGAGGAAGAAGATTCCATATGACTTCTGTACATGTTCCACAAAACCTTGATGATACCATACTTGATTTGCGTAGATGTCAGCTTGCTCAAAAAATACTATTAGAAGAGCAATAACTTAAAATTATAGAGCAGAAATCATTAGAGTAGAAGCAGAAAGACAAAGACAGGTGAAAAAGAGGCAGTTAGAGCAACAAAGAGTAGCAGAAGAGTTGGAAATATTACAAGCAGCAAGAAGAGTTGAGCCTGCTCCTATAGTTTAAATCAATCAAATTATGGAGAAATGGAGAAATGAGGATGCAGATGCTCTTGATTATGAAGGACAGCAGAATAGAGATGGTAATGGGGACCTACATGTGAATAGGAATATACAGGAAGACATTCTGAGAGTTGTGAGTAACATATTTTACTGATTATCAGTAGATGAATATTAACCAAGTATAATAGGATATTGGGGAAGGAAATATTCAAGACTTAGATATAGAAGATAATGTGATTCAGGTATGATGATTTTTTGTATACCAAAACTCTGCATACTTAACAGTTGAACTAGAACCAAGAGGCTATTGTTCTAGATGATATTCCACCTCCTATCTTTCAGCCTACATATTATCCATCTGCTGAACAACCATTCTTAGAGGCTAATATACAGTATAACAACTTGGGCATGCTGTCTGTTATCTGTTCTCACTATCATGCTCTTCACTTTGACTGTGAAAAGCTTACTTCTTCATGGGTCAATCATCCCAAATTTGGCATGTGCTGTTTATAAGGACAAATCCAACTACCCCCCTTCAACCACTCACTGGAATTCTTCACAACTACTTAACTGGAAATGATTATTCCTCAAGAGAATTTCACAACAATATACAATAGTATAATGCAGCATTTGCTATGACTTCAGTAGGAGTCAAAATTGACAATTCAGTCACTAGACAGTCTGGTCCCTACTGCTTCAAGATCCAGGGAGAGCTTCATTATCTTACTAGTGCTCTACTTCCTTATGGTAATCATTCCCCTACCTATGCACAAATCTATATTCTTGATACAGTAGAGCAGCTCAATGTCAGGAGAACCAACAATAATAACCTGGATCCTGTAGTGATAGATAATCTTCAAACAATGCTCTTGGATAGCCACCCATATATTGGTCATTATTGTTATGCCTATGAACTCATTAGGGAAAAGCCAGTAGAGAAGCAGAAGGAGATTTCAATTAGGCTACATGTGAATTTGCAACAGGATCAAAGAACCCATAACCTACCAACAGCTGAGGAAATTGCAGTTATTATTCCAGAGAAAGGGGTGCATCATGCAATGGATAATAGAGATGTGGTATTATGGGCAAGAGGAGAACAACTTGAACAGATTAGCTAGAACAGTCCTTTTTATGCTGCTCTTCACTATGTTTTGTTGTTTCTAAAGGGGGAGAATAGATAGTATTCAAGAATTCCAATCTGTGGTGCTCAACTTAGAGAATGAGGTAAGAATGTAAGGCAAAGAGATAGAGAGGAATGGGCTTGCTCACAGGTGGTTTCTGACATATGCTACTATGCCTATTATCTTTATGTCAGAGATGGTCCTCAGTCACCTCTCTTTTATGGTAGAAAGCTTTTCCAGCAGTTTGTTGTTGATGCATGGGCAAATTGTAAGCAGAGGAAACTCAACTGGGCTAGGACACATCAACATACTCTTAGATATAAGCTCTATCAGGAACTACAGGATGCTGCTGTGCATGATTGGCATGATGGAGAAGATGTTGGGCCTTTGGGATGCAAACTTATTCTTTCCTTTTCTCATGTGGGGAGTCCTAGGTTTATGACCCAGTTGTTCTAGGATGCTATGGTCATTTGCAGATATTTCCACAAACTGGATCTCTTTCTTACCATGACTGCTAATCCCAAGTGGCCAGAAATCATCCACAGTCTCTTTTCTGGTCAAAAAGCTATTGATTATCCTGACATTCTATTACAGGTCTTTAAGCAAAAGAAAAAAGCACTCCTCAAGCTCATTGATAATGGTTTCGTTAGTACTACTGTTGCTTATATTCATACCATTGAGTTCCAGAAGAGAGGTCTTCCCCATATTCACCTGCTTATCTTTCTGCATCCTCAACATTGCATTTGAAACTCTCATCATATAAACTCTATGATCTTAGCTCAACTTCCTGATTCTCAACTACAGCCACTTCTCTATGCAAAAGTCACCAAATATATGCTACATGGTCTATGTGGTGTTGATAATCCCCAAGCCAAGTGTATGGTCAATGGAAAATATAGCAAACACTTTCCCAAGGAGTATAGAGAGAGAACAGATTGGGCTAAGGACAGTTATCCATTATATACTAGGTCTAATAATAGCTTGGTTTTTGAACACAATGGGGCCAGATTCACCAATCAATATGTGGTCCCTTACTGTTCTCAACTTCCTCTTCTCTTTGATTATCATCTCAATGTTGAGATCTCTGCTAGATTGGAAACTGTCAAATATCTGAGAAAGTACATCTACAAGGGTCCTAATAGAGCAACTATGGAGATTAGTGGTGGGATACAGGATGAAATCAAGGCTCATTTGGATGGTCGGTTTATTAGTCCAACAGAAGCTTGCTAGAAGATCTTTGAATTCAATATGCATGGAAAGTCACTAGCAGTCCAATGTCTTCCTATTCATCTTCCCAATGAACACTATGCCAACTTCCGTGCACACCAGACTGTCAATGAAGTATTAGCTAGGCAAAATATAGAGAAGACTCAGCTAACTGCTTGGTTTGACTACAACTCTACATATAATGATGGTTTAGGCCTTATCTACTGGCAGTTCTCTCAGCACTATACCTGGAATACTAAAGTCAAATCATGGCATCCAAGGCAATGGGCCAAGGTGATTGGGAGAATGTACTTTGTGTCACCATCAAAGAGAGAACAGTTCTTTTTATGACTTCTTTTGACTATATTTCAGAGTAGAAAAAGTTGGAAGCATCTAAGAACCTAGAATGGCCAAGTGTTTGCTACATTCATAGAAGCATGTATGGCAAGAGGATTACTAGAGGATGATCAAGAGTGGAGGATTTGCTTAGAGGAAGCAATTGCAATGCAGCCTAGAATGGCATGTCATTGGTTGTTGGCAATTATCTTGCTGACTGATAAAGTGGCTGAGCCTCATCTACTCTGGGATCAATTCAAGACTAGACTATGTGATGATATCAAGCACAAACTACATCATATGAACTACTACCAAGCTGACCAGGAAATACCAGAGGACGATGTTTATGATTATGGCCTTTGGGATCACAACAGGATATTAGTAGGAATGGGAAGAAGTCTTGCTGATTTTCCATCAATGCCTCTTCCACAGCAACAGTAGGCTCACAGAATTCCCAATCCTCTCTTACAGGCTGAGTAGTATGATGTAGATGAAATGGCAACTTTGGTGGATAAGCAAAGGGCAATTTTTAATCCTGACCAAGCTGCTGCTTTTGATGCTGTCCTGGAGTCTATTACCAACAATCAGGGTCATCTTTTCTTTATTCATGCTGCTGGTGGTTGTAAGAAGACATTTTTGTGTAACACTATTACTGCTGAGGTTAGAAGGAGAGGTCAGATAGCATTATGTGTAGCATCATCTAGGATTGCTACTCTTTTGTTAGATGGAGAAAGAACATCTCACTCATGCTTCAAGATTCCTCTTTCAATCTATGAAGACTCTATGGCTGGACTCAAATGCAATAGTTATATGTTCCCAGTCCTCTAACAAACCAAGGTTATTATTTGGGATGAAGTTCCTATGCAGCACAAGTATGATATTGATGCTATTGATCAATGTCTCAGAGACTTGCTTGAAGTAAGTAATTACTTGCACTTAATAGCTCTTGAATTGACATATCATGTTAAGACTCTAAACCTCATAGTTGAATATGTGTTTCAACTTGAAGCTTATATCTAATACTTGATATCTTCACACTCCTCGACAGAGGGTCCAGTTAAGGTTTTCAGTAAAGTTATATTGGAGGAGAGATGTCAACAAGACTTTGAGTAGCACCCTTGAGATTGTCCTAAGACAAGTAAGAGTACCGATTCCTCAGAGTAGGATTTTACAAAGGGAATACAGAAAAAGAGAACTTGCTGTTCTCTTCTCTTTCTGGTCTGTATTTATCCTAACTAGGTATTGTAACTACATTACAATGTGGTAACACTACTTGTAACTAAGAGTGACTAGTTAAGTGACAGTCCAGTGACAGAAGTACTAAGGGTAACAAGTCGAGTTAGTGTCCTAATAATGGGTTAGTCTGGTGTTGTCCCATTTGGCACAGATCCAAGAATAGAAAGAAAGTTAGTCTGAGATTTCTCCAAAGAGTCCTGTCCATTCTATGAGTCCATTGTCTCTTAGAATCTTCAGACATTATTCAATGCATTACTGCATAATAATGTCCTCGTTTAACATCGCCAACATCTTGTCTACTAACCACTCATTATCAGACCATGGCTGATAATAATTGTAGTCCCACTCAATGTTTATAACATATCATCTAGAATAACCATCCATTTGGTAGAATTACAGTGGTATTTGGAGGGGATTTTTGTCAGACTTTGCCTATGGTATCCAAAGGAACATGTCAACAAATGGTAGCAGCATCTCTTTGCAGAGAAAATTTATGGGGATATATCAAGTTCTTGCATCTTAGACAAAATATGTGCTTGGGTCACTCTGAAGCTGACAATCAACATGCTCAGTAGTTGCTAGAGATTGGTGCTGGGTCAACTATGGATAATAATGAGATAATTCAAGTTCCTCAGTCTATGGTTTGTGCTAATCTCAATGATCTTATCAATAGGATCTATCTAGGAATTGGCAACTCAAGGACTCAAGATGACTAGTACTTTTTGGATCACATTATTCTCTGTCCTAGAAATAATCAAGTCCATAATATCAATAAGGCCATTCTTCAACAGTTTAACCCAACTGCAGAGGTTCATATGCTGAGAAGTATAGACTCTGTGTCTGAAGAAGATAGAATGAACTATACCTATCCTGCAGAGTTTCTTCAACAACTTAATGCTAGTGGATTGCCTCCTGCTTTACTCTGTCTCAAGGTTGGCTCTCCAGTTATCTTATTGAGGAACTTGGATCCAGGAGAAGGACTTTGTAATGGGACAAGAATGGTAGTATTGAATATGAGGAGAAAAGTGCTCCAGTACAGGATTATCAGCAAGGACAGGAGATTTAGAGGCAAGGTGGTATTGATTCCAAGGATCAGGTTATCACCTAATGCAGAGACATTACCTGTGCTACTCAAGAGACTTCAATTTCCAGTCAGGCTAGCCTTTGCTATGACTATTAACAAGTCTCAAGGACAGTTAGTGGAGCATGTGGGGATTAATTTGCAGATATCAGTATTCTCCCATGGACAACTTTATGTGACCTTTTCAAGATGTACTTCACCTCTGAACATCTCAGTACTTCTTCCAGAGCAGAGCCAAGAGAGTAGAAGGACAATTAATGTAGTATATAAAGAAGTATACAATAGCATTAGATTATAGATTGTATTTGTATCTAACAATGGACTTGAGATTGATTTTTAATGATTTGAGAGATGAAAAAAGAGCAGAATGCTATTAGAAGGAAGCATAGCAACCTTTCAGCCTATACTATCTACTATTCCATAGACTGTTGTAGAAAGAAAATATAGTAGATTGACTATAATACAAACTCAATAACATAATATTACAGAAATTAAACAAACTTTAACCTCACAGATTGTTGAAGGAAGGGAGCATAGCAACCTTACAAACAACACTATCTGCTACTTCATAGACCATTGTAGGAAGGGAGCATAGTGAACTGACTTCAACATAAACTTCATAAGCCAGGCCAGAGGCCTGGATGAAAACCTTGTCTAGTATATATGCTACACCAAATGTGGGAGTGATGCTGCTGACTAACTGCTGACTAAATTTTACCTAAGCATTCCCACACCCTCTCCTTCCACTCAAAAATGCAAATAAATTCAGGAAAATTTCAAATAAATTGGAACAGGCAGTGAGCAAAGCGAGCTAACTGTGGCCTTACTATTGTAGGAAGGGAGCAGAGCAACCTGACTTACAACAGTGCAAACTATTAGTGTAGGAAGGGAGCAGAGCAACCTGACTTACAACAGTGCAAACTATTAGTATAGAAAGGGAGCAGAGCAACCTGACATACAATAAATATTGCTCACTATGTCGCAGACCATTGTTGGAAGGGAGCAAAGTGACCTGATCAACAACACTATCTGCAGCTGTACAGACCATTGTTAGAAGAAAGCAAAGCGACCTGATAAACAATACTACTTACTGTTATACAGAATATTGTAGGAAGGGAGCATAGCGGACTGACTTTAGCACAAACTTAATAATACAGAATTAGTAGAGAGTTCTGGATGGGCCGAAGGCCCAGATGAAAACCTCGTCTAGTATATATGTGAGACCAAATGTGAGATGATGGCTGCTGAATCAGAACTGACCAAGCAATTGTCACATGACCTCTCTTTTTACTGAAAAATTCCCTTGAATTCAAATTAATTCAGAATAAATTCAAATAAATTAGGATAAATTAGAATAAAATTGGAACAAGCAGTGAGAAAAGCAAGATGACTGTGGCCTTACTATTGTAGGAAGGGAACAGAGCAACCTGACTTACAACAGTGCAAACTACTAATGTAGGAAGAGAGTAGAGCAACCTAACACATAATATTGCTTACTGTGATACAGACCATTGTTGAAAGGAAGCAAAGCAACCTGATAGACAACACTGTTCACTGTCACACAGACCATTGTTAGAAGGGAGCAAAGTAACCTGATAGACAACACTGTTCATTGTCATGTAGACTATTGTTGGAAGGGAGCAAAGTGACCTAATGTTCAGAACCAGTAGTTTAATGCAGGGTTCCCTTGTGGGCTTGGCCTCAATTTTGATTGTGTCTCTCTGTACTCTGCCCAGTAGCAAACAAAAGGTTTATTGGATAGTGGAGATGGGTTCTTTAGATAAGAGGAGGAGAACTAGTGTTGTCTGTAAATCCTAGTTGAGAACAAAACTATGTTATTTAATTAATAATAAGCCTTTTATAGTTTTTAAGGAATTTCCTGAACAGAGGAGCTATGATTGTAACAGTTCGTCTTTGTTCTTATGACGGAGTAGTGATGTAGTAGTCAGAGGGATACATGAGGTGGTGACGTAGTAGTGAAAGGAAGACACGAGCAGATGATGTAGTGTAGAATAGAGATCGTAAAGCATATATAAGTAGTTGGTAAGGGTGATAGAACCCTAGTTTCGTTCTGGTTAATAAATTCCTTTCTAACTCGAACACCAGGTTCTAGAGGAGTTCGTAACAATGATAAGCACATATGAGGGGAGTAGTTGGGACATGCAGGTTTCTGATGACATAAGCACACACATGGGAACCCAAGGATGGTCCAGTGCAGACATGCTGTGATCAACATTGCACATGCATCACCATGTGTCTGAGGTGTCATGTCCCCATGACACCTGATAAACAACACCACTTACTGTCACACAGACTGTTGTAGGAAGGAAGCATAGTGCACTGACTTCAGCATAATCTTAATAACACAGAATTAGTAGAGGGTTCTAGGTGGGCCAAAGGCCCAAATGAAAACCTTGTCTATACTATTGACTACTGAGCTCTTAGTCATCTACCACTTAGCATGATGTCTGAGACAATTACATGGTCTCCTTGCAAGACCTTTCTGATAGAACACTTGACACTAAGACAATCCCCTCATCTCCAGAATACATTGTTACTCTGATTGTGTGCACAAAATTTTATTAAGTTTGTTCATCCCCTGTATCTTCTTCCACCCAGCAAATCAACTGACACTACCTTGGGGGATCCTCTCAAAGAAGTAAAGTTTATTGTATCAGTTGTGGCTTTCTTGTTTAAGCAACTCACCATGAGGACCTCTTCACTATAAACAAAGCTTGTATTTCAAGGACCAATGGTTTTCTTTTCTCCTCTTTAAGTACTCACCAAGTTCTTTCTGAATCATGTCGGGCCAGGCAGGATCTTCAGCGGTTTCTCCATATATGACCCACTCCCTCCGGTGCTGGTATTTGCGATCATGATTACGTCTTGAGCCAGAATTGATCCATTGATGTCTCCTGGGGGCGGGACGTAAGGCAAATCACATTAGATTCGTGAAGTCATGATATTCTTTGTTTGAATATGGAATATCTTCCCGATTGCTCAGCATCGCGTCTTTCTTCGTCCTGTGCGGGGACGGCAGCGACGAGGGGAAAGCGGCAACCAAGAATTGTGTGACTAAAGCTTGCTCCAGGGAACCTTTCTACATAAACGCACATCCCGGTATCAAGGCCTTTGGTCACCAACAAGGAGTATGATGCCAAGTGCTTCTCACGGGTTCACATATTGCTTTCCCTTGATGCTTTTTCTAATACTAATAGTTATTCTACTTGCTATAATATCTTTCCATTTTCACCAGTACCTGACTCGGTATTGAATCCGGCGATTGCCTAATGTAGATCAATTCCTGTATGATCACGTTCTTGCGCCGTCTTTCTCTTTCTTCAGATCTCCTAGTTCAATGACGATCAATGTCATGCAGTTGGAACTTCAATAACGGCATTCGAATATAGGCATACGCCAGAAGATGACACAGACAATCAATGCTCGGATTGCTTGGGCAATGTTATGTTATTAAAGGAAACACTGTAGACAGGTGTGCCAGAATATGTTTATTATCACTCTCAGATGCTCATTCACCTACAGTTGCACCTGATTCATTTAAATTTGCTGCTCTCGATGCCTTGAAAATATCGGACAGACCAATCGAATTCCTTCTCGACAGGGAAGAGCCCCCCACCTCCCACTATCAGGCTGCAGGAAGAACTCCGCCTTGCACGTCCAGCACCTAGAACCAAGGTTCTGCCTTCTCGTACCTCGAAAGCGACATTTTGTTCATTCGTTCAGACAACATCGCTACAGCTCGCAATGTAGTCCCAGATTCCGAGTTTCTGATTCTGAAATGCCCAGTTTGCTCGAGAACCACTTTTACCTCCCTTCAGGGATTATTGAATCATGCTCGCATTTCGCACGTACTTGAGTGGGGTACCCATGAGGAGTGTGTA
>Ga0153965_1000225_pt1 | contig 11573 bp, 12 predicted proteins | sample TSFL049MetaG_FD_104707 | JGI IMG/M metagenome (GOLD analysis project Ga0153965, IMG submission 104707) | Attine ant fungus gardens microbial communities from Florida, USA - TSFL049 MetaG | ecosystem: Host-associated > Fungi > Mycelium > Unclassified | place: USA: Florida, Paynes | collected... | reverse complement strand
CTGCATTCAGGGTCTCTGTGATCAGAGCTAAACTAGTGTGTTTAAGTATCACTAGTAAACAGGCTAGGGTAGCTCTGGAGTGTTGTCATGCTGTTTAGGGGTTGAGATGGAGGTGTCCCCTTACAGAAACCTTGGTAAATCCTTCGTTCTCTCCAGCAGAAAACCCTTTGTAGTTCACCCCATCTGAGACATCTCTGTCTAACCCCAAGCAACCTCATATTGCAATTATCAGTACACCAGCCCTACTCTGGGCCTCGCAGCTATCAGGCTCGAAAATATTTGCTCTCCAATTCAGTTTCACAGTACAGGCCAAATCTACTACCATATCTGAAAAAATCGACCTCTCCTCCATTCCAGAGGAATATCACAAGTATGCAGATGTCTTTAGCAAGTCCAAAGCAGAAACACTTGCTCCCCACTGTCCTTACAACCTCCAAATCTGGAAAAAGATTTCCATCCTCCAGTAGAAACCATCTACTCCTTGTCCAAATTCAAACAGGAAACATTAAAGAAGTTTATTGACGAAAACCTGACTAATGGATTCATCCGTTCAACATCGTCACCTCATGGAGCACTGGTCCTGTTCATAAAAAAGAAAGATGGGTCCCTCCAGCTCTGTGTAGATTTCTGCGAACTCAACAGAATCACGAAAAAAGATTGATATCCACTTTCCCTTATCTCCGACCTCCTAGATTCTCCCCACAAGGCTCGCATTTACACCAAAATTGACCTCTGACATGCATACCATTTGGTCTACATTGCCAAAGGAGACGAATGGAAAACTGCCTTCCGTACTTGTTATGGAGTCTTTAAATGGTCAGTAATACCGTTCGGACTAACTAATGCTCCAGCTGCCTTCCAATGCTTCATGAACAACATGTTCTCTGACCTTCTGGATGTGTGCATAGTGGTCTACTTGGACAACATCCTAATCTACTCTGATGATATCACGCAACACCAGAGCCATGTTAAAGAAGTGCTGAAACGACTCCAAAAAGCAGGCTTGTATGCAAAAGCAGAAAAATGTGAGTTCCATTCAGATTCTGTTGAATACCTAGGCTATGTTCTATCTCCAGCTGGTTTGACCATGTCCGACACTAAAGTGAAAACCATTCAGGAGTGGCTGGAACCAAAGAAAGTAAAGGATATTCAGTCCTTCTTAGGTTTCACCAACTTCTACAGATGTTTCATTTTCAATTATTCAGACATAGTCATTCCACTCACTCGTCTCACTAGAAAGAACAGTCCATGGAACTTTGACGACAATTGTAGGATAGCATTCAATACCCTGAAACAAGCCTTTACCTCCGCTCCTATCCTTACGTATTGGGTTCCAGACGCGCAACTCGTCATGGAAACTGATGCCTCAGACTACGCTCTTGCTGCTATTCTTTCTATTATGACTAAAGATAATGAGATCCACCCCATAGCCTTCCACTCCAGGACATTCTCTGCTCCGGAACTCAACTACGACGTCCACGACAAAGAATTACTTGCAATATTTGAAGCCTTCAAAATCTGGCGACACTATTTAGAGGGGTCCGCTTCACCAATTGACATTGTAACAGACCACAAGAACTTGGAATATTTCTTGACAACCAAGATTCTAATGCACCGACAAGCAAGGTGGTCAGAGTATCTTTCTCAATTCAACCTCGTAATTCGCTTCCGCCCTGGACGTCTTGACACCAAACCAGATGCACTCACTAGATGATGGGATGTCTACCCAAAGGGGGGAGATAATGGCTACGCTTCAGTGAACCCTCATAACTTCCGTCCAGTTTTTACTCATGAACAAATCGCAGCATCTCTCTGAGCAACCATTCTTACCACTCCGGCACTTTGTGCAGCCACAATATTGGATCAAAACCAACTTTACTCCGACATCCTAACAACACTCCTGTAAGGGGACCCCTCACACATGACTCTGGAGCCCGTTGCCTCCTAACCTAATTTTATTGTGCAGCCCCTGGTTACCAAAGAATGGAATGTAAGGACATTTTAGTATATATATTGTAGATTATTCCCTCCAGAAGCCTCATCTAATTCTCTGAGGAATCTCCTGGAGTGCTCTGCTCTGGTCGCCCTCACAGCAGAATTAGATCTCATTACCAGAGCCTTAGGGATTCTCAGTAGACAACCGCCCTCCGGTCGCTCTCCGCTGACAAACTCTGACCCTCTGATTACTCTGCTCCGAGGACGATGTCATTGCCTACGGACACTCCCCTAGGTGTAGCCGACACCTTGGGCTACCTACAGCACTATCTCCAGGAGCTGACCGAACGACAGAACGCTTCGGAACATGCTATCAACACCACTCTCATGGCCCTGACCACTCAACTGCAACAAGTCACCCAACTTATGACCAGCTCCGCTTCCACATCAACCGTCGCTCCGCCCCCGATGCCTGTGTCTCCCCCTCCAGTTACACCTCCCTCTCCTGCTCCAGCCGCTTCGTCTAAACAGCAAGCAAGGCCGAAACTTCCCTCTCCCCCCGACTTCTCCGGCGAACGGAGCTCCAGACGAGCCTTCCTCAACTCCTGCACTCTGTATTTGCGTCTGGCCCCAGAGCAGTTTACCTGCGATGAGGAAAAAATCTTTTGGACCCTTGCCTTCTTCAAGGACGGACATGCTGCGAAGTGGTCCGAGAACCTCTTTCACCAGGAGGCAGACACCGGCATTTTTCCAATTCAATCCTGGGTCGACTTCGAACAGCAATTCCGGAGTCAATTCTTTCTGGTCAATGCAGAAGCAGACGCCATCAACACTTTGGAAGGGTCTTCGTACTATCAAGGGAACCGGACGGTGGACGATTACCTGGATAGCTTCTTGATCCTAGCCTCAGACGCCAGATATACGGACCCCCGGACCTTGGTAGTCAAATTCTGCCGCAGACTCAAATTGAATGTCCAGAGTCAGATCGCCACCATGCCTTTTGGATGACCTGCCGACACCGATCCGCAGGCCTGGTACGCAGCAGCCCAGAGGATCGACCAAGCACAACTGGCAAATGAAGCATTCCAATCCACACTCCGGTCGACAACCGTGACCCCTACACGCTCCGCCCCTACTCGACCAACCCCTTTTTCGGTACTTCGCTCCCCTCCAGTAGCTCTGCCTTCTGTTCCACCCAGACCTCCGCCGCCCCCGCCTGCACCATCCAGAGGAATACCCATGGACGTTGACACAGTCCGGAAAACGCGCTCTTTACCTCTGCGAGGTTGCTATCGCTGCGGAGAGACCAACCATCTTGTGAAGAACTGCCCTCACCGTTTGGACGTCCAGAGGTTAACCGCAGAGCAAAGGGAGGAACTGATTGAAGATTTAATGGCCCTGAAGGATGCAGTAGAGGAAGAAGAGGTTTGCTCAGCCCCGGAGGAGGATTTTGCTTAGCGCGGCTGGCGAAAAGTGCGCCCCGGTTGCTGCTAGTTAATAGGTTTGCTGTATTAGACGTAAAAGAGGTCAATACAGACATAAGTGAGCCTATAGACACACCCTCCCTCTCCTTCTCCACTCCGGACAGGACAACGCAACCCCAGAAGCCAAAATGGGAAAAGAGGTTACCCAAATGACTCTCCGTCAATACCCTTGACGCCCGTGGAACGTCGATCATCCTCCTAATAGAAGTCAGCACCACGGACACCAGCAAGGTGCACTCCGTCAAAGCGCTTTTGGACTCTGGAGCTACGGGCAACTTCATAGATCGAGACTTCGTACGGACAAAAGGTATTAACACTTGGAGCATCTCTCGCCCTATACCAGTGTACAACGTGGACGGTTCCCCCAACGAAGCAGGCCGGATCTCCGAAGTTATAGACGTAGTCCTCCGCTACAAAACCCACTCCGAAAGAACGCTCCTTGCTGTCTCCAGCCTCAGGAAGCAAAACATGATCCTCAGTTATACCTGGCTCAAGGACCACAACCCGGAGGTCAATTGGCAAACCGGAGAAGTACAGATGAACCGATGCCCTTCTCGATGTGAAGGATGCCACGTGATACGAAAGGAACAAGCGTCGCGGAAGCAGATGAAGACTAGAGCCCTCAACATCTGCCCGTCCGGACCCCTTCTGGAGCATGCGGAAGACTCGGAAGAGGATGAGACTCCCGTTCAGATGGGTGAAATTGAGTATGAGTAAGGAGACCGACTGTTCATGACCCGAGTCCTCCCGGAACCCACTGCAGAAGAGCTACGTGCCGCCTCTATGACCTCCCAGAAACTTGCAGAAGGAGCCTGTCAATCCGCGGAGGCACGGAGAGAACCTTTCATTCTGCCTGACTGCGTCAGAGGATTCGAATCCGTATTTGCCAAGGAAGACTTCGACATCCTCCTAGAGTGCAGGCAATGGGACCATGCTATTGAACTCATTCCGGGTTCGGAGCCTAAGTCGTCGAAAGTCTACCCTCTGTCCCCGGTGGAACAAAAAGAGTTGGACGCTTTCCTAGAGGAAAATCTGCGCACCGGATGAATCCGCCCCTCGAAATCCCCTATGGCAGCTCCAGTGTTCTTCATCAAGAAAAAGGATGGCTCACTCTGGTTAGTTCAAGACTATCGTGCACTCAATTCTATGACGGTCAAGAACAAGTACCCCCTCCCCCTCATCTCCGAACTCATGTCCCAACTCCGCGGAGCCAGATACTTTACCAAGCTAGATGTCCGCTAGGGTTTCAACAACGTCTGCATTAAGCCCGGGGACAAGTGGAAGGCAGCCTTCCAGACCAATCGAGGTCTGTTCGAACCCTTGGTAATGTTCTTTGAAATGACCAATAGTCTGGCCACCTTCCAAACCATGATGAACGACATCTTCTGGAACCTCATAGCAGAGGGTATCGTGGTGGTCTATCTGGACGACATCCTGATCTTCACCAAGATGAAGGAAGAGCACGAGCAGGCGGTCCGACAGGTATTACAGGTCTTGAAGGAGAACAAACTCTTCTTCCGCCCAGAGAAGTGCGAGTTCTGCAAGCAGCAGATTGAGTACTTAGGTCTGGTCATTTCAGAGAACGAAGTCTCCATGGATCTGGTCAAAGTCGTAGGAGTCCGAGAATAGCCTACTCCAAAGAACAAGACGGACATTCAGGCTTTCTTAGGTTTTGTGAACTTCTACCGGAGGTTCATTCGGAACTTCTCTGCCAAAGCCCGACCCCTCTTTGACCTAACATGCTCTGAACAGGTCTGGACATGGAGCGGAAAGGAACAGGCGGCCTTCAAAGACCTCAAAACAGCAGTGACCACTGCTCTGGTGTTAGTGTCTCCTCAGGAATCGGACCCCTTCTGGATTGAAGTGGACAGCTCGGACTTCACCACAGGAGCAGTCTTGTCTCAGCAGTCGACGACGGACGGAAAATGACACCCCATAGTGTTCTACAGTAAGTCCTTGTCCTCTGTGGAGCGGAATTACGAGATCCACGACAAGGAAATACTGGCCATTATCCGCATGCTAGAAGAGTGGAGGCACTTCCTAGAAGGAGCGACCCACCCGGTGGAAATCTGGACTGACCACAAAAACCTCAAGTATTTCATGACGGCCAAGAAACTTAACCGTCGTCAAGCTCGCTGGTTCTTGCATCTGGCTAGGTTTGACTTCTTGCTTCATCACCGCCCCAGATGTACAATGGGCAAACTGGACACACTGTCGAGGAGAGCTGATCACGGAAACGGAGCCTCCAACAATGAGAACGTTGTCCTCCTTCGACCGGAGTTTCTTGCGGTACGTGCCCTGGAAGGGGTGGAACTGACAGGTGTAGAACAGAAAATCCTGTCCGACATACACAAGAGGAACCGGAACAGAGACCAAGAGGAACCCATCACTAAGGCAGCACGAGAGCTCCGACGCTCCGCTAATGGAACAGTGTACTCCTCGGAGTGGTCGAACATAGATGGCTTACTCCGGTTCCGAGGGAAGATATACATACCTCAAAGTCCTGACTTACGCAGACAGATTGTAGCCCTTTGCCATGACACCCGCATCGCAGGTCACCCCAGACGTTGGAAGACACTAAAACTGGTGTCTCGGAACTACTGGTAACCTCAGATATCTAGGTATATCGGCCAGTATGTAAGTACCTGCGATCTATGCCTCTGGACTAAACCTTGGCGACACTCTCCAGTTGGTGAGCTCCAACCACTCTCCGTTCCGGACACATGGTGGGATATGCTCAGTGTGGATTTTGTGGTCGAACTCCTGGAGTCCTTTGGATATGACGCCGTCATGACCGTCATGGATTCCATCTCCAAGAGAGTACACTTCGTCCCGACGCACACAATGGTTACAGCAGAAGGAGCAGCCAGACTCTTTCTTCACCATGTCTGGAAGCTCCATGGCCTCCCGAAACGTGTTGTCTCTGACCGTGGACCCCAATTCGTAGCTTCATTCACTAAGGAACTGTACAGGCTACTAGGCATACGACTATCCTCTTCCATAGCTTGGCACCCCCAGATGGATGGACAAACGGAACGTGTCAACCAGGAGCTCGACCAGTTCCTCCACTTATTTGTCAACGAACGGCAGAATGACTGGTACGACCTCCTACCGATCGTGGAGTTCCAGCACAACAACCATGTCCACTCCGCGACGCAACAACCTCCGTTCCTACTCGACACTGGACGAATCCCCCATATGGGCTTTAAACCAAGCCAAGCCCCCTCCGGACTAGAGACAGTAAACGAATTCACGGAGCGGATGAAGTCTGCTATGGAGAAGGCCAAGTCAGCGATCCGCAAGGCACAAGAGGACATGACGCGGTACTATAACCGAAAGAGGACTCTGGCCCCCGTGTACAAACCAGGAGACCGGGTATACTTAGATGCGTCAGACATTAAAACGACACGTCCATCTCCGAAGTTGTCACATCGCAGACTCGGACCCTTCGAAATAGAGCACCAAGTAGGACCGTTAGCCTACCGTCTCAAGTTACCCTGCGGAATGAGGCAGTTACACCCAGTGTTCAACGTCGTGAAGTTGTCCGCCACTCCAGAGGATCCGATCCTAGGAAGGAAACCACAAACCCCGCCGCCACCCATCGTCATCAATGGAGAAGAAGAGTGGGAAGTGGAAGAGATATTGGATAGTCGCTGGCACAGGAAGAGGTTCCAGTTCCTGGTCAAGTGGAAGGGCTTCAGCAGAGAACACAACTCTTAGGAGGCAGCCTCTGATATCAAAGCACCAGACCTCATCGCAGAGTACTATCGGAAGCACCCAGCAGCCCCAAGACATATCTACTGGACAGACTTCGACGCCATTTTTCAGCCCCGGAACCATTGCTTCGAGATGCAGCAATCTTGGAAGGGGGGTAAATGTAAGGGGACCCCTCACACATGACTCCGGAGCCCGTTGCCTCCCAGCCTAATTTCATTGTACAGCCCCTGGTTACCAAAGAATGGAATGTAAGGACATTTTAGTATATATATTGTAAATTATTCCCTCCAGGAATCTCATCTAATTCTCTGAGGAATCTCCTGGAGTGCTCTGCTCTGGTCACCCTCACAACTCCCCTTCGACCCCTCCGTCTCCGACCATTTGCTCCATCTAGAAGGACACTGGTCAAAAGACGGCGTAGGGTTTCTCAGACTCGACAACAGAATGTATGTTCTGGATAACGCCAACTTACGCCTCCGAGTTCTCCAGTATCATCATGACCATGTCCTAGCAGGACACCTGGGCCAAAACAAAACACTGGAACTCATACAGAGACATTATACCTGGCCAAACATCCACGACGACGTACAGAAATTCTGTAAGTCTTGTGTTACCTGTATGAGATCCAAACCACAGCATCACAGACCATATGGATCCCTCCAACAACTTTCTATCCCAGAACGCCCATGGAATTCAATTTCTATGGACTTCATAGAGAAACTCCCTTCCTCCTCCAGTTTCGACACCATCCTCGTTATAGTGGATCACTTATCAAAACAAGCCATATTCATCCCCACTCAAGACACCATCACTTCAGCGGAACTAGCACGCCTTTTCGTTATCCATGTCTTTTCAAAGCATGGAGTTCCGTCTCATGTTATGTCCAACCGCAGTTCAGAATTTGTCTCTCACTTCTTCCGTTCCCTAGGTACTGCCCTAGATATGAGGCTTCATTTTACCAGTGTATACTATCCGGAAGCAAACAGTCAAGCAGAATGGACCAACCAGACATTGGAACAGTATCTCCATATATATTGCAATTACCAACAGGACAACTGGTCTGAACTGTTACCCCTGGCGGAATTTGCTTACAACAATGTTCCTAGTGCTACCACTGGTGTCTCCCCATTCTTTACCAACAAAGGATATTGTTAGGGGTCGATTCAGCACTAAGGCGAAGACCTCCTTAAGCTAATGGGTAGGATCCGGAAGCTAGAGTGATATTCAACTGAAGTAGATCTACTACAGCCAACTAGTACTTATACTACTAGACCGTCAGGCACAGTTCTCATGGTACCTAACTGGTATTCTCACAAGGTCCAATATTAGATATACAGGATCACACAACATGTCAATCATGAGAGAGGAAGGAAGACAGTGGGAGGGCGATTAGAGAGATGACGGCTCTTAGGTGGGAACCTACTCATGTTACTAAGCCCAGCCCTAGGGTAGTCCCCTTACAGATATCATCCTAACCTCAGTGTGTACCCAGAACGAGATATAGCTTCTTCCCGTGTCTGTGACTTCGTACTTAATCTTGACAACCTACAAGACACACTCAAAGAGGAAATAGCCAAAGCCCAAAGACAATACCAACCCTCTGCCGACTCTCGTCGACAACAACCACCGGACTTCCAAGTTAGACAATTAGTATTTGTTAGATTGCAGTACTTCTGGACAACTCGCCCATCAAAGAAACTCTCCAAAAAGTACCTCGGACCATATGAGATAATTGCCCAGCCTAGTCTGCAATCCTTCACACTCTGCCTTCCGGACACCATGAGAGCTGCCCATTCTGTATTCCATGTCTCCATGCTCAAACCAACCACACCCAATACCTTTCAGCAGCACTCCGAACCTCTGCCAGCACCGGTAATCATTAACGAAGAACTAGAATATGAGATCTCCAAGATAGTCGACTCCAAGATTGACTGCTAGAGGGCATGCAAACTGCTCTATAAGGTTATATGGCTGGGATACGAAAATACCGACAACAACTCCGAATAGTTACCAGCAATGGAACTGGAACACGCCAAAGAGTTACTGAATGATTTTCATTTCAAGTATCCATCTAAACCAGGACCATTACGACCCTGGATTACCTCCATTCCATTTCCTTGACTCTGTTTCTCCGCATTCACTCCACTTCAAAAAAAAAAAAATTATCCTTGAGTACTTGTACACATTCTGGAGTGCAGTTTTCTTTGCACTGACTCGCTTACTTGTATTCCACTCTGCAGTTTCCATTGCAATCCAATACTTGTATTCAGAAGCAGTCTCCGTCGCAAAACTTGGGTACTTGTATTTCTCTGCAGTTTCCCTTGCAGTTGTTGATTACTTGTATTCTTGCTTCATCATTCATCATCACTCACATCCATTTTCTGCCACAGGGAAAACAATGTTTATCAAACAAAAGAAAAAAATTACAGAATCCCAGTTCTGACCGAGTATATGACCAGAGAAAAGCTACCACCTCCTTCTTCCATACCCTCCATTCCGTTTTCCTCTTCCTGTCCTCCAGTTTCTTCCTCCTCTTCTGCTCTGTCTATTCTCTCCTCCTTTTGTTTTCCTTTGTCTTTACTCCTCTATACCTCCATCAACTCTCCCTCAGACTCCAGCCACGAAATTTGTTCCTTGTCAGAGTCTTCGCTCTCTATGCCAGCAAGTTTCTCTAATACCACTGCAATCCTCTGGATGTCCTTCCTCAGGCCGCTCAACTCACTCAGGCCGTCTAATTTCCTTGAAATCTCTGTCTTCTACTCCACGTCTGTCTGTTGTTTCGCTTTCCTTGCATTGGACCTTCTGGCCATTTCTGCCTTGGCTTTTGCTCGTGCCCTGTCCACGTCAAAAGACTTACAGGCAGCCTTGGCCTTGGTGCAGGGAGCACAGGAAGTTGCGTGACTACAAAAAGAAATTAGTGAAAAAGAAAACAATTTGAATGATACTTACGGCAAGGTTTGGGGAATACACAAGATTCCAAAGTCCGCGCACCTCTCACACAGACTTTCCCCACCAACGACTGACATCCCCATTTCTCTTGCCAATTCTTCACGTCGTTGGCAAGACTCCAGAGTTTCTTGTGGCAGATATCAAACATGTTGCCTCTTGGTCAGAGGTAGAAGGTCGATGAGGTTCATTTCCTCATTGGAAGGAGGAGATGAGGACGGCAGAAAGGTCTTCATCCAATTCTTGCGCCGTTGTTGTTCCACGGCAGCGACACGGTCTGCCTCTAAACGTTTAGCCAAATCTCTCTGGCAATCTTCTTCTCTCCACCTTGTCTCCTCCTCTTCCTGTTTTTTTCATGCCTCTTCCTCCAGTCTTTTCTGCTCTGCCATTTTTGTCTCTTTGTGGGCTTAGTGCTCAAGGCGTTCCTTTTCTTTCTGCTGTCGAAGCAGGGTTTCTGTCTCAGCACGTCTTCTTGCCAACTCAGCCTCATAAGACTCGTCATCAGAGTCAGAGAGGTTAACAATTGAGGTGCAATTGAAGGACATGGTGGTAGAATTTCAGAATTAAAAGTCCGCAATGAAAAAATTTTAAAACTGGAGTCAGGTGATAATTAAATTGCTTATGCATAGAAGCTTTGAGGACTCAGCCTTAAAGGGGGGGGTACTGTCATATTCTGGAAATATGATAATTATATAATTTATTTCTCCTAATTATTCTCCTAAAATTAATAATAGTAGGATAGCATAGTAGACTACTCTCCTTCTATTCTGGACTTCCTATAAGTACTGTGTAGTTACAGTGTAATTCCTCAGTCTGTAAATTAATGTTATCTGGTCCTAATGCTTCCTTGTCCACTCCAAATTCCTAGTTCACCTCCCTAAGAACCTCTCCTTTGATGACTTCCCTCCACTCCAAAATACACGACCACCTCATGACTGGAGACTGGGGCGCAACACATAAGTTGAAGCCAAGGTCGTTCATTAAGTCATACTCCACTCCAACATCTTTCACTTGTTGCCAGAGTCTTCTTTTGGGGTTTATACTATCACTAAGTAATATTCTTCTCCGACATAGTACATTACTCCATTCTGGAGTGCACTTGTATCTATTACTCTGCTCCTCTGTCCTCTGAAATTCCATCCTTGACAAACACATAATAAAGAACATTTACATAACCATGAAAACTAGTGCTGGTTTGCACTATGAGTCCTTATTCTCTACAGGTTCAGGATGGACTAGAGGCCCAGATGAAAACCTCATTTTATTACTAGGCCATTTTTGATACAAATTACATGACTTATGGGCTCATCTCTAGGGAATTGATTCTAGTATCAAATTTCAGAGTTTTAGGGTTCATATCTTTGGTGGTATTAGATGATTAATTCAAAAACACTAAACATTTGATCAGTTTTGAAAGCTACTGTACATACCTGAAGTCTGAATAAAACTTCAGTAAAATGGTGAGTATGCTTTTCTATTGTTACAAAAAAT
>Ga0153965_1000224_pt1 | contig 11575 bp, 16 predicted proteins | sample TSFL049MetaG_FD_104707 | JGI IMG/M metagenome (GOLD analysis project Ga0153965, IMG submission 104707) | Attine ant fungus gardens microbial communities from Florida, USA - TSFL049 MetaG | ecosystem: Host-associated > Fungi > Mycelium > Unclassified | place: USA: Florida, Paynes | collected... | reverse complement strand
ATTGACCTCATGTTATATAGGAGTTTTCTATGAGCCTAACACATGGACTATTTCTCTTATTGATACTTTTTTATTTGTGTAATAGCTTAGTCAGCATCTTACTAGTAGGGCATGTTTTTTACTCAGTAGACCTCATGTTTGCCATATACTTTTCTTACTTCTACCTTATGGTACATAGATATCAAGTATTTTCTTGGGTGTACCAAAATAGTGGTCTAGAATTCAAAGTAGTAGAGGACCTCTGTCCTAAGTATTAAGACTCAAGACCACAAGAAGAATATGTGTTTTAACCTTGAGCCTATGTCAAGTTCTGACTCCTAAGGAGGTGGAAAAGGGTATTAATTAATTGGATAGAGAAGGGTTGACAAACAAGACCAGAACTAGGAGCAGACTAAGTTGATAATGAAGCTAAAGGTTTTATGCTAGTCTTGTTGCTATAAGTACTACCTATCCAAGATTAGTCATGAGTTTGATAGGGACCAGATAGTTCTGTACAGTTGTGGTGCTGGGGGGCTCTCTGCTGAGGTAAACGGCTAAGTGAAGGTCTCGGGGTGGGGTGCAGTTACACGGTGTCACCAGAACATGATAGCCTATGTCAACACTTGATATCTTCATGCCTCTCTACAAAGGGTCTAGTTAAGGTTTTTAGTAAAGTTATATTGAAAGTAAAAAGTACAAGACTAATATTATACTCTGCACAAGAGTTCAAGAACTAGAAAGAATACAGAGCTTCAAGAGTAAAGATATTTTACACAAGAACTGTTATAGTCTTTTATGACATATGATCACAATGGTCTTGTGAGAGAACCTCATCATCTCTAGTCATACTACCTATAGCTATTTTCTACTATTTGTACTAATTTACCAAAATCCTTAGTTATAAGCTAGCATATCAGGGTTATCACCTCAGCTTTGTTTTCTACCTAGTAAACTTCTTCTGAATCCATTATCTCTAAATCTATTATCTTTTCCTATCTCAGCTCCTTCTAAGAAAGTCCCCTTCCCTTCTCAGATAAACACTATTAATAGGGACCAAAAAAATAATCTCTAATAAAGGTAAAAGCAAGTCAAAGAAGCAGAATCTATCACAAATGGTCACTTACTATTTGTGATGAATGCTTTGATACTTTAAAGAGTTCAAAAATGCAAAGTTAGATAAGTAACAAAAGATGTTGTTAAGTCTGAGATCTAATCCTCAGACTATGAGTTCTTATAATTGTGATGGTGTAAGAAAGCTAAATTCCAAGCCAAAATAAAGCCAACTGCTCTTTGTTCAGCGATTGACAAAGAAAACTCGATAGAGTTCTTGTTAGATTTTCTATACTACTTGTACAACTACTACATGGTCTGTGCACTACTTTCCCACACTTATCATGTGACCTATCATGTGATATCATGTGATATGACACTGTGACTTCCTGTTATGTGATTGTGACTTATGTGACACTTATGATATAACACTTTCCTGTATTCTCTTCTGTGTAGTAAGTCCAAGATAAAAGAAAAAAAAGAAAAAAAAAAAAATATAAATAATGACTTAGTCATTTTGCCAAGTCATGACACCACCCCCCTCTTAAGTTTCCTCATCCTGAGGAATTTTCTTACAACTCGTAATCTAGGTCAACTATATTGCTTATTTCGTCGTTATTTTCTTTCATCTGCTTTCTTAATCTTGAGTCTCCTTGTTCAATTTCTTTTTTTTCTTCAATTGTCTCCATTATCCTTTTTGGTCATTTACCCTTCCATCTTTTCCAATTTCTCTCCAACCTTCCCCAATATTCCTGGTCATACCATTTATCTGACTACCCAAATAATTTCCTTGCCGTAAATCTCCCTGGTAACTCTTCTCTTCTAAATGTTCCTTCCTCATGTTCTTGTCTTGCTACATCTTTCATATCTTGCCAATATTCCTTTTTGAATTCTTCAATTGCTTCTTTTGTGTTCTTTAAATTCTCTCTTCCTTCCCAAGTATCGGACTCTGCTATAAACCCTTTTTATTGTACTAAATACTTGTCTTTTCCCCTCACTTGTCATTTATTCAATATTCTCTCTACCTCCTATTCCTCTTCCCCTTCGATTATCACTGGAGCTGGTTGCTCCTTCCTCTGTTCTTCTACTTGCCCTACATATCTACATATTCTACTAACATTGACTACTGGGTGTATTTTTATTGTGCTAGATAGTTCTAATTCTACTGTGTTTGATGATATGATTTTCTTTATCTTATATAGGCCCACAAATCTCTCTGTCAACTTCTCTGTCCTTCTCCCAACCATTTGATATTTCAGGTCCTTGGTGCTCAACATTACCAAGTCTCCTACTTTATAATTGTCAGCTTCTCCTCTTTTCCTATCCATGTATTTCTTCATATCTTTTTATGCTTTCCCTAGCACCACTTTTGCTTCCTCCTATATTTCTTTTATCTTCTCAATAAATTTCTCTGCTCCTGCATATTTTCCCTTCTTCTTTCCTTCAAACCTCATCCTCAGATCTTGTCCATAATTTGCCTTAAAAGGTGACATCCAAGTGCTTGAGTGCACTTTGTTGTTATAGGCAAACTCTGCTATTTCTAACCACTCTGGCCATTGTTCTTGCCTGTGATCAATGAACATTCTCAGATATTGTTCTAGCTCTTGATTTACTCTCTCTGTTTGTCCATCTGTCTAAGGGTAGAACGCCATTGACAATTTACTCTTGATTCCCAATATCTCGTTTAATTCTTTTATTAACCCTGCTGCAAATTGTGGTCCTCTGTCTGATATGATACTTTCAGGTAGACTGTGTAGTTTCCACACATTGTCTCTAAACAACCATGCTAGTCCTTCTACTAATGTTTTCTCTGTAGTAGGTACGAAGTGTACCATTTTTGTCAATCTATCGACTATTACTAAGATCAAATTGTATCCTTGAGCTAAAGGCAGTTTAGTGATAAAATCTGCCAATATATGCATCCAAGGTTTCTCTGGGATTGAGTTGGGCATTAATTTGCCAGCTGGTTGTTCTGTGCAATTTTTATTCTGCTAGCAGGCATCGCACCCTTCCACATACCACTTTACTTCCTTGGTTACTCCTGGCCACCAAAAATTATGGGTGACCAATTCAACTGTCTTCCACTGCCCTCCATAATCTCCTACTGGTGTATTGTGATGCAGCCTGATAATTTCTGCTCTAAGTTTATTGTCTTTCAGCATATACACTTTTCCTTCTTTGTATATTACACCATCAACTTTTCTCTACTCTTCATCTCTTAACATCTTTACCCCTGCTTGTTTCATCTCTTCTACAGCTTTTATCACCTTATTGTCTTTCACTTTTGACTTCTTTACTTCCTCTAGTAGATCTACTCCCTCTACTATGATTTCTACCATTTCATTTCTTCTCACTTCTAACTATTCTAGTTTTACCAATGTTTCATCCTTGTTGTCCTTTTCTACTTCAACTTCCCAGTACAGCCTCCTACTCAGACTGTCTGCTTTCCCCATCTTACTTCCTGGAACATGTTTTAGTGTAAAACTAAATCTAGATAGGTACAGAGCCTATCTTGCTTGTCTTCTATTTAATTTTTGCACCTTCATAAAGTATTCAAGGTTCTTATAATCTGTCCAGATCTCGAATTTTTATGTTGCTCCTTCTAGGAAGTACCACCATGCTTCTAGACATCTAACAACTGCTAACATCTCCTTGTTATGTATCTCATAGTTTCATTCTGTATCACTAAGAGACTTGGAAATAAAAGCAACTGGCCTCCACTTTTTATCTGAGCACTTTATTGATAGTACTCCTCTAGTAGCATAGTTTGACGCATCAGCCTCTACTCTGAATTCCTTGTCTAAGTCCAGTACTGCTAATACTGGTTTTGTCATAAAGACTTGCTTTAGCTCATTAAATGCTTTCTACTGTTCTTCTCCCCACTGCCACTTCTCATCTTTCCTCATCAACATATTTATTGGCCTCACTACTCGAGTGAAATCCTTAATAAACCTCCTATAATAATTTGCAAGGCCTAAAAATTTTCTAACATCTTTCACATTCTTGGGTTCTGGCCAACCAAGTACTCCCTCTACCTTTTCTGCTTCTATTTCTATTCCATTGGGTCCAATGACGACCTCCAGGAATCCTATCTTTCTTGTTTTCCATACACATTTTTCTGGCTTGACATACAAGTCATTCTCCTCCAGCCTTTTTAGTATTTCCTTCATAATGTCATTGTGCCCTTCTTCTATTTCTGTCTCTACCAGTACATCGTCTACAAATGCTGCAACTTTTCCTTCATTTATTAAATCCCTTAAGATTTCATTCATCATCACCTGGAATGTGGCTGGCGAGTTCGTTATCCCAAAGAACATTACTGTTGGCTCGAAGAAACCTATGTGCATTGTAAATGCTCCCTTCCACTTATCTCCCTCTTTTATCCTTACATTGTTGAACCCCCACCTCAGATCCATTTTAGTGAATACCTTTTTGCTACCCATGTTGTTGATGTTATAAGAGCCCCAAAAAGGAACTAACTTCCTGCATGTTTGAATATCTAATCTATAACCTCAAGTCATACAATGGGGTCAAGATATAAATAGTGTGGGAGTTTAGATAATCAGATCAGGTGACCATAGAACATTCTGGAAAGACATGTGATCATGGACTAGTAGTTGTACAGCCACTGTAAAATAGTATAAAGTAGTAGCCTAATCCAACAAAGAATTCCATTAAGTTCTTCCTGAACATCCACCTAGAGTGATCACTAAGAGCTATCACAGCCTATCGATAACAGTCGATTAACTCTGTAATTAAGGGTAGTAGGTAATTGTTTTTTACCATCTGGTTGTTTAGGTTGTGGTAGTCCATTACCATCTGCGTACTTCCATCCTTCTTGCCCACAAAGAAAACTGGTGATGTTTGAGGGGATTTCGATGGTCTGATATACCTGTTAAGACTCTAAACCTCACAGTTGAATATGCATTTCAACTTGAAGCTTATATCTAACACTTGTATCACAAATGGTCACTTACTTAGTTTGTGATGAATGGAGATATAGATTCAAAGTGCTTATAAGCAGAGTTAGACAAGCGACAAAAGATGTTGTTAAGTCTGAGGTCTAATCCTCAGACAGGAAGTCCTTATATACAGAATTGTGATAGTCTGTGTACTAAGACAGATCATTACATGCTACTACCTATTGTTCTACATATGGTAGTGCCTTTGTACTAGGAATAGTGATAACTTAACCATATGGAGGCTGTCCTTTGTTCTAAGAAAAGAACAGATGACTATCTATGGGTAATTAATAAAGTCCATATGCAAACATTGAGGCCTTCATATCTCTACTGATATTGATCGCCTTGAGGTTGTTTTAGGCTCATTCCGAGTGGTATGAAGAGGGCTTCTGATGAGCCTAGAACTGAAGCTTAGATCATGGCAGTTTCCGAGATATTGGTGATTTAATAAATGGTACTATGGTGGTTACCAGTTGATCTGCCTAATATCTCAGCCAATACTGATCGCTTCGAGACGGGACTGGTATCGATCAAAAGGTCTTTTTAAGGGCTTTCGGGTGCCATTGAGACTGTGAGAATCGTCAAAGATTTGGTGGAGATATGGCCAAATGAAGTTTATAACAACTTGATATCTTCACGCTCCTTACTAGAGGATCTGGTTAAGGTTTTCAGTGAAGTTATATTGGAGGAGAGATGTCAACAAGACTTTGAGTAGCACCCTTGAGGTTGTCCTAAGACAAGTAAGAGTACCGGTTCCTCAGAGTAAAGAGAATACAGAGAGGAATACAGAAAGAGAAAACTTGCCATTCCCTTTTCTTTCTGGGCTGTATTTATCCTAACTAGGTATTGTGACTATGTTACAATGTGGTAACACTACTTGTAACTAAGAATGACTAGTTAAGTGATAAATCAGTGACAGAAGCAATGAGAGTGACAAGTTGAGTTAGTGTCTAATAATGGGTTAGTCTGATGTTGTCCTATTTAGTACAAGTCCAAAGATAGAGAAGGGAAATAGTCCAAGGTTTCTCTGAAGAGTCCTGTCTGTACCATGAGTCCATTGTCTCCTAGGATGTTTAGACATTCTATGCATTACTATATAGTAATGTCCTTATTCTGTGCCATCAACGTTTCTTCTCACATTGCTATCATTTCGTCCACTAGCCATTCATTATCAGACCAAGGCTGATAATAACTGTAGTCCCACTCAATGTTCATAACATAATCCCCTTTGTTCAATTTGATGTTCTCATCAAATTTAATATCTGATAGGTTCTTCCAGGATGTTTGCCCAGGTGACATTGTCAATGTCATCATAGTAGTTTCTGTCATCATCTTCCTAGTTTCGTTGGATGTATTGTCAAGGTCGTCTCATAGGAAGATGTCAAAGGATGGGTCTCTGAGATATGGGAGTAAAGGGAAACACAATGGTATGGCTAGTTGGAAGTCCATTTCTAAAAAGGACTTGTTTATTGCATTTTCAAGGAGTGGAATGACGTTGATCCTCTGGGGCCTTGGTGAGAAAATGTTCCAGGAATCATTGTCTGGTTGGAGTGAGACCAATAATGAAAGTGAAAAGTGGTTCGTGTTGGAACAGATTTGGATAATCGATTCTGGCTCGCTTGGCTTGTTGTTTTGTCACAGCAAGTTGTGGTTAGAGGAGGCAGAATTTTTTGTAATGACCAGGATTTCTTCAATTACATCTTTTGTAGATGTAATCAGCACATTGGTCGTCGACCACAGACAAAGCATTGTGTATTGTCTGTAATGAAGAGGGGCACATCCCTAGGATTTCATAATTCTGAATTTCCATGAGTATCATCCAGATTTCGTCCAGTTCCTTTTGAGGCATTGCCAGTTTCCAAGCATCCAGTAGGTTTATCATTGCTGGAGTCACTTTCTTGTGAGTCGTCAGAAGTGTCTCCAGAGTTAGATCCAGTTGATAGGCCAGAGTTCTGATTGTTTGTGTCTGATGAGTGTTATACTCTTCTTGCAGCGGTGTATAGGAGGTGTTGATGGATTGTAGGGAGTGGAAACTCGTTGAGATTCTTGAGATTGTTTTGGAGTTGAAGAAATTGCTGATCAGCTGTGTATTGGAGATGTAGGTAAAGAGCCCAGTTCTCTTTGAAAAGGTCAAAATCGGCAATAGCCACTGAATTCCCAATAAGAGTGGTCTGTAGCTGGGCCAAGGAATGGTCAAATAGCACAAATCGTTGTATGGGGGAAGTTTCATCAGTGGCAATTTGTTGATCAGGGGTAGAGTAGAATAGTAAAAGATCATTGGTTTGTGCTTGGAGAAACTGTTCAATAGAGAGGAAGAAGTTGTTGACTTGTTCATGGTTGACTGGTGAGGGTGTTGGTGGTGTGGTGACAAGAGTGGTTGTGTTGGAGGTGGATAAAGGAGAGGAAGACATGAACTGTTGCATTGCTTTGCTAGTTCTGTCTCTGTCTTCTTTTATAGACTTTAAGGAGTTGCTTGGCATTGGTGATGTTTGTTTCCAGTTCCCAGGTGCATTCTGTTTCAGGGTATCCTTTCCAGTGAACTAGAAATTCCTTTACCCTGTTTTTATTTCTGGAGTCAATTATGTCTTTGGCTTCCCATTCTTCTTCTCCTGCAATGATCTTTGGTGAAGGTCTTTCTGAGAATTTCCCATATTGGGTGTTCTCTTGTGTGGGCCAGAGAAGATAGATGTGGAAAATGGGGTGTATCTTTCAGTGTGGTGGTAGTTTTAGCCAGTAGTTGACAGGTCCAGTTCTTTCCAAAATTTTGGAGGGGCCTACATGTTTTGGTATGAGCTTCTTTGGGGTTCCTTTGATTTGGATATGTTGAGAATCTAACCAAACTTGTGTTCCTGCCTTAAGGCTGGGAAGTTTGCTTTTGATTCTCTGATTTATAAGATTCTTGGCAACTTCATGTGCTTGTTTGGTGTTCATTTGGATGTTCTCTATATGGTTGGTTCTGTTGTTGGCAGTGATGGATGAGGTTTCTGGGGTGTCGATGTGGGTTTTTGTAGGGTGTCCAAACATGAGTTCGAATGGGGTGTGCAATCGTCCTCCATGGAGTCTGGAGTTGTGGAAGTATTCAGCCATAGATAGTTTGTCAGCCCATGTTTCAGGGTTGTCAGTGCAGTAGATGGCCAGATATAATTTGATCTCTTGATTGAAACATTTGGTAGTGCCGTCTGTCTAAGGGTGAAAGGCAGTGGTGTCAGCGTCTAAAGTCCGATGACTGGAATTAAGCCAACTGTCTCTTTGTTCAGAGTTTGACAAAGAGAACTCGATGGAGTCCTCGCTTATTTCTCTACTACTTATACATTTTACTACCGTGGCTATGCACTTACTCTGCTATGGTCCTCATGTTACTCTAGTCATGTGACACACTGTGACTGTGACACGTGACATGACCATCTATCACACCATTGTGACATTGTGACAAAGTCACGTGATACTTTCCTGCACTCCACCTTGTAGTTGTAAGTCTAAGAAAAGAAAAGAAAAAGAAAAGAAATATAAATAACGACTTAGCCGTTTTGCCAAGTCATAATAAGTAGATATAGCCTGTTTGACTCCTAGTCCTTGTAAGAAGGCTTTTATTGACTTGGCAATAAATCGAGGGTCACGGTCAGAGATAACCTTGTCAGGAATACCAAATCTTTGGAAGAGGACATCCATTAGAAGTGCCACAATTCCTTCCAAGGTTACTTCTTTCATTGTCGGTATTAATATTATTCCCTTTGTTAGGCCATGGTCCACTATGGACAAAATAGAATCAAAGCCCTTTGACTTGGGTAAGTCAGTGATAAGATCCATAGTGATCTAAGCAAATGGTCAATTAGATTGTGGTGCTGAGATTCTTTGAAGTGGTGGCTTTAGAGAGTGTCGATTGATTTTGTATCTTTGGTAGTTTCTATAGCCTTTGATGTAGTTGATGATGAATTGTTTGAGTCCAGGCCATGAGTGTTGTTTTGATACTTTGTATAGTGTTTCTTTGATACCAGGGTGTCCAGCTGCTGGTAAGTCATGATGTTTTCTGAGTATATTTTGTTTTTCTTCTAGTGTTGGCTCGTTGGATAATTCTTCTGCTAGAAAGGTTGATTTGTTGATGAACTTGTTAGGTATAGCTTGTTTTGGTTCATCTTTGTCTTTATCTTTGATGAATTTTCGAGATAAGGTGTCTGCAGTAGTATTTTTATTGTCAGCAATATGCTTGATCTTGATTTTGTAAGCACTGAGTGTTATTGACCATCTTGTCATTCATCATGATAGTTTGGCTGGGCTAGTCCAATGGATAATGTTATTGTGGTCGGTCCAAATAATAGTTTCTTCTGGTGCTCCATTGATATAGTGTCTCCATTCCTGAATAGCTCAGATGATTACAAGAAATTCTTGCTCCGAAGTATGATAGTGTTTTTCTACTGGTGATAGTGGTTTTGAATAGAAGAAGCAGGGATGTTGTACTCCATTGTCATCCCTTTGTGTGAGTACTACTCCTGTTACATGATTTGATATGTCGGTGAATATTTCGAATGGTTTTGTTGGATCAGGAGTAATAAGAATGGGTTTTTCTTCAAATTTCTTCTTCAGCTTGTCAAATGCTTTCTATGCTTCCTCTATTCAGATGAATTTCGTATTCTTCTTTACCAATTGATTAATTGGTGAAGTGATTTTGACATAATCTTTGATGAATTTCCTGTAGAAATTGCAAAATCCAAGGAATTTTCTTGTCCCCTTGATTGTTGAAGGTGCAGACCAGTTGGATATGCCTTTGAGTTTGATCAGGTCCATTTGAACTTGATCAGGAGAGATGATGTATCTGAGATAAGAAAGTTATTGTTTGGCGAATTGGCATTTCTGGGGTTTGAGATATAAGTCATGCTCCTGAAGTATTCTGAGTACTTCTTTCATCATCTTGTATAGTTGTTTCTTTGTTAGAGCGTAGATGAGAATGTCATCCATGTAAACTAGTATGAGGTTTTTGGCGATAAGTAGTACGAATATTGTATTCATCATTGTTTGGAATATTGCTGGGCTGTTGCACATTCTAAAGAACATAACAGTTGGTTTGAATAATCCTTGATTTGTCCTGAATGCTTCCTTCCATCTATCTTGTTTTCGAATATGAATGTTGTTGTATCCGAGTCGTATGTCCATTACAGTGAAGTATTTTTATTCTCGTAATTTGTCCAAAATACTTTGAACATTGGATATTGGATAAGCATTCTTGATGGTGTGTTTATTGAGATAGCGATAGTCCTGGCATGGTTATAGTTTTCTGTCCTTTTTGGTCACAAAGAAGAAGAGTGAGGCCATTGGTGATTTCAAATGCTTAATGTATCCTTTTCATAAATTTTCTTTAACAAACTTCTCCTGTTCCTTGATTTCTGCAAAGGAAAACTTATAAGGTTTGAATGTCGGTTTCATTTTGATCTTGTGGTCCCAAGTTCTTGCTAGTGGGAATTGTTCACTTTTTTTTTCATCAAATAGTGATAGATATTCATGATATTCTTCTGGAACCATTTGTTCAGTAGTTTGATTATCTTTCTGCTTACCTTTCTGTGCTAATACCTGTGAAGCAGAGATTTTAGTATTCAATTCATAAATCTCATAGTTCATTAACCATAGATCTTCTCCTTGAGAATCAAGTAATTCACTAAAATTCTTTGTTAGTTCAGCATTTCTCTATTTCATCATACCTTTCTTCCAATCAATAATTGGATTGTGTTTCTTGAGCCACAGAATTCCTAGTATAATTCATAGTCATTCAAGGTCTGCAATAGTAAGCTTGAGTTTGATCCATTGTTGATTAATGATTGCATCTATTTTGACATAATCAGTTATTTTTTTGTTTTTGTTTATACTTCTGTCTCTGTTCTATATGGCAAGGGGTTTTTTTAGTTTTCTTCTTGATAGGCTCTAGTCCTTGATGAGAGTCCTGTTGATTAGGTCAAGTCCTGCTCCTGAATCTATTAATGATAAAGTGTCCATGGTTTTCCTTCCTAGAAGTACTTGTGTGGGAGAGTAAAGGGTGTTAGATTGACACAGTTTCAACTGCATTTTTACAATATCTTTTATGTGTAGTCTGTTTACTTGCCTGTTATTGTCCTTTGTGCTGGAAGGACTAAGCAAGTTAGGCGTGGTTCCTAGTTACTTTGGAGAAAATCCTCCTCTTCTTCGTCAGAGTTGGAGTCTGTTGAGGGTTCTTCTTCTGGGATGTTTTCTGCAAGGTCTCTTTTCTTGTTAGTCTTTTTGGTGAAGAGATTCTTCTTAGTCTTGTAGGTCTTGTTGTGGGGTAGAGTTTTGAAGTTGGGTTTGTTTGGGCATCAAGCAGCGAAGTGTCCTGGTGTTCTGCAACTGAAGCATTTCCCTTTCTTGAATGACTTCTTCTGATCTTTGGTAAGAATATTGTCAAGAATTTGATGTACCGGCTTCTGGATGCGTTGGTTAGTGGTTTCTTGTTTATCGTCAGTATCACAAATGGTCACTTACTATTTGTGATGGGTGCTTTGATACTTTAAAGAGTTCAAAAATGCGAAGTTAGGCAAGTGACAAAAGATGTTGTTAAGTCTGAGGTCTAATCCTCAGACTAT
>Ga0153965_1000223_pt1 | contig 11599 bp, 9 predicted proteins | sample TSFL049MetaG_FD_104707 | JGI IMG/M metagenome (GOLD analysis project Ga0153965, IMG submission 104707) | Attine ant fungus gardens microbial communities from Florida, USA - TSFL049 MetaG | ecosystem: Host-associated > Fungi > Mycelium > Unclassified | place: USA: Florida, Paynes | collected... | reverse complement strand
TCCTTTTCTTAGAACAAAGGACAGCCTCCATATGGTTAAGTTATCACTATTTTAAGTACAAAGGCACTACTATATGTAGAACAATAGATAGTAGCATGTGATGATCTGTCCTAGTGCACAGACCATCACTTTTCTGTATATAAGGATTCATAGTCTGAGGATTAGACCTTAGACTTAACAACATCTTTTGTCGCTTGTCTAACTCTGCTCATAAGCATTTTTGAATCCATACTTCAATTCATTATAAACCAAGTAAGTGACCATTTGTGATAACTGCCAATTCTGTTATCAAAACCCAACAAAGAACACTATAACACTCCCAAATCTTTTCGTCCTATTGTCTTATTAAACACTGCAGGCAAACTCATTGAGAAAGCCATCAGCAATTGACTCTAGTTCCATATGGTAGCTAATGGATTTCTAGATCCTAACCAACTTGGAGACATTAGACAACGGTTTACAACTGATGCTGGCATTTATCTCACACATCTTATTCGAACTGGGTGGCTCAAGCAATGCTACACAAGTATTATTACCTTTGATATCGCACAATTTTTTCCTTCCCTAAACCATCATTTTCTATCTATCTGCCTAAAGAAAATAGGACTTAGCACTAACGTTAGAGATTTCTTTAACAGCTATCATTCAGGTCACTCTATCTCCTACCTTTGGAATAGTTTCTCGTCTCCTATGTTTGATACTAATGTGGGAGTAGGCCAAGGCTTAGCTCTCTCCTCTATCCTTTCTGCCATTTATCTCTCACTTATCATTAAAACATTTAAAAAAAGAATTAAAAACTTAAAAGAAAACATCCTAACTGATATTTTATCTTTTGTTGACAATGGTCTTCTAATTTCCCAAGAGAAGAGTTATTTCTTGTTTTCTTTCTTCTTACTCTGTAGCTACAATATCATGTCTAAAATTCTCCTTGATGCAAGTCTCATTATGGAATACAGCAAAACCAAGCTTTTCTATTTCACAAGAGTTCAACACCCTCTCAACTCTTCTATTGATCTTACCCCCATAGAAGGCCCCGTCATCTTCCCTAAACCTATCCTGTACTACTTAGGCTTTTACTTCGACTGCAAGCTGAATTTCCACTTTCATACGCATTTTTATGCCACCAAATGCCTCTCCACCCTCAACACCATGAAAATGCTAGGAAACTCTTCATGCAGCCTTCTCTCCATCCAGAAACACCTCTTATACAGAACATGCATCTTACCTATTGTCTTGTACAGATTCCAACTATAGTTCTTCAAAGGTATCCCTATAGTTAAAAATATATCTGAACTAAAGAAAATGTAATGAAGGGCAGCCCTTTAGATTACAGGTGCCTTTCAAACATCTCCATCCAAAGACATCAAAGCCATAGCAGGCCTCATCCCAATTACGATGTATCTCCACAAGTTAAATAGCGGGCATTATTTGCAATATACCTCCATACCTCTATTCTATGCCACCAATTCATTACTGAAATCACAACACGCCAAAGAACAACTATCCCACAGAATGGCAACTTCCAAACTTACTACCAGACAACAAGCCAACCTCAAAAGCCCTATTAAAGATACCAATGAACACCTCAATAGTGTTAGAAATTGTTTCAACCCTCTCTATCCTCTTTTCTCTCCTGGATCAAGAGTAGTTGATCATTTCTCTAATAGGATTAGTTTCTATTCTCCTTCTTCTTCATCTGATGAGGACTTATACCATTATCTACAAAGCCTAGACCACATCTTTAAAGCCTCTCAAATATTATCTAACAACATAGCTGTTATTGCAGACAAAGGTGTCAAAAAATCACATGTCACCACAGCAGTCACCCATATCTGGTTTGACAACTCTGTTATCCAATGCTTGCAAATTCATTCCATAAACATGATGTCAATGGAAGCTGAACTCATGGCCATTCGTACAGGCCTAATACCCGCCATGGAAAGAGATAACATCCACAATATCATTGTCATTACAGATTCTATTGCTGTAGCAAGAAAGATCCTTAAATCTAAAGTCAACCTTCTTCAAAACATCTTTATTCCAATCATTTCTGCTGTCAATGCTTTTCTAAGAAAAGACAGCAGAAATAAAATCCACTTCTGGTATTGCCTAAGCAAAGCTAAGTGGCCCAGACATCAGCTTGTTGATGACCAGGTCAAAGTAGGCAAATGCATCTCCACCTTCTCTAGCAAAGAATTGTACTTGTTTAACAGGAAAAAAGAATGTGACAACATCCTCCATGAGTGGCAAGAGTTTTTTGTGAATAACCCCAAAAAAGACCAATGCTTCTTGAGTTTTGAAGATAAAAAACAACAAGTTATCAAACCTACATATGCCAAAGGAGGATCATGGCTATCTTTCATAGGCTTCACAAACTCACTATGTGCTTGATTTACTTGCATGACTACCAGACATGCTTCTATTAGAGAATATAGACAGAGATTCTTCCCCCATCTCCTGACTAGCTGCCTATGTGGTGAAGCTGAAGTTTAAACCTGTAAACACATAGTTATGGAATGCAACCTGTATGATCCCTCCACTCAATCATGTAACATTATCATCAACAGCTTTGTTCATTTTCTTGTGGATAATCTAGGCACATTTAGCTTTGATAATGGATAAAGTCCTATCGCAGTGTGACTCCATAGAGTAAAAGTGCAGCAGTTGTTACCTCATGCTCTACTTGTTATCTCTTTTTCACTTCATGTTTTATTCTTTTCCCTCTTATTTTTCTCATATTTAAGTAGGTACTTGGTACTTATCACGGTCTGCCTCCACACCTCATGTAATAAATCATTGATTTAAAAAAAAAAAAAAAGGCTTTAAATCGTTTTTCAAATATTCTAATTGTAGGCTTCTCTTCTTTTAGGGCTCTTAGTCAACAAAAATATTGCTGGGAATATTATTGCAAATATCCTGCTAGTACTGAATTCACTGCTAGACACCTACTACCATGTAGGCTTTCCAGTAGTAAATCGGTCTATAGGGGCCATATGGGGGAGTCAATTCGTCATCTGGAATCACATATTTCATATTTCTGTGGTGTAAGTTCATGCTCAGTCCTAATTTCTATTTCTTTTTACCAATATTGTTGTGATAGGTGGATTCTAGGCTTGAATACATCCACATATGTCTCAAGGCCATATGGCCTTCAATTGAAGAGTGAATATCAAATTACATGGCTTAGTCCACAGATATCACAACTACCCAATTCTTAGGATATATCATTTTCATGTTGATTTCAATATTCTTCATTTATATACGACCACACAGGCTGTAGCCCCTGTTGTATGTTTCTGCCCCAATTGTCATGGTGTTTATAATAGTTCTGTTAATTTGGTCATTGGCCACTATGGGTCCACAGGGGTTGGGTGAAACCATAAGTATGTCCAGTGGTTGGAACATTGCTTTTGTCAGTAGCACAGTTGAGGCTATTACTACTATCCTGCTTAACTAGAATGATTATGCCCAGTTTGCTAGGAAACCTAGTAACGCTATTCAGGTCAAACCATTGTTTTTTCTCCTATTGCTATCTTTAGCTGTGTCGCTGGAATCCTTGTTGTGGGAGCGACTGAATAATGATATGGACAAGCTTATTGAAATTTGCCTGACCTTTCAATGATTAAGTTAGGAAGGACATAATCATGTTGTGCTGCATTTTCTAGAGGCTTTGCATTAATTATCTCGCAAACTGGTATCAGTATCCCTAGAAATGCTTTTTTTGTAGATAAGCCTCACTTTCTTGTGTGATTGAAGGTTTCTTTGACAAGCTTCTAGGTTTTGATCTTGCAGTAACTTTTCCCAAATATATTAATATTCAGTCACAGGACATATACAACAGCCTTAGCCTACAATCTTGTAAATTCACTGATAGTTTTCTATTCAGTTATGGGAGTTATGTGGTGTTTTTGGATCTTATGATAGACCTCATGATTGCTTCTTTTATTATCATTCATTGGTTTAGACCCAAGGTTAATGATCTTTGTGTTGACAACCCCTCGAGTATATATTGGTTTTTATATAGGTTCAATTGGTGCATGCCTGTAGCCTAGGCTTTGGGTACCTTCCCATCGTTATCTGGATTCATGCCAATATCAACCTGAAAGTTGGAATGGTTGCAGATTCATCCCATGTTTTCTTGATATATTTCTTCATAGGCATGAGCATAAGTTTTGTTGTGTTCATCTTGTTACATTATCTCTTTCCTACTCCATCTTTCTAGATGTAGGTCACTTCACAGCCATCTGCTCACAAAACTATGTGCTTTTACAATGAGATGTATGATCTGAAGGAGAGCTAGTATTATAAGGCTTAGCTGTAGTGACTTAGTCCTACTTCTTATCTAAGTTGACAAGGAGAACTCAATGGAGTTTCTATTGGATTCTGTACACTACTTATACAACTGTTACATGGTCTGTGCACTATTTTCCCATACTCATCATATCATCATCCCTCCCATCATCACATTCTAAGAAAACCCTTATACACTCAATAAAACAAACAAAATATGAATGCAACAAGCACTAAAGATGCTCACTATTCCTCTATATCCCACATCCCAGGCCCCAGGAGACCTGGGTCAAGGATAAAACGAATGCACACCACATCCACAAAAAAAACTCCCCAACAAGAGAGTAACTCACATACAACAACTAAAGTCACTAAAGACCCTACCACCCCCAAAGCCAAAAGAGTCTGCCTAACATCCAGAGCTGAGAACAGCCCCATGAACACAGACATAAATAAGGACAACTCAGAAAAAGAGAAAAACCCAGGCATACCCAGATTCCTTTTCTCAGGTATAATAATCTAAGGCTCAGACTCCATCCAAAGAATGGACAAACTTAGGAAGCTTTTCAAAAAAGCCTATCACAAATGGTTACTTACTTGGTTTGTGATTAAAGATTGGATATTCAAAAGGCTTAGAAATGTGAAGGTAGACAGTGACAAAAGATGTTGTTAAGTCTGAGGTCTAATTCTCAGACTATGAGTCCTTATATACATAATTGTAATGGTCTGTGCACTAGGACAGATCATCACATGCTACTACCTATTGTTCTACATATGGTAGTGCCTTTGTACTGTAAATAGCAATAACTTAACCTTATAGAGGTTGTTCTTTGTTCTAAGAAAAGAACAGATAACTATCAATAGATAATTAATAAAGTCCATGTGCAAACATTGAGGTCTTTATATCTCCACAAATATTAATCACCTCAGTACCATTTTAGGCTCATTCTGAGTGGTATGAAGAGAGCTTCTCTGATGCCTAAAAGCAAAGCATCAATCATGGCAGTTTCCAAGATATTGGTGATTTAATAAACAGTACTATTGTTATGACCTTAAGGAGTAACTCAGGTTACAACACTTAAGTAAAGTCTTGAGGATGAGATAAGAGTTGAGAAAGGAAGGGAATGATACAATTGGTAAAGCATAGAAAACACAGGAGAATATCTACTGTATGTACCATGAGATAGTAATAAGGAATACATATAGGAGACTCATATGAGATCTACTGAGTAAAGAACATGCCCCACCAGTGAGGCACTAACTGAGCTATTAGACATATAAAGTAATGTAAAACAAAGAAGTAGTCTATGTGGTTGCATTATAGTGAACACCTGTGTGCAATAAGGTTGATCGTTACAACTATAGTGGTTACCTGTTGATCTACCTGATATCTTGGCCATTATTGATCATCTCAAGATATGACTAGTATCAATCGAAAGGTCTTTTCAAGAGCTTTTGGGTGCTGTTAAGACTGTAAGAATCATCAAAGAATTGATGGAGATATGGCCAAATGAAGTTTGTGACAAAGCTATAAGAGAATCACTCAGAGGCAATATCCCAAAAGCTAGTAAGAGTTCTGGAAGCTAGAGTGATATTCAAGTAAGAGTAGATCTACTGATACAAGCTACTATATATGCTACTGTAGATGGTTAGTGTACAGTCACATGAGCACAACCAATAATACTACTAGTTCTTATTTTAGTTACAAAGGCATTGTCAAGACAACACAAGACAAGAAGAGCAAAGGGAGAGTAGGAGCATGACCCAAGAAATAATAGTAGTCCATAGATAAGAGTCTACCTAGTGACCTAAGTGCAACCCTAAAATGTCCTCTAACAAAAGCTCTGTCAATTGTGAGTACCCTTACCAATGCTCCTAGCTCATCCATCCACTGGGACCAGACAACAACTTGGCTACCAAAATGCCTTTTCCAGATAGTAAATACAGACTTCTATGAAACACAAAAAGTAAGGCATAACAAGATCATCAAGACTATGGCTAAACTGACTACAGATATTGAATTACTTAAAACTACCAATCTCCACTTGCACAAGCAAACTATACCCAACCCAACTAAAGGACTAGAAGAGAGTATCCACAAACCATCAACCTATGTCCAGACAGTAGCCAAAGTAACTTAACAAGATTAAGAAATTAACTCCAATAAAGCCAGCCACCTATCACAACTCATTATTGCATTCAAAAATGGTGTATCAGTCAATAATAGATGAGACCCAATACTCATCACTAACAACATCAACAAATTCCTAGCTGGAAACATAAAATCACAATATATAAAAGTCACAGCAATCAAATGGAACTATCAGGGAAACTGTATTCTATACACAAGGTTAGATCAATGTACAGTAGACCTCCTGATATTCTCTGACATACTACCTTGCATTATTGTACCCGTCTACTCTAGTTTAGCTAGAAAAGACAAGAAGTAGTACAAAATAGAGATTGCAGGCATCTGCACAGGCTTTTAAGATAGTGTTAAAGATACATTTCTCTTCTAGCAGATTTACTTATATCTCTGTAAGAACAACCCTGAATATGCCAAGGCAAGCATAGCACTCTTACTATGCTGGATCTGCCCTCCTACAGAACTTAGTACCCAAGGGTACTTATCAGTAGTCTTTGCAGTAGATGATAAAAACTAATATATGCACCTGTTAAAGAATGTCCAGACCCTAGCAGCATGGGGCAGAATATGTAAGGGGACTACTCTAAGATCGCTTAGGCAACCTAGTAGGGTTCGCATCAGCTAGCGTTCCCATAGATCCTCGGAGTCTGCAGTTATATATTCCCTTCTCTCTAGTTCGGGTCTCCATTATAGTACTACATAACTATATCTGGTAGTGTAGTTATTATTGTCTGGATGCATGTGGCCATAGCGACTGGCGCACGGACCGGCTAGTCTAGTATAAGTAGCTAGTAATGTACAGTAGAATACCTTACCTCAACAATGATAGAAGCTCCTGGGCTATCCATCGCTTCTTCTTAAGACGCCTACTTTACTATACTGCAGTGTGACTGGGTGCCTCACCAAGCGTGCCCCTTACAGAATAGTATATATGTGCAAATAAATAGACCACCCATTTATCATCCAGTGTCGACAATGCTGGGAATTTGGATATGTCATAGCAAACTGCCAAGAGACCCCAAAGTGCCACCTTTGCTATAGTGACCATGAAGAAGCACAACACTCCCAAGTATGCATAACATGCAAAGCTGATACTAGTATGAATATAGATGGCAACCATTCTTGCCTGTATTATACAATAAGCTGCACTAACTGCAAAACAGAAGAAGTTGCTAATTACATCTACCCCTCTGTCACAAAAAAGTGACTACTAAATAGTGTCATGGAGGTATAACAAAATACCTGTTCAAATGAACTATATAAATAGCTAGACTCCCATTAGCAAGTAGCCTTGCTAATGTCGTCCTTTTGGTGTAGTAGTAAACCATATAGTATATGACTACTGGTCTATGGCACAATGACAAAGTATGTTTTAGAAAATTCATTTACTGTTTACGATGTCCTAGCTATGCTTGAAAGACAGTCTGGGTTGAAAGTACGCTGTCTACGCTCTGACAATGGATCAGAATTTGTCAATGACGCAATGAACACCTTCTGCCGCTGCAATGGCATCATTCATGAAACCACTATTCCCTACACCCCAGAACAGAATGGAATCGCTGAACAAGCCATTACCGTATTCTTCAAAATGGTTCGATCAATGCTCTATACTGCAAATGTCAGCTTGCGATACTGGGGCGAAGCTTTTTCTTATGCGGTTCACATTAGAAGCCTGTCTGCTACAACTGGTTTAGATGGTGTTGTCCCCTATGAGGCATGGACAGGCCATAAGCCTGATGTATCCCATCTATGAGTTTTCGGCTCACTAGGATGGGCACATGTACTAAGGCAAGTACGCAGAGGCAAACTGGAATCTCAGGCAGTCAAAGTCTGGATGCTCGGTTGGTGGGTGGATGAAGCAAAAGGTTATTGTCTTGAAGACCTTGAGAATGGCAAATTAATAGCCTCTCAAGATGTTAGATTCTTTGAAGACGACTCACCAAGCAATTTGGTATCCATCGAAGTCCAAGACGCCCCTGCCAACAACCAAGATGTCAACACTTTAGTTAACGATGCCATTCAGAAGGATATTACCCCATTTCCTATCCCAAAAGACAACACTCTCCTCAAGAAATCCCCTTCTCCACTTACTGTCCCACCATTTGATGATGCAGAAATTAACTCCCCTGCAAAAGTCAGTGGACCTGATGAAGTTCCAAACTCACCTCCTCTCCCAGCTTCACGACGTTCTGGACACGAACAAAAGACTCCAAGCTGTTTTGCACTCATGGCTATTGATGACGTTACCACACTAGGCAATGTCAACTTCACTTTTATTGCAATTGCTGAAGAACCAAAAACTTACCAAGAGGCCATCCATTCCCCACACTCGAAGCAGTGGGAGCAGGCTATAAAATCAGAGTTCGCTCAACTCCAAACTTCGAGGTGGTTGATGGTTTACCTAAGGGGTGAAAGACTGTGGGCAGCCATATTGTCTTCTGTGAGAAATAAGATGGGCATGGAAACTTAATCAAATTCAAGGCACGCATAGTAGCTAAAGGCTTCTCACAAATACCTGGAGAAGATTTCATGGATACTTTTTCATTGGTCGCCAAGTTTTCCACTCTTCAGATTTTTCTTGCTTATGTGGCTTATTTGGACTGGGACCTTTACCATGTCGACGTCATCGCTGCTTATCTCCATGGCCCTCTGGATGAAGAAATATACATGACTATACCTGAGGGTGTTAAAAACTCAGGATCCGGTCACTACTGAAAACTCAAAAAGGCTCTCTATGGACTCAAACAGGCTGGAAGACAGTGGAAGAAGCGTTTACATGAAGTTTTGATTAAATTTGGATTTATTTGCGCGTTTGCTGATGACTGCCTTTATATCAAGCGTCACGAAGGAAACATCACCTTATTAATCCTAGTCTATGTTGATGACATAGCTATCACAGGACCTGATGGATACTATATAATCTCCTTCAAGTCATTCCTGGGCAAAGATTTCGAAATTACTGACTTAGGCGAGCTCAAGCATATGCTTGGAGTTTTAGTCACCAGGGATCGTTCAAGACGTCTTATTTATCTCAACCAATCAGCTTACATTCAGCGCACTATCACTCGCTTCAGACTGAAAAACTTGACTCCGGTATCTATACCCCTTGCTGTAAAACACGACCTCACCCTATCCCAGTCACCTACCACTGAAGCTGAGAAATGTGCCTTTGAAGATTATGCAGGTGACACCCATTACTTGTTATTAGTAGGCTCACTACTTTTTGCAACACAAACAAGACCGGATATCCAATTTGCGGTTAGACTTGTTGCACAGTTCAGCAACAATCCCGGAATAGCTCACCTGGAGGCAGAAAAACGTATTCTATGCTATCTCAAGTCTACTGTCGACTACAACCTTATGTTAGGAAAACGAGAGAAAGGAAAATTTGACTTAGTGGGATGGTCAGATTCTAATTGGGCTCAAGATCGTGATGATTGCAGGTCGACCAGCAGCTTCGTTTTCGATGTTGCAGGAAGCTTTATTTCCTGGTCCTCCAAGAAACAGGCTACTGTAGCAACCTCCTCTGTAGAGGCCGAGTATATCGCTTCAGCCAACGCTACTAAAGAAGCCATTTGGCTTTGTACTCTGCTCACTGAACTAGATTTTCCTCCTGCCACAGCAACCATGATTTATGCTGACAATCAAGGCTGTATTGCCTTAGCTAACAACCCAGTATCTCATTCTCATGCCAAACACATCGATATTCATCACCACTTCATTCGAGAACGCATTGAACGCCAAGAAATCAAACTCAATTACATTTCTACCAAGGACATGTTGGCTGACGTTTTCACCAAAGCCCTCCCTCGTGAGACCTTCAAAAAATTCAGAAACCTCTTAGGAGTGCTGCCATCGGATTAATGCCTCAATGAGTGGAAGTGACGAAGTATATTTTAGAAAATTCATCTACCTTTCGTGATTCCTTCTCTGTCTTATTATGTTCCAGAATAAGAGACATATACAGGAATACCTAAAACATGTCTATTCTTAGGTGAATAATTGTACATCTATATTGTACATAAAGTGTCTGTCATACAAGCCCTAAGACCAGTCATTTCTACCTGGTCTTAGGTGTGTGTACCTTCTGTATTCCCTCCTGAACACTTAATTCATTAGTCATTTCTACCTGGTCTTAGTCCAGCACTTCTTAAGTTGCGAAGACATACCTGTGCATTCCATCTGTTACACAACTGTGATACCCTCTAACTAGACTAAATACCCAACATGTCTCAGAAAACTTGGAAAAGCTTGGGAACAACCAAATTTCACACTGTAAAGCAGACAAGCAAGAAAAAAGATAACACAGAAGACTATAATCTTACCATTTCAACAACCAAACTGATAATTAGCTTTAAAGATAGCCATTTCATCAATTGATATGATAACTCAAGAAGCTAACACCATGGGCATTAGGAATACAAACCCAGAAAGGACTAAACAAGCTATAACTAAAGTCACTAATGCACTTACCTTATGAATAGACAATCAAACAATACTATACCAGCCAAACCAATCACTATAATTCAACTCAATTGTAACAAAAAAGACTATACAATCTATTCATTACTCAACCAACACATACATGACACTGACATACTACTCCTTCAGGAACCTAGCTGAGGCCACATAAGGGCAAATGCACAAGGCACAAATATAAGGGGTCTTATTGGACATAGATCATAGATTTCTTTTCTCCCATATGCATTTTACAATCTGAATGACAAACAACTATGGGTCATGCTATACTACTAATAGCAGAATAGCCTTGAAGTTGCCCTCTGCTCAGATTTGGTAAGGGACAGAGATATACAAGTCATTAATGTAATATATCCAGACCAACCCACTACTATAATCATTAACATATACAACGACCTAACTTGCCTAGTATCACAAATGGTCACTTACTATTTGTGATGGGTGCTTTGATACTTTAAAGAGTTCAAAAATGTGAAGTTAGACAAGTGAAAAAAGATGTTGTTAAGTCTGAGGTCTAACCCTCAGACTATAAGTCCTTATATACAGAAAAGTGATGGTCTATGCACTAGGACAGAGCATCACATGCTACTACCTATTGTTCTACATATGGTAGTACCTTTGTGTTAGAAATAGTGATAACCTAACCATATGGAGGCTGTCCTTTGTTCTAAGAAAAGGACAGAT
>Ga0153965_1000220_pt1 | contig 11634 bp, 6 predicted proteins | sample TSFL049MetaG_FD_104707 | JGI IMG/M metagenome (GOLD analysis project Ga0153965, IMG submission 104707) | Attine ant fungus gardens microbial communities from Florida, USA - TSFL049 MetaG | ecosystem: Host-associated > Fungi > Mycelium > Unclassified | place: USA: Florida, Paynes | collected... | reverse complement strand
GAGTTTATGACATGGCTTTGTTTACCTACCTCATCGCGTTTGGACACTTTGTGACAGAACTGTTCATTTTCAGGACAGGAAGAATCAACCCAGGCATTCTCAGTCCTGTATTTGTATCAAGTAAGTGCTGGCCGCCTTGTCATCAGGTGTCATTACTGACATGAATGATTTGTGTCCCTTCAATCAGCATTTTCGCTAATTTGGATGGTCAATCAGTATGATTTCTATGTGCAGTCGTAAACTAGTTCTCGACAATGACTTTTTACTGACCTGTCACACAATACCTCCTACATGTGCCTAAGAGTAGTATTCTCTGTGTTAAAACTTGGACTCACGTCCTGGGAAGGAACAGGCCCTGATGACAAGTGATGGGAATGGCGACACGTGCGAACTTTTGAATACTGCTCCTCAAACGCTAGTATCCATCAGATCGTTGGGATTCTAACACTGCAGGGTCTCAGGGTTGCTCAATTGCTTCTACCAGAGATCTGCCATCATTCCTAGTTCTTTTCCATCGTGCGCCGCCAACTATTATCATCATTAGTGAGCCAATCAAGATCAAATGAGCTATTTTGAGAGACTTGAGTCTGGTCATCACGAATGAGGATTGACTCCCTGTTGAAGGGGCTTGTAGTAACATGGTATTGGGAAGGAGAGAGGGGTGCACTGCTGGTAGTTAATGACATGATTAGTCAGCTAAAATATGGGTTTAATTGCTTTAATTGATTGATATCATGCAGCTATCAAACAAGGTTTTCATCTGGGTCTTTGGCCCAGCTTGATCCCTCTACTAATTCTGAGTGGTTAAGTTTGTGTTGAAGTCAGTCTTCTACACTCCTTTCTGTGCACTCTGTAAAACTATTCTGACTGATTTCAATCACTTATATTCCTATCTGTCAAATCACAGTAAAATCAATCTCAAGTCCATTATCACATACACAAACAATCTATAATCTAATACTGTTAAATACTTCTTTATGTACTACATTGAGTGTCCTTCTGCTCTCTTGGCTCTGCTCTGGAAGAAGTACTGAAGTGTTGAATAGTGAAGTACACCACATAAAGTTGTTCATATAAGAACACTAATGTCTACAAATTAATTTCCACATGTTCCACTGACTGGCCTTGAGACTTGTTGATGATCATAGCAAGGGCTAGCCTAGTTGGGAATTGAAGTCTCTTGAGTAGCACAGGTAATGTCTCTGTATTAGATAATAACCTGATTGTTAATGCAAGCCCTTGATGGACTTAGGGTCAGACTATGGTAAAGGTTCAAGAAGAACTCAATGGAGTTCTTGTTGGATTAGAGCTACTACTTATACAAATGTCTGTTAGTCTATGTGCCTGTCTCTCACAATTACAAGACCTTTTACTAATAACTATAGTATTACATAATCTTTTCCATACTATTTATATCTTTAGTCTGTTATATTTCCCATTAAGTTTGTAAATGTGCAGAAAATAGTTTCTTCTTTTAGAACTGTCTTATAACACTGATTCTTAGAATCAACATAATCTTTTTTCTAATCTCCTGTCCTTGCTAGTAATCTTGCACTGGAGTACCTTTTTCCTCATGCTCAACACTTCCATTCTCATCCTATTGCCAAGTTCTTCTTCTAGATCCAAATTTCTTAATAAAATAACTATTACAAACTTCATTCAGACCTATCTCTGTCAATTTCTTGTCTATTTCTACAGTCTCAACAGTGCTCAAAAGCTCTAAAGAAAACATTTTGAATGATATCCAAAGTATCTTGATGTGATCAGTATTTTCCAAGCTATCAGGCAATCAGTAGGTAATCTCTATAATACTATATATTAAATTATGAATATCTCAGAAACTACCATAATTGATGTCTTACTTTGAAGAACATTAGAAGTATAGTAAGTCAATATAAGCTAAGTATAAATAAGTACAAGTTGATACAAAGGAGATTTAGTTATACCTATCTCAAATGTTACTTCAAGGTAAACAAATGAGGTGGTCTTACATAGAAAACAGATTAAAGAAAAAGAAAAAGAGTATCCCTATAGGTAAGATATATCTAAATAGGTATAAGTTTGGGAATAGAGTGAAATAATATAGTAACTAGGCAACCTTTCAGGTTATCATGACTAATGTGGTACTCCCTATTAATAAGAAACACTCTTTTATTATTCTCAGAACAACCCCAAAACAACCCTGAGACAATACTAGTACAATAGTAAGTTTAATTTGTCTAGATATTATCTAGTAAGTAATTATTATATTAGCTTATATTAAAGTCTTATTGTAGTGACTTAGCCAATGATGACTTAGACACCCTTCTTATCCAAGTTGACAAGAAGAACTCAATAGAGTTCCTGTTAGATTTAGTATACTATTTATACATGAGCCACAACCCTAACCCTACTATGAAGTCCTGCACTTCCCTATGAGTCACTTTTGTCTTGTACATCTATCAATAAGAAAAAGAAAAGAAAAGAAAATAGAAAAGAAAATAAATATTGACTTAGCTATTTTGCCAAGTCATGACACTTATCTTAAACATCAACTAGTGGATCAATGGCTGAAGTACCTCCTATTCTATCAGGGTTCTTATACCCTCCTCTTTGGATGTTTGGTAATTCAGTTACTAGCTCTATCTGTTATAGTATAGTATTATAAGTTACCTTGGCTATAACCAAGAAGAAGTAATGTCATGAGTCACTTTGACCATGACTAAAGAATATAACATGAACTAGAATTGAATCTGGGACTAATAAGGACTTATGTAATAAATAAGTACAAATAGTAAACATTTATATATATAGTATAGCAGAATCAAGTGAGGACTCTATCAAGTTCTCTTCTAATCCTAAAGAGCTACTTAGACTAAACCCTAGTCTAGGTTCTTAAGTCAGTTGTTGACAGAAGAACTTGATACTAACTTCTGAATACTGTTTGCCTCAAATCCTGTTTAATCTCTTATCTCATTACTGATTGACCTTTGACTGACAATCATTATGATCATTAGTCATCTCTATATATAGCTAGGCTTTTGGCTTAAGGGGACTTGATAGTCAGTTAGGGACTATCAGTGACAGTGTGGTACCAAACCTAGGTATCATACTCAAGACCTAATCTAATAAGTAAGTAGTATTTGGTAGACTATATTTTCACTGTATAAACCTTGTGCTGTATTCTATTGTGAGTGGTACATACAAAGGAGTAACAGTTATCTCTTAAAGAGCTATTTAGAGTAGAGATCCTTCCTGTTAAGATAATAGTGTAATCCTAGTATTAGGACAGTAGTCAGTAGGGAAGTAAGCATTTGGCTAGATAAAGATCTTGCACCTTAGCAGATGTAATAGTAAAATAGTAGAATTCAACATTATCTCTATACCCTTTGAGATATCACCACAATATCTCAATAATAATACAACCAACTCCTGAGCAAGTTACTCAAAGAAAAGTGTACCCTCACTTTACTAAGGGCAAAACTAGAAGAGAAGTGAGAAAGAGAGTATTAGAAGTATAAGGGATTTAGGTACCTTGCCCACAATTGCAGAAGACAGAAGTATCATATTCTGGAAATCTGACAATTATGTAATTTATTTCTCCTAATAATTCTCCTGAAATTATAATTAGGAGAATAGCATAGTAGACTACTCTCCTTCTATTCCAGACTTCCTATAAGTACTGTGTCAATAACTGACTTAAGACCTTAGCCTAGGGTTTAGACCAAGGAGCTCTTCAGGGTTAGAAGAGAACTCAATGGAGTTCTTGCTTGATTCTTCTATACTATTTATACATTTCCTAGCTATTTGTTCCTATTTATAATATAGGTCCTTTTGCCATGTTTATTAGTTATTCCTGATCTTTTTCTTATGTCACTTGTCATTTTTTTCCATCAGCTGATCCTGTCCATCACTGTTGTTATAGTTGCATTAACTTATGATAGTATTCTTCTTGTTATAAGAGCCCCAAAAAGGAAATAACTTTCTGTGCTTTTGAACAGTTAATTTACAATCTTAAGATATATAATGGGATAAACTATAAATAGTGTGGGAAACTTTTATGCACAGACCATATAAAAGTAGTATAAGTAGTATATAGAATACAATAGAGAACTTTATTGAGTTCTTCTTGAACATTTACCTAAGGTGATCACTAAGAACTATCACAGTCCTTTGATAACACACCTGCTAGAAGGAGCACAAAACAAATTTGAAATCTAGAGCAATCATAAAAATTTGAAATATTTTATGAGTAGCCAAAAGTTAAATTGTAGACAAGCATGATAGCTCTATACCTATCTAAATTTGATTTTATGCTCAAACATGTGCTAGGATCCAGTATAGGAAAAGCTGATAGTTTGAGTAGACAACCAAACTGGCAAAAGGGAGTGGAAAAAGACAATGAGAATAGAACATTGTTAAAAAGAGAGTGGTTAGAAGTAAGAGCAATGTAAGTGACAGAAGTAATAATAAAGGGAGTAGACTTATTGGAGAAAATAAGAAAGTCAAAGACAAAACAATTGATGCCAATCACGTCTTGAGGCAATCAATATTGGCCAAGATATTAAGCAAATTAACTAGTAATCACTATATTACTATTTATTAAATCACTAATATCTCAGAAACCGCCACAATTGATGCTTTGGTTCTAGGCTCAGCAGAAGCCTTCTTTATAATGCTCAGAATGAGCTTAAAACAACCTCAAGGCAATTAATATTAGTGGAGATATGAAGGCCTTAATATTTGTACATAGACTTTATAAATAGTTATCTGTCCTTTTCTTAGAACAAAGAATAGCCTTCATATGGTTAGGTTATCACTATTTTAAGTACAAAGACACTACCATATGTAGAACAATAGATAGTAGCATGTAATGATCTGTTCTAGTGTACAGACCATCATAATCCTGTATATAAGGACTTTTTGTCTGAGGATTAGATCTCAGACTTAACAACATCTTTTGTTACTGTTTAAACTTTGTATTTTTGAACCTTTCAAGATTCTAAAGCACCAATTACAAATAAGTAAGTGACTATTTGTGATACCTACTACCCATAGACAGATAGCCAAACAGAAAGGATAAATCAGAACTTAGAGCAATACTTAAAAATGTTTATTGATCATTGACAAAAGCAATAGCCAGATTGGCTAGCGACAGCAAAGTTTGCATATAACAATAAAGTGTAGACTAGTACAAAAGTATCACTGTTCAAAGCAAACAATGGACAAGACCCACATATGGGATTCAAAATGAAAAAGAAGGAAAAGTTCAAAAGAGCAAAAGAATTTGTGACAAGAATAAAAGAAGTACACAAGAAAACAAAAGCAATGCTAAGAAAAAGCCAAGAAGAGACAAAGAAATATACCAACAGAAAAAGAAGTAAGATAAAAGAGTACCAAGTAGGAGACTAGGTACTTTTAAGCATGAAAGATCTTAAATACTAGATGAAAAAAAGACAATTAGAAAAGCTTATAAAGCAATTTGTAGAACCTTATCAAGTAAAAGAGATTATTTTGACAAACGCAATAGAACTGGATTTACTAAGCACAATAAAAATATATCCAGTAGTAAATGTTAGCAAAGTATATAGGTATAGAGATCAAGTTGAAGGTCAAAAGAAAAAATAACTAGCACCAGTTATAATTGAGGGAAAAGAAGAATATAAAGTAGAAAAAATATTGAACAAAAAGAAATTCAGAGGAAAAGATCAATATCTAGTACAGTAGAAAGGATATACAGCAGAAGAAGATACCTGGGAACTAAGAGAGAACTTAGAAAATGCAAAAGAGTTAGTTAAAGAATTCAAGAAAGAATATGGCAAAATTGGGAGAATAAAGAAAAGAAGGAACAATAAAGAAGATAGGAGAGAAAAACTTCCAGAAAGATATATGATAAAGATATTGTATGGATAGAACAACAAGAAATTTGATAAAGAATATTGGGGACAATTAGAAAGAAATTAGAGAAAATAGAAAAGAAAAGAAAAGGAGAGACTAGAAAGGATTAATAAAAAAGAAAAGGAAGAAGAAATTGAAAAAAGAAAAATAAAAGAATAGGATAAAGAAGACAAGATGGGAAAAATGAAAGATATATACAACAAGTTATAAGAAATTTTTGGAACAAAAATTCTTAAAAAAGGGATATTGTCATGAGTTGCCTCAACCATGACTAAGAAATATGACATGGACTGGAATAGAACCCTAGACCAGTAAAGACTTGTAGATTAAATAAGGACAAACAATACAGAAATATATAAGTAGTGTAGTAAAATAAAACAAGGACTCTATTGAGTTCTTTTCTAACTCTGGAGAGCTACCTGAACTAAACCCTAGTCTAGGTTCTTAAGTCAGTTGCTGACAGAACTTAGATCTTGATTTAATTAAGATCACTGCAATATAGGTTCATTGGTAAAGTTATTAAACTTATATGAGGGATATTGTGCTGAAATACAGTGGTAGCTAAAGTGCTTTTCTTTGAGAACACACCCCTTATTTATCTTATAAATTATATTCACTACTATCTAGTTAGAAAGCTTTACAGAAAGAAAAACAAAAGTATTCTAGTAGAATAGTCCTCTATAGTAAGAAAGTATCACATGTCAATGTCACATGTCACAGTGACATGTCAGGGTGATATCACATGATGGAGTCATATGATGAGTATGGGAAAGTAGTACACAGACCATGTAGTAATTATATAAGTAGTGTACAATAAATTAAAAAACTCTAATAAGTTCTTCTTGTTAACTTGGACTTAGAGTAGGTTTAAGTCATTGTAGCTAAGAGCCTTACAACAGCCATATCTGACTTAGGAAAGGCCTTGATGACATGAGATTAGAAAACTAGGATAATATTATTGAAAAAAGTTGTTCTTTGGATTATTTCTTTGATTTAGAATGATAATATGGATGTAGTTGAGTAGTTATAGTGGTATGGAACCCCTAAGATTCTTAGATATAATTTGGACTAGAAGAGGTAAGAGAATATAATGTCATTTGAGTTAACATTGTTGATTTCTTTAATATGTTTTTTAATAATATCTAGGTTAGAAATAAAGGCAATTTTGTTTGTAATAATAATAACTCTATTACAAATAGTCACTTACTGATTTGTGATTATAAATGCTAGAGCTCAAAAGGACTTAGAAGCAAAGTTTAGATAGTAACAAAAGATGTTGTTAAGTCTAAGGTCTAATTGGAGATTGTTCTTTGTTCTAAGAAAAGACAAATAACTATTTATAGGTAATTAATTAATGTTTATATACAAATATTAAGAACTTTATATCTCCACTAATATTAATTGCCTCAAGATTGTTCTAGGCTTATTCTAAGCATTATGAAGAGAGCTTTTTCTGAGTCTAGAAGCAAAACATTAATTATGGTAGTTTCTGAGATATTGGCAATCTGATAAATAGTACTATAGTAGTATTGACTAAAAGGTCTTTTAAAGGGCTTTCTGTAGCTGTTAAGACTGTGGGAATTGTCAAAAAATTAGTGAAGATAGGTCCAAATAAAGTTTGTAACAGACTTCTTTGTTATTAGATCAAATAAAGTTAGCTATCATATTAGATTTGTATGATTTGAGAAACCTATTAATATTGAAAATATAAGTGTTAGTTTGTTCTATGACAATTCCATGTTTTTCCTACTCATAGGAATATGTTATGACTTGGTAAAATAGCTAAGTCATTATTTATATTTATATTTCTTTTTTTTTTCTTTTGGACTTACTACTTAGGAAAGAAGTATGGGAAAGTGATATATCACAAGTGTCACACAGTCACAGTCACATGAAATAGATGTCACATGATCATGTAGTAGTTGTATAAGTAGTGTATAGGAAATAAATAAGGACTTTATTGAGTTCTTCTTGTCAACTCAGACTTAGAGTAGGTTTAAGTCATCTTGGCTAGAGTCTTAATAATTTGTTTTCTAGATAGACCTTTAGTAGTTATGTTAATTTTTGGTCTGATCTTCTATATTTTGATAACTTTCTTTGATGTGAGTTTTGCAAAGGCTTCTTTTATCTTGTCATGACTTAGCAAACTGGCTAAGTCATTATTTATATTTCTTTTCTTTTCTTTTCTTATTTATAACTACAAGATGGAGCATGGGAAAGTATCATGTGACTTTGTCACAATGGTGTGACAGATTGTCACAGATGGTCATGTCACTGGTCACATCACAAGGTATCACATGACTAGAGTAGCATGAGGACCATGGGAAAACAAGCGCATAGCCACAGTAGTAAAATGTATAAGTAGTAGAGAATTAAGCGAGAACCCCATCAAGTTCTCTTTGTCAAACTCTGAACAAAGAGACAGTTGGCTTAATTCCGGTCATCAGACTTTAGACGCTGACATATCTTGAGAATCTCCTCAATATTATGTCAGCAACTAACTTAAGATCCTAGTCTAGGGTTTAGACTAGGAAAACTCTTTGTCACAAACTTCATTCAGACCTATCTTTACCAATTCTTCAATGATTTCTACAGTCTTAATGATGCTGGGAAGCCCTTAAGAAGACCTTTTGATCAATACCAAATATGTCTCAAGGCAATCAATATTGGCCAAGATATTAGGAAAATTAGTAGGTAATCACTATGGTACCACATATTAAATTACCAATATCTCAGAAACTACCATAATATATGCTTTGCTTCTAGGGTCAATAGAAGCCCTCTTCATAATGCTTAGAATAAGTGTTAAGACTCTAGACCTCACAGTTGAATATGCATTTCAACTTGAAGTCTATATCTAACACTTGATATCTTTACACTCCTTGTTAAAGGATCCAGTTAAGGTTTTCAGTGAAGTTATATCAGAGCAGTGATATCAACAAGACTTTGAGTAGTACCCTTGAGGTTGTCCTAAGACAAGTAAGAGTACCAATCCCTTGAAGTAATAGGAATACAGGGAGGAATACAGAAAGAGAGAACTTGCTGTTCCCTTCTCTTTTTGGTCTGTATTTATCCTAACTAGGTATTGTGACTATGTTACAATATAGTAACACTACTTGTAACTATGGGTGACTAGTTAAGTAACAGTCTAGTAATAAAAGTGATGAGAGTGACAAGTTGAGTCATTGTCTAATAATAGGTTAGTCCAATGTTGTCCCATTTAGCACAAGTCCAAAAATAGAAAGGAGAAGAGATAGTCTGAGATTTCTCCAAAGAGTCTTGTCCGTTCTTTGAGTCTATTGTCTCTTAGAGTCCTCAGACATTAATTGCATTACTGTATAATAATATCCTCATTTAACATTGCTGACATCTTGTCTACTAGCCACTCATTATTAGACCATGGCTGATAATAGTTGTAGTTCCACTTGATGTTTATAACAATAAGTCTAGAACAACCTCAAGGCAATTAATATTAATAAAGATATAAAGTCCTTAATATTTGTACATAAATATTAATTAATTACTCATAGATAGTCATTTGTCTTTTCTTAGAACAAAGAACAGCCTTTATATGGTTAAGTTATTGGATTTTTGAGTACAAAGGTACTACTATATATAGAATAGATAGTAGTATATGATGATCTATTCTAGTACATAGACTATCCCAATTATGTATATAAGGACTCATAGTCTAAGGATTAGACTTAACAATATCTTTTGTCACTATCTAAACTTTGCTTCTAAGCCCCTTTGAGCTATAGCACCTACAATCACAAATCAGTAAGTAACTATTTGTGATGCTCTTTAGGATTAGAAGAAAACTTGATAGAGTCCTCAATAGATTGTTTTACACTATATATACAAGTTGTATTATTTGTCCTTGTTTACTCTACAGATGTTCATTGTTCACTGGTTCAATTCTAGTCTATGTTATCCTAAGTCATAGTTGAAGTGACTCATGATATATTAATAACCTTTGGTGGCTTAGGCAAATGATTTGGTTTTTGGATAATGTTTGGACTTGGCTAGAATACTTGTACTTGGTCTAGGAAGAATGGGAGAAAGAACCTTAGAGATCTTTGCCAGATTAGTTTTGACAATGGATATGTTAATCCTATTAAATTGGGAGACCTGTCAGGAATTGACTCCAGAAGTACTTCTCTGGGGCTTGGTCTCAATAGTAAATTGAGCCAACCTTTACATTTGCCCCTTGGAATACAACAGGGAGGTTTATTGAGGGAAAAGAATAATTGAGGGGACAACAATGGAGTCTCCTAAGGAAGAACAAAACTAAGGTAACTAAAACTACTGGCCCTATTTAATATAACTTAGAGAATTTTGGGATGGTAAAATAACCTAATCAACTGACTAAGATATACTGGAGAAATATGTGCATATATGCACAGTATGTGTCATGGTGTCACAGATTGTGACAGTACCCCCTCCTTATAAACACACCCTTGTGGCCATAATTTAGCTATTCCTTTCCTCTTTTGAGGCAAGTATATAGTTCAGAAGTTAAGGAGTAGTAATTAGTGAGTAGACCAGGCTTTTCTAGGTAGAGAGAGTGAAATTCTGACACTAATCTGGTGGTATTCTCCAGATCAGCAGCTGGTGTCCAGGAGTATTCTTCTAAAGTACCCTTGTACCCTGACCATTAGACTAGGTAGAGCAATAGTTCTCTTCTTTGTTGGTTAAGTTTGGAGTCCAGTATTTGGGCTACTTCAAATTCTAAATTACCATCAATTGCTAATAGAGGTGGGAAAGAATTGATGTGATTAGCAATGTTGCTGAAGGGGACTAACTCAAGTTGTGACATATGGAAGACAGGGTAGATGGCACAAAGATGATTGGGGAGTTTAATTAGATACAAGTGAGTATCTAGTTGCCTTATAACCTTGAAGGGACCTAAATACTTCTCTGACAGCTTCTTGGTAGGCTAGGTCAACTTTATGAACTTAGCAAGTAAGAAAACATAGTTACCTACTTCAATTCTGGGTACTAGTGTTCATTTCCTATCCATGGATTTTTGGTAGCAACACTGGGCATCTTCAATCATTTCTCTCAGATTATTATATACTGCTCTCAGGTCTGTTACAAATAAGTCTACCTTTATAATTCAAGTATCACACTTTACTTAAAGTTCTATTCTGGGGTAGTAGTCTTTATTTGCATAGAAAGGAGAAATGCTAGTGGTAGACAAGGAGGTGTTATTGTAAACAAACTCAGCTATAAGAAGTAATTGTGACCAATCAGACTACTGATAATTGTAGTAGATTCTTAGAAACTGTTTGAGTGTCTGATTGATGCACTTGGTCCGGCCATTGGCCTTTGGGTAATACCCAGAGATAAAGTGTAGCTTCATGTCTAGTATGTCAGCCAGAGATCTAAAGAATTTAGACACAAACTCTGTTCCTCAATTAGATGTGATATGGCTTGGTACTGTCATGACTTGGCTATCACAAATGGTCACTTACTATTTGTGATAGGTGCTTTGATACTTTAAAGAGTTCAAAAATGTGAAGTTAGACAAGTGACAAAAGATGTTGTTAAGTCTGAGGTCTAATCCTCAAACTATGAGTCCTTATATACATGATTGTGATAGTCTATGTACTAGAACAGATCATCACATGTTACTACCTATTGTTCTACATATGGTAGTGCCTTTGTGTTAGAAATAGTGATAACCTAACCATATGGAGGCTGTCCTTTGTTCTAAGAAAAGGACAGATGACTATCTATGGGTAATTAATAAAG
>Ga0153965_1000217_pt1 | contig 11676 bp, 17 predicted proteins | sample TSFL049MetaG_FD_104707 | JGI IMG/M metagenome (GOLD analysis project Ga0153965, IMG submission 104707) | Attine ant fungus gardens microbial communities from Florida, USA - TSFL049 MetaG | ecosystem: Host-associated > Fungi > Mycelium > Unclassified | place: USA: Florida, Paynes | collected... | reverse complement strand
TCTACGCCGGTTGCTTTTCAATCTCGAAAATTATTACTTGACGGCCGCATTTCTTGAACAACCGCTCTTGCAGCCACAGTTCCCGTTCTACAACAGGTATACTGATGGTATTACTACTCATCAATTTGTGTACGAGAAGCAAATTGATTTTAAGAGGGCATTCATTGCGCATCTTGAAGACAACCCAGAGGACAAGATATTTGTCAAATTCGCTCTTTGTTATGGTGAGGATGCGCATGAGACTGCGTATGCTTACGGCTTTGCTCCAAAGCTCCGAGCTGTTGAGCGTTTTGCGGATGGTTGGGTGATGGTGGTCATGGATGATGTCTCGGACCGATATCGCTGGATGCGGAAACCACTGAAAAAGAAGGTATGTCAAGCAGCTGAAAAGGCCCTTGCCCAATTGCACAAAGATGGATATGTCCATGGTGATGTGCGTGAAACGAACATAATAGTCAAAAGAGATGGGGTGAACAGTGAGGGTCTGGGCGATATTGTTCTTGTTGATTTTGACTGGGCTGGGAAAGAGAACACTGTTCGATATCCATCCAACATCACATTGAATCACCCTGACATTCCGCGTCCGGAGAGTGTTGAGCGTGGAGGCTTGATTTCTTCTGCTCATGATGTTGAGATGTTGAGATTACTATCCTAGTTTATGTCCTGAACAGTGAAATACATTTTTTCTATCACTTAAGATTAGTTAGCACAGTGGTAATAGTGTCAGGACTATGACATAGTGGACTCATCATGTTGATTTGACTGTTGTAGTAAAAAAAAAGCCTAGGTCGAGATACAATCTTATTATATTCACTAACTTCTACTTGGATAACCCAGTAGCTTATCTTTCTCTCACTTCAAGGTTTCTACACCACTATCTGTCATCTCTTGCCCTTTCTCTTCTTCTGCCTGGCACAAAGAGGTAAAGGTGCAGCAGCATTAATCTTTGTATTCCTTGCCACAAAATCATCCATATACACATTCCCTGTTATGAGTCATCTTGACCATGACACAAAGACCTATAAATAGAATGACAAATGATGGAGTTGAACTGCCAACCTCTTGGGCAGCTGTAGTATAGATCAGAACAAACATAGACAAATAGTAAAAGTGTATAAGTAGAGCAATCAATTAGAGAACCCCATCAAGTTCTCTTTGTAACCCTCAAAGACTCTGTCCTCTAAGTCATCCTGACTGAGTAGCACAACATTCCCCTTGTCTGTCAAGCAGGGACTCCTGGGGGCAGACTACTGGTGAGTTGGCCCTTCCTCCACACATGGTCCTGTCCAGGAGGGGTTACACAGCCTATCTCAAAGTGCAGGGTAAGGGAAATGAGATGGATTCTAAGGGAGTCTACTAGGTTGAGAACAAAACTAGAGTTCTAACAAGATACATTGACTTATAACCAGATCCTCTTGGCAAACTAGTACAAATAGTGTAAAACTTAGTATTGAAGATTAATTGAATAATAATGAAAGAGGAGGATAGGACTGTCACATGTCACAGAGGGCTGTAACAGTACCCCCCTGTCATATGATGGAAAATAATAATTTAATAATAATAATTTCTCTGATATTTTATATTATTACTAAATTTCACTCCTAAACTCCTGTTGTCTACTCCTATAGGATCATGATATAGACTAGTTACTTGTACTCCTCCTATTCTGGACTTAGTATAAGTACTCCATTAGTTACATTCTAGTTCCTTAGTTTGTAGATTAAAGTCTATAATGTCTATAATTCCTTTTATCTGTCCTATCCTCACTCCTATTAATCTATATACCACTCCTCTCCTGAACTCCTGACAACAATTCCATCCTCCTGAAATACACAACCACATATGTGATAGCAGATCGAGGCACAGCGCATGAGCTAAGGCCAAGGTTGTTCCCCCTTTTTGTTGTTGTTAAGTACGGAGCGGAGTGAGACGGAGTGGAGTGGAATTACTCCGGAATGGGTGATTTAACAACAAAAAGGGGAACAACCTTGGCCTCAGCTCGTGCGCTATGCCTCGATCTACTACCGCATGTGTGGTTGCATATTTCAGGAAGACTGAATTGTTGTCAGGAGTTTCAGAGAGGAATGGTATAGACTGGTAGGAATGAAGATAGGACAAGGAGAAGGCGTAAATGACTTTAATCTACAAACTAAAGAACTAGGATGTAACTACTGGAGTACTTATACTAAGTCTGGAATAGAAGGAGTACAAGTAACTAGTCTACATTGTGATCCTATAGGAGTAGATAACAGGAGTTTAGGAGCGAAAAATTAGTAATAATATAAAATAAAAAGGAAATTATATTATTAAATGGGTATTTTCTGTCATATGACAGTTGTCAACTCCCTCCCACTCCGGAGTAATTCCACTCCAATCCAGGTCACTCCAATCCTGCTCCGCACGTTCCTGACATCCCCCCTTTAATGGCCATGCCCTCGTGGCCATTACTAGAATTGTCGTCTGGGTTTTTGTTTGCGATGGCAGGCATTTTGCCTTCAGGCGCTTGATAGTAAGTTCATGGGACTGGGTTTAGATGGGTTCAATGCATGGAAGTCTGTGACTAACTCCCTTGCATTCCATAGGTCAGATGCAGTTAGCCAGGAAAATTCCTCTGCCATACCTTCATAACCAGCCCAGCGTGTGTAGTATAGTAGGGGATCCCTCCTTCATTGGTTCCACTTCAAGTCAAGAATCTGTGCCACTTCAAATTCGAGGTCTCTGTCCATCTCAATGGGAGGTGGGGGTAGATTATTATGGTTTGGGATGTTACTAAGGGATACTGGTTTGAGTTGGGAGATGTGGAACATAGGGTGGATTGTCCTGAGGTGTTCTGGTAGTTTTATGAGGTACAAGTGGGTCCCTACTTTCTCTGACACACTAAAGGGGCCTAGATAGCGTTCTGCAAGCTTCTTGGACAGTTGGGTAGTTTGAATGAACTTTGCTAGGACATACACTGGGTCCCCAGCTTTGAATGTGGGTACTGTGGATCTGCATGCATCTGCTGGGCCCTGATAGCACTTCTGCGCCTCTACAATGGTCTGTTTCAGTTCTCTGTGCATTTCCTCCAAGTTCACTATGAAGGTCTCAGCTGTTTGGGATGGGAGTTCTTGGGTTGTCCATACTTGTAAGTCAGGGTGGTACCCCTTGTTTGCAAAGAAAGGGGACATTCCTGTTGTTGATGAGGGTGTGTTGTTGTAAGTAAACTTGGCTAGGGATAGTAATCTGGACCAGTTGGACTGCTGATAATTATAGTAGGTTCACAAGTACTGTTCTAAGGTTTGGTTCGTGCGTTCTAGTACTATATTGTTCTGAAGTATTCTCATACTCCAGCACTATTTTTAATGTACTGGTCTGGAGTACAGAATTCCCTTTTCTAGGTGGGAAATATCACACATGTCATACCTTGTTTCTATCACCAGGTCAAGGTCACACTTTGGTCCTTCTCTGGAGTACCAGTTTTGGAATTAGTCCTTTTCTGAAGTACCAGTTTTGGCTTTAGTCCCAGTCTGGAGTATCCAATTTGGCTTTGGTCCCAGCCTGGAGTACTTACTTTGGTAATCTCATATAATCACATCAATTCTGGAGTACTTGATTAGGTATCTTGCAGGTTTTTGTGATGTGACATGTCCAACCTCTTCTCTTTTTTCGTTTTTTCTACCTCTGTCCCTCTTTGATTGCCATGTTCGTTCTTCCTTGTTCTTTCCTTTCTTTGTTTGCTACATCTATTCTCTCCTGTCCTTCCAAGAAATCTCATGGGAAAAATACTATGAATTGATTGTTTGATTGACCAGTTTTTCTCTGGTGAGTTTCTCATGACTAGCATCAATTGTCTGCTCTGTGAGTTCCTCTCTCCTCTCTCAATACAAGATATTGACAACTCATTTCAGTCAAAGCATGCCATTACTACTCCATCAAAGACCAGAGGCCTTCCAGACGATACTGTTTACATTGATCAACTTCACTCGTTGTCTCACCATGACGCCGTCTGTCATATCTGACATTTTCTACCATAAACTAGCTGTGACAGAGGGAGGATACATTTTATAATGGAAAAGGAGAGTGACAGGTACATTGTAGTGAGTATTGGATACTATTCACTGCAAGGAAAATAGCTGAACTTGAATCACAATCTCAGGTCCAACTGTCCTCCAATGCTCATGCTCGATTGTCTACTCCTGCATTCATCAATCTGCCCAATCCAGCCTCTTTCAGCCCACAACTGTAGACTCAGATCGTTTACCCCTTCAACTTCTATTCGATCATCATATCTGATCGTTAGACTTGTGAATAGCCAGCTGTGAACCGTACTTCTCTCATTTGACTGGCTGACTGGCTGAAGAAAATTTCAGGCAAAATGATGGATAATGTATTAAAGGAAGATAAGGAAGAGCTTGTCAAAGCAGAAGAGAATGTTCTAATAACATTACTAGAGAAGAATGGCAGATTAAGTTTGGAGACTAGTTCTACTATCACCCCAACTTCATCACAAGTCAAAAAGGAACGAAAGCCTCCACAAAAACTTGTAGAGGAAGAGAAACATGTGGTTAGTCATATTGGCCGTGAAATATGGAAAATATATATTTGAGCTTGTGGAAATAGTTGGTACTAGATGGTCTTTATGAGTATTCTGATTGCTGCTTTGCTAAGTCTGGTACTTGAGAATGGGTGGTTAAGGTATGATTGAAAAGAGGTATTAAAGCCCTGGTGATTTGAACCTGATAATTTTGATTAGGTATTGGTCAGAAGCATTGCCAGAGGAAGGTGCCGACAACCCTGTATATTACATCATGGTATATGCAGTCATCACAGCCATTGGACTAGTTGTTTCTACTGTCTGCTGGTTTGTATTATATAATAGTTCAATTCATGCTTCAACGGTACTCTACAAGAGACTCTTGGAGATGGTGCTATTTGCAAACATCCACTTTCATGATACTGTTTCCAGGGGCCAGCTTTTAAACCAATTTGGAAAAGATTTTGAAAGTATGGGAGACAAAATATCTCTCATAGAATGAAGTATAGTATGATATTGTATATCAGTATGATACAAGTCTAAATGACATATAATCCATGGACAAAGATATGATGAGGAAAAATAGATCCCTACATCATGGAATGCAGATAACAGCCTGTCAAATGTTGAATACAACAGTCGTGATCTATATGTTCCTGTACCTGAGAAGATCATCAATGTCTATCTTAGATGCTCTACTCTCCAGATGTCCATTAGAACCTTGTCTACTAGTTCTGAGATCGAGGTGTCATTGTCAACAAGCTGAGATATATGACCATCAGTTGGTGGATACAAAAAGCACCATCAGAGGCCCCAAAATAAAGGGGGAGTTACATGTACCATTTCCTTACCACTCATCCTGTTATTCTATTTTGTTCTAGCATCTTCATTACTCCTTTGGCCTGGATATTGCCTCAAACCATTTTATTAGGGCAAGAAAAATAACTTGGTTCATTCCTTCAAACTTGACCGGAGGCAGGTCAAGAGGTACGAGACAGATGACGGATGATTCAACTTAAGGTAGGGGACAGAAGGGGTTCTGAGAGACGTTGATGGCATTGTCCACTTTTGCATAGAGTTTATATTCAAAGATGATAAGTTTCCTTGATTAGATAGCTGAAGTGCTTACCTGGACATTGTCTGATAGCTAAGACCATAAATTACTACCTGGCCTAGCGACAATGGAATCACTGAACAGAGGTCAATGTGAGAGAAGTTTAAAGACGAGGGAACTGGAAATTTGATATGGTGTGTTTGATATGCAGACTTTGAGGTTCAACTTTGACAAAATCTCCAATTATGAGGTAGAGTTTTCAATGAGCTGGTCTGTATTGGAAAAAAGAAAGATCAGATGCCAGAAATACTAAGGCAGGATGGAGTAGAAGATAAAAGTAAGAAAGTTTAATATGAGGTACGTACGTTCCTTGTACCTGTTTCATTACTTCTGCAGCCATATGCAGATTCATCTCAATTGCTGTAATGTGTTTCGCCTGTTCGAGAATCTTCACAGTGAGGTTTCCAGTACTGGAGCCGACTTCCAGCACTTTGTCTGCCTGTTTCAGATTTGCCTAGACAAAGTGATTACCATGAGGAACAGCAAGCTTCTAAGTTATTCATTTCAGAAAAACAAGCCATGTCAACTATCCTAGCATAAATACACCTTGCTCGAGAAACAGGTGCATACTGTTGCATACTGTTAGCAGGTTTGGGGCTTTTAAGAGTGTACTGGCCGAAACAAGCAATGTTGATTGGATTAGTCACTTGTGCATTGTCAGATGTTGATTTGCTGGTGCTTTTATTGGGAGCTGATTGATATACACGAGAAACAGAGTTGTAGCAAATAAAACTGACAAATAAATTATATGTCAATTACCTAACCATCATTAATTTTGTCGATGTTGCCCTCTTCACAATGCTGCCTCCTTCCTGGTTCGCATCATAAATCTTTCAACACGCAGCATGAACCAGGTCTGTTTCCTCTGTCTCCTCACCCTCCATCCTTACCCGCTACATCACCATTGCAACCATACTCGAAGACATAGCCAATGCTCACATCTCCTGGATAACTGACATTCTCGTTGGTAGCATTGCAACCACAAATTGGGTTGATTGCCCTCCCTCCCTTTTCTCACATCATTGAGTCTTGCTCAATACTCCTGCTTGTCTTTCCCTTGCCTCTGAGATCTTCCTCAAGGAGGCCTCCATATCTGACATATCCAAGAAAATAGTTTCCACCATAGGTGAGTCACTGTTCAAGCAACTGGGAAGAATTCTTTTCATGTCAACAACTCGCAGTCATTCAACCTGAAGTATTTTGTACACAACAGCAGGAACTAAACCTAATCCAGAGATCATCATAGCCCTCATTGCTGATTATGAAACCACCAAGTATAATCCATTCTCTCCCAGGCATAATTCCATGGATTTCAGATGCCATTATAGCTATGTAATAATGTGGGCACTATCTCCTCTCTCAATCCATTCCGATGTCCAAACGAAGCTACGTGACAAACTTTTCACTATTCAATCAGATAATCCAATCATGGATGAGCTCAATTCCCTGTCATATCCTGAGTTAGCTGCAGGAGACATTGCCTATATGTTCAGCACAATGAGGTTAGCTGTAAAAGATGATTTTCACTTGGAATGTTGTTTGTTGAATAAGAAAGGGAGAGTCTGTGATAAGATATTGTGAGTATTGATTTTCATAATTGTATTGTGAAGATCAAACATGACGGAATTACTTGTGCTATGCAGAGCGCACAAGGGACAGACAGTGCTTATTCTGATTGCGCCAGTCAATCAGTTGGAGGCATTATGGAGGAAACATGCTTGGGAGTTTAAGTATGTGTATTCTGTGTTTTAATTAAAACTGCTGATTGATCCCGACTCAAATAAATCAGAATGGGGGGACTTGTCTAATAAGGTGGTAAGTGTTACTCTAGGTGTATGGAGCGACATGCTGACATTCCTCGGTAGACTGCATAGGTGTATTACATATTGGTTCTCTCTTGTAGAGTACGTTTCCATCCTAATGTCATAGAATATCCTGACAAATGGTTTGTAATATATAGGTTGAAAGCGCTTTTGTTCATGCTCGTATGAGTATTTGAATTTGAACTCGCTGTTCCTGTTGTAGCTAGGGAGTCTCAACCTTAGTCATCAATAGCAGAAGTGACGTCTGAGCATTGTAAATTTTTAGGTCTGATCCTCAGTGTACATCTGAGTCTTTATGTAGATATCAGACAGGTTACTTTCTGTAGGAGTCTGGGATAATCTAGGACCCTTTGGATGGGACATCAACACATTGTGTACATGTTTTGCACTGCAATGTAATGCGACAGGATAAAATCATGAATCTACCTATATTAGGTAGTGATTATTCAACACATTGATTTTGTATTATCAAATATGACATTCTTGTTTTAAACTACCAACTACGAGGCAAATATTCCTCTATGAACCACAAAATAAGGTGCATAGTATTTTTTTTGCTTTTCTCAACATGTATGTCACAAAGCCACCTTGCATATTCAACATCTGATGGCCATATAAACTTGAATTTGGCTTCTGCAGCCTGACACGTGGGGGTGTGATGATACACAGCATATGCAAGGAAAAGAGTATGGTCAGAGTACAAACACTCAGTTATAGCAGGCTTGCTAGGACTGATCCACTTGTGTAAATCGTCGTCGATCTGGGGCACATGACAGCAGAAGCACACAGGACCGTGGATATCACTTTTGTAGCATATATTCTTCTTCCATATCACATATTGGTTGAAGCTAACACCTGGACAATGATTTGTAAGGTAAGTGTGCTCATTGGTGTCTGCTGGCATTTGCACTATGCAGACAGTGCACTTGCCATCCATACTGTCTAATGCCTTTCGTAGTCTTGCGATGTAATCTTCAGAATCCAACTCAACAGCAACTTTCTTTTTCTTGACAAGCAACACTTCTTCTTCAAAAGGGTTAGTCTGTTTACTATACCATTCTGTTGGCTGTCTTAAGTTAATTTCATATATAAGTTCATATTATAAACTTACTGATGATACCACGTCAACTATTGATGAGGATGGTGGCACAAGAATTGTCCCAGATGGTTTTCTGTGTACTGGAGCTAGGGTTTTCATCTCACCACGAACTCTTGACTAACATTGGCTACAGATTGTGTTTTTTGGATCTTCAAGACAGCATGTCGCCTCCCTCCTATCAATATATTTGGTTAGCAGAAACTGAATACATTTCATAGAATCCCAAATCATCTCGGTCACAGCACTATGTCCACAGAAATCAACAGATTGTTTGCTAGGTCGATAAAGTAAGTGTTTTAAAGGGATGATATAACACAATGCTTGTTTTCCATCCCTCCCAGCTCTACCGAATTGTTGGATAATGGACACCATATCAAAAGGGGTATTTGCAAGGATAACCACCCGGACTCCTGAATAGTCGTTTCCAGCACCAAATGCTGTCGTTGCCACCATGATTCAATATTGACCAGTTTGTCAGTTGTCAATTATTCTCTTTCATTGTTCAGCTGCCATTCTATGACGAGTACTCTCATCCATTAACCTCCTATTGCCTTTTGACACATATACTGATGTATCTGCACAATAGAACTCACATCCCAGGCTTCCAGCTATCAACTCTCCATTCATGATTGTCATGACAAAGACCAAGGCCCTATCTGATGGCTCTATTATGTGGTCTTGTGCAATGTTCCAAATGTGCGTTGTCAAGTTATCCAGCTTTGTTAAAGGTGATTTGATTATATATGTCAACTCTGGCCTATTTGACGATTGGCAAACAACAGGAGTGTTAGGTTTGAGACCTAGTTTGGAAAGGAGACAGGGTTCCATATTAACAGGTATGGTACCTGACATCCCTATGATTGGATAGATTAGCTTCCAAACTTCCCACATTTTTGCATACAGGGCCTAAAGGTTTTTGAGGCCAAGATCTCATGAACTTTATCCAAAACCAGTGCACCCAATCTCCTGTCAGCATAAGAATGTCCAATAGCATTACTAAATTCTTCCCCAATAGCTGTATCTGTTGTTGTCAACATGATAGGGCAATCATAAAAAGAGGGACTGGTTACCTTGAATACTGTGTATCACATTCCTGCCTTTCTTAGTTGACGTTCCCAATCCTCTAGTAGTGAAATCAAAGGAACGACAACAACAAATGTCTTCTTTGTCACTGTAGCAGCCACCATAGGGATTAGGGATTTTCCACTACCAGTTGGTAGTGCAACAAGTAAGTCTGAATTTTCTTCGATTGCATATTTGACAGCTTTATATTGCTCACTTGACATCCAGTTGCATCCAGATGAATGAAGAAGCTTCCTTAGTGCTGCTAGTACAGTTGTCTTGCTGTCAGCAGGGGTCCAAAAAACATCAAATATCTATGAATTGGTTAGGGTTAGTAATAATATACCTTTATCTCCATTTGAGATCTGACAGTAGTTCTAGCCTGGGAAATACACCTCATAACTTCTTCAAATTCTTTTGTGTTCAGCTTGGCACTTAGTTGGCACCACAGGTCAGCATCAGAAGATGCTTCTGGTGTTTTAGCACATTTAGTATATGAAATGTGAAGAAGCAAATTCTAGGGACAACGTAAGTTTCATTCCATATACACAATAAGTGCTTACCTCAATGGCATCCACAGTCATATGCAAAACTGTAGTGTCCTCCTGAGTTGGTGTCAATGGACAGTCCACATATTCCAGTGAAGGTGATAGGGCAGATGAGATAGGCTAACATTTAATTTTGTCAGTAATTGAAGCCATACAAAAAGTATGACATCACTCCATTGATAAGGTCTACTATATCAAAGACAGATTCAGTTGCAAGAGAGAGGGAAGACACAATAGCTGTACTAGGTACGTCGTGTTCTTCTTCAGATTGACAAGGCTCGGATGATTTAACCAAGGGTTCTTGTGGGTTTTGCATGATGCAACTATGGGGTATTATGCTGTCATTGGTTGCTACATCTTGATGACAGGTACAATGACAGCAAGTCTGAGTTTTGACAGGTGCCAGGTAATGTTTCCATACTTCTTTGACTATGAATTCCCTTAGTTTGATTTCAGTGCCCCCTTCTGGTATACCGATGAAACGCTGCCATTCCCCACTGGCCCTTGCAAAGGGCTCCACCATATTTTCAGGTAATTTACCCAGGTAACTGGTTGACACACCATATAGGCATTCTTTAGTAGTATGAGTATAGCCAGCCTGTAGGCTGGCTGGATCCTCATCATCAAGCGACACAGTGAGTTCGTCCAGCTTTGGGCAATGAGCACACCTTAAACAAACTGATAGCTGGCAATAATCCTGAAAACCAATGCATATGTCCATCGTCTTGAGTGAAGCAACCCTTAACACACCTGATAGGTCTTCTGTTGTAAACAAGCAGTTGAATTTGATGAAGAGATTTGTTCTCCACAGTGTCAACAAGTCATGTCATCCAGGAAACAGAATAGAAACGATTTGCTCTGCAAATAGATGAGTCTGAAATATGACAACTTTTGCTATTTCCTGACAAAATGCAATGAGTATGTGAGGGATCAAAGTATCATGACCCTTGATAGCCGATGTCTTTGAATACTGGGCCATGATGGCCATACGTTGTCCTATCATGTATAGTCCTTGAGTTTGACTTGATGTATTCCTTATCTGCATACATGTTACCTCAGTTCCTCGACTAGGTGAGCCTGCTCCAACTGTAAAAGCTGCCATGAATTTGAGTAGAAAGTCAGTATATTCAACCAACCAAGACTACATTCGACCAAGATTGAACAATGGCACTCCATCAGGCACCAAGGCAGTGACAAATTCATTCCTCAAGTGTGGCTTGTCCATTATGAAGTCCATTAAATAGTGATGGCTGTAATGCCTGTCATTCCTAAAGTTGCTGACAAAGTCATATTCAGGGGTCATTGTAAGGGGACTACCCTAGGGTCGGGCTTAGTGACGTGAGTAGGTTCCCACCTAAGAGCCGCCATCTCTCCGATTGCCTTCCCACTGTCTTCCTTCCTCTCTCATGATTGACATGTTGTGTGATCCTGTATACCTAATATTGGACTATGTGAGAATACTAGTTAGGTACCATGAGAACTGTGCCTGACGGTCTAGTAGTATAAGTACTAGTCGG
>Ga0153965_1000216_pt1 | contig 11723 bp, 15 predicted proteins | sample TSFL049MetaG_FD_104707 | JGI IMG/M metagenome (GOLD analysis project Ga0153965, IMG submission 104707) | Attine ant fungus gardens microbial communities from Florida, USA - TSFL049 MetaG | ecosystem: Host-associated > Fungi > Mycelium > Unclassified | place: USA: Florida, Paynes | collected... | reverse complement strand
CGGCGGTTTCCGAGATATTAGTGATTTAATAAATGGTAACATGGTAGTTACCAGTTGATCTGCTTAATATCTCGGCCATTATTGATCACCTCGAGACATGACTGGCATCGATCGAAAGGTCTTCTTAAGGGCTTTAAGTTGGCCTTAAGACAGTGAGAATCGTCGAAGAATTGATGGAGATATGACCAAATGAAGTTTGTGACAGGTGCCCTTTCCTTTGATGATCTGACGACGAATATCAATTATCCTTCCAATGTGGTCAGGCATAGGGGTAACACCATCCCAATTCATGCTCCAGATCTCCTCCACAAGTGTGTAAACATTAAGGCTTTGTCAGTCTTTGACATTGACCTGATAAAGAGTATCCCAGATCTCCTTTGATGTAGACAAGTTTGCAACATGACCAGACTGAGTAGAATCAATAGAACCATTCAGTAACCCCATGGCAGTACTATCCATTCGCAACCAGGTTTTGTACTGTTCTCGATCCTCTTTCTAACTCTTGTAATCCTTTGATGTTTTATCAGTCAAAGGAGGAGTAAATTTAACAACCTTAGGCATATCTTCTTCACCATTAACATAGAGCCATAAAAAACGTGATTGAAGAGCAGACTTCATGCTAGCAGCCCAAGAGTTATAGTTAGAGCTATTAAGTTTGGGAAAATAGAGAGTGTTGGACATATTGATGTTAGCTTCAAGGGCGGGGCCCATAACCTATCAAAAAGGTATAGGCAGGGGAAGGAATGTGCATGTATGAACCTCAACAATCAACAGGACAATGCCTAAAGTCTGAATGAAATGAGTCAAACTTCAGCTAAATAGTAAGTATATTTATATATGGCTAAAAAAAATTTCGATGACTAATAGTAAACTTTTGTGATGGAATGGAGGTGAAACAGAAACTAGCTGCAGAGCTGGCTATTGAAGGAATTCCAAGCCGGTCTTGAATTGCACCCTTCAACAGCTATAGGTAATTAATTAATGTCCATATGCAAACATTGAGGACTTCATATCTATGTCAGTGAGCCAACTCCTAAGCTGGAATAAAGCCAACTACTCTTTATTAGCATTTGACAAAGAGAACTTGATAGAGTTCCTATTAGATTTTCTACACTATATATACAATTACTATGTAGCTATGCTCTTTGACTCCCATGGTTCCTATACTACTCATCAACTGACTTCTTTGTCACATGACTGTGACTACTATCACACCTTTGTGACTCTGTGATGGTCACATGATACTTTCCCATGCTCTACCCTAGTAATAAAGAAAAGAAAAGAAAAAGAAAAAAATATTAAATAATGACTTAGCCATTTTGCCAAGTCATGACATTGTTCAAGAAAATATGAGATGAGTTTGGAGAAACATCAGAGAAAGAAAGGAAAATTGAGCAGTTAAGAACAATAGAATAAGGGAGAAGAACATACAACACATATGTGTAGAAGTTCAAAAAAGTTGCTAGGAAGAGTGGCTACAAGAGAAGACCTCTCATTGAAGAATTCAAGAGAGGGTTAAACAGAGCAATCAGAAGAAAGTTAGCCAAAGCAGAGGAACCACTAACCACCATTGGAGAGTAGCAAGAGAGGACAGTAAGATTAGACCAGAATCAGAGGCAAAGCAGAGTAGAGGAAAGAATACTAGGGAGGAATGCAGCATACCCAGGGGGAAATGTGCAGCCTAGGAGTAGAGGATATGGAGGAGGATCATATGGAGGAAAAGGGGGACAAATCCTATAGAGGGCAGAAAATAATAGTAAAGGATATCGAGGGCCAAGCATTGAAAGGGGCAAAAGGGGATTTGGCTATGACTAGCAAGTAAAAAGGGACAGTGATAGTTCCCAATTGCATGCTAAAGGTTTCATGGGGAGGAAAGGGAAGTGAGGGTATTAGAAAGAAATTAAAATGTGAAGTATAGCTTATCTGTAATATAAAAATAGATGAAATGATTAGGAGCTCAATCTAGATCTACCTTGCATGGTGTCCCTAAGATGTCCACCTTTACACACTGTAACAAGCTCACTAGTAGAATAGTCAGTAAACCACTTATGGGCCTTACTACACTCAATCGAGCCCTCATCCATATTCCTATACTAAACCTTATGGGTGTGATACAATCTGAGTCGATGATTAGCCAGGCTTTTTAGGCTTGCTACTCCATAGAAGGTTATCTGAGTGACCACTGCATCTTGTCTCATGAAAAAGTAGGGTATATGATAGGAAACATTTACTAACTCAATCTCTTACTAAGATCATCCCTTACATACTCAAGAGAATCGCATTTACAACCTCAAGACCTTCTGAGATGAAGGTAAGGGCCAAGAAGGCTCTCTCTATCAATCTCCATTCTGAGAAATATTACAAATGTTCAAGACTCAATTAAAAAGAAATAGAAAAGGAAACTCTCTATTCTACCACTCTCCCTCGTGTCTCCTCTCTATGGCACTACCATATGGCCATGACAGCCATCACCTTCCTGTTCTCCATACCTCCCAGACATAACCATGTAATCCTGCTCTACCTCCATACTTCACTCTTGCCCATTGTTTCCCAAACCTCAAACTAGCTTCCTTTTACTCCAAATACGGTCTAGAAACACATGACAGTGTGTTCGAGCATCTGCAATACAATTGTTGTCTGGCGGCATGTCTGTTTCTTGACTGGGTCTAGCAGTGATGGGATCACTAGTCACTGATAGACTTTTGATCTGCTGTCTTGGTGTTATATTAGTCTAAGTCTGCTCTAGATCAAAATTATCTCACATTCCAAGGATATCCCTAAGCCTCTGACTTCTAGAGCTTCGACATTGATAGTCTGTATCTGAGAAACCTGATGCTAGCTCATCAGTCTTGCCTCCCAAGATATATGCTTTCCTGGCATGTAACAGCTTGGCTACTACCTAATAAAAGTACCCAGTCTTAGGTCTAGATTATGTCTGGGGCTTATAGGAGGTCTCTAGAGTGGGTTCCAATAGTGAAATCCAGGGTTATAATTTTTATCCCATGCTACTTTTCTGCAGAAAATTCTCTAACAGCGTAACAGCATGGCCAACCAAGCAGGTCCAAGAAGAGACCCAAATGCAATAGATATTGACAAAGGAAGAGAAAGAGATAGAACATGTTATATGTGCAAAAAATAGGGCTATATGGCCAAAAACTATTGGAAGAGATAGAGAAAGAAAGGACAAGTAATAGAGATGCTGCAAGAGTTGGCAAAAGACAATGGAGGACAGTGAGCTCTCAACTGGTCTCCAATAATCTGTACAGTATATTGTGCCCAGAAAAGTTGGGCAATAAATTAAATTCTACTAATACAACTGAGAGAGTAAGAGATGTGTGGTACACACTATGGCTGCTAAGGGAAATCTAGATGAAAGTGGGGTTAGAGAAGCTGGGGGGTCATGAGGGGATAGCATTGTTAGACAGGCCTGTTTATGAACACAGCCTTTGCCAAGGAAAAGGGATTCAAAATAGAAAAAATAAAAAACCCACTTCTAGTACAAAATGTGGATGGAATAGCAAATGTAGAAGAGGCTATAATACACCAAGTTGAGTGCAACATGGTCTTCAAGGGACATATAGAAAGAGTTAGAATGGATGTATGTAACCTAGGGAAGACAGGGGTGATACTGGGTATACTGTGGCTAGCTGCCCATAATCCAGAAATAGATTGGGAAAAAAGAGAAATAAAAATGACGTGATGTCCACCTATATGTGGAAAAAGAAAAGAGGAGAAAGAAGTAAAGAAAGTAGAAAAAGATGAAGAGGAGAAGGTACTAAAAAGGCTAGTACCCAAAAGGTTCTGAAAGTGGAAAAAAGTATTTGGAAAAAAGGAGTCAGAGAGAATGCCAGTGTGAAAGACCTAGGACCATGCCATAGAGTTGAAAGAAGGGTTTACACCAAAAAAGGGGAAGGTCTACTTATTGTCAAGAGAGGAAAGAGAGGAGGTGTAGGCATTTGTGGAAGATTAGCTGAGGAAAGATTATATCCAACCCTCTAAATTGCCTCAAACTTCCCCTGTACATTTTGTGGCAAAAAAAGATTGCACACAAAGAATAGTGCAAGACTATCAGCACATAAACTAGTGGATGATAAAGAATAGATATCCCTTGTCCCTCATTGCAGACATACTGGATGGAGTAGGAAAAAGGAAGGTATTTACAAAGTTGGATCTGAGATAGGAATACAACAATGTCAGAATCAAGGAAGGGGATGAATGGAAAGCAGCATTTACTATGTACATTAGAGCCTATGAACCTACAGTTATGTATTTTGGGTTAACAAACTCCCCTGCCACTTTCCAAATAATAATGAATGACCTGTTCCAGGATCTCATAAACCAAGGAGACATTGCAGCCTTCATTGATGATATCTTGGTAGCTATGGATACAGAAGAAGGGCACAATGATCTGGTAGAAGAAGTACTAAGGAGGTTAGAGGAGAATGACCTATTTGTGAAACTAGAGAAGTACAGATGGAAAGTAAGAGAGGTAGAATTTCTGGGAGTAGTAATCAGTCCAAAAGGGGTGGAAATGCAGAAGGAAAATGTAGAGAGGGTGTTAAGCTGGCCAGTACCTAGAAACGTCAAGGAGGTGCAAAAGTTCTTAGGCCTAGCCAACTATTACAAAAGGTTCATAAAGGACTTTGCCAAAATAGCTACACCGCTATACATGCTAGTTAGAAAGAAGCAGAAATAGAAGTGGAAAGAGGAGCAAGAGAAAGCATTTGGGAAACTCAAAGCAATGTTCACTATAGAACTAGTCTTAGCTATCCTAGACATAGATAAGGAGATAAGAGTGGAAGCAGATACCTCAGATTATGCAACTGGAGGGATGTTATTGACAAAGTGTGAGGATAAGAAATGGAGGCCAGTGGCCTTCATCTCTAAGTTATTAAATACTACAGAACGAAACTACAAAATACACAACAAAGAGATGTTGGCAGTGATTAGGTGCCTAGAAGCATGGAGGCATTACTTAGAAGGGGCAAAACTCGAATTTGAAATCTGAACAGACCATAAAAACCTCTAATATTTTATGACGAGTCAAAAATTAAACCATAGACAAGCAAGATGGGCCCTATACCTATTGCAATTTAATTTTGTATTAAAGCACATTCCAGGAAAAAGCATAGGGAAGGCAGATGGATTGAGTAAAAGGCCAGACTGGCAGAAAGGAGTAGAAAGGGATAATGAAGATCAGAAGTTGATAAAGCCAGAATGGGTCAGAAGAGCAGAAATATTAGTAGGAAGGAAACTTGAAAGAAAAAGCACAGGAAGGGGATGAAAAGGTAGTGAAAGCAGTAGAAAAATTGAAAAAGGCAGGAATAAAAGCATTGAGAGATGAGGAATGGGAAATAGAGGATGGAATGGTAATGAAAGAAGGAAGAATATATGTGCTAGAGGGAGAACTTAAGGGAGAGATAATATAATTGCATTATGATACCCCAGTAGGAGGGCATGGAGGAAGATGGAAGATGACAGAGTTAGTTACTAGAAATTACTAGTGGCCAGGAGTAACAAAAGAAGTGGAAAGATACATGGATGGATGTGATGCTTGTCAAAGATACAAGAACTAAAGTGAAGCACTAGCAGGAAAGCTAATGCCCAATGCAATTCTAGAAAAACCATGGAGTCATATCTCAGTAGACTTTATTACCAAACTGCTATTAGCCCAAGAATACAATGCTGTCTTAGTAGTATGTGGTTGCTTTAGTAAAATGGCACATTTCATAGCAACAACAGAGAGAACGTCAGCAGAAGGACTTGCAAAGCTATTTCGAGATCATGTATGGAAGTTACACAGACTTCCAGAAAATATTATATTAGATAGAGAAGTGCAGTTTGTGGCAGGAATAATGAGGGAGTTGAATAACTTATTGGGAATCCAAACAAAACTCTTAATGGCCTATCACCTGCAAACAAATGGGCAGATGGAAAGGATAAACCAGAAGTTAGAACAATATCTGAGGGTCTTCATCAACCATCGACAAGAACAGTAGCTGGATTGGCTGGAAACAGTGGAATTCATGTATAATAACAAAATTCACATAGCAACAAAAATATTACCATTCAAAGTAAACTATGGCCAAGATCTAAGGATGGGATTTGAGGGGAGAAAAAAGAGGAAGTATGAAGTGGCAGGAAAATTTGTAAAAAGAATAAAGAAAATCCAGAAAGAAGCAAAAGCAGTACTAGGGAAAACATAGGAGGAAATGAAAAAGTTTGCAAATAGAAAACAAGGAAAAGGAGAGGAATACAGAGTAGAGGACTTAGTACTGCTAAGTACAAAGGACTTGAAATGGCAGATAAAAGGGAGGAAATTGGAAAAATTGACAGAGCATTTTGTGGGCCCCTACAAAGTCAAGGGAATTGTCTCTAGTAATACAATAGAGTTAGAACTACCTAAGTTTATTAAAATACACCCTGTAGTCAACATAAGTAAAGTACGACTCTATAAACCACAGGTAGAGGGACAGAAGAAAATACTACCAAAACTGGTCATTATTGAAGAAAAAGAGGAATTTGAGGTAGAGAAAATCTTAAACAAAAGGACAGTTAGGGGGAAGGAAAAGTTTTTGGTAAAATAGAAAGAATACACAGCAGAAGAGGATACTTGGGAGAACAGGGAAAACTTGAAGAATGCAAAAAAGTTAGTAAAAGAGTTTGAGAGGGAGTATGGGGAAAAAGCCAAAGAACTAAGATGACAGGAGCAGGAAGAAGAAAAAAGGGAGTTTAATCAAGAATTACCTAGGGAATTCACAGCATAATTACTATATAGATAGGGGAGGAAAAGATACAAAAAAGAAAGGAAAAAAAGATGGGACAAAAATTGGAGTAGATGAAAGAATTCCTCAGGACAAGAAATCTTGAAGGGGACTATGTTATGAGAGCCTCAAAAAGGAAATAACTTCCTGCACTTTTGAACAGTTGATTCACAATCTCAAGACATATAACAGAATAAAAATATAAATAGCATGGGAAACTTAAGTAAACCACATCATGTAATTAGGTCAGGTGATTGTAGAACATTCTGGAAAAACATGTGATTGCAAGACTTTTGTGTACAGACTATGTAAAAGTAGTATAAGTAATGTACAGAATACAATAGGAAACTCTATCGAGTTCTTCTTGAACATTTACCTAGGATGATCACTAAGAACTATCACAGTCCTTCAACAACATTAGTAATGTTAAGCACTGAAGACCTGAAATATCAAATAGTCAGAAGGAGAACAAAGAAATTAATGGAGAGATTTGTCAGGCCTTACAAGGTAAAAAGAATTATATCAATAGAATTAGAACTACCCAATACAGTAAAAATATATCCAGTAGTTAATATCAGTAGAATACAAAAGTATGTAGGGTAAGTAGAAAGGCAGAAAAAGAAGCAACCAGCTCTAGTAATAATCAAAGGAGAAGAAGAGTAGGAAATAGAGGAAATCTTGAATAAGCAGCAAGTAAGAGGGAAGAACAAGTATTTGGTGTAGTAGAAAGGCTTTACAGTGGAATCCAATACTTGGGAAGGAAAGGAGAATTTGAAAAATGTAAAGGAAGCAATTGAAGAATTTGAGAAAAAATATTAGTGGAATATAGAAGAAGTCAAAAGGTATCATGACTTGGCAAAATGGCTAAGTCAATATTTATATTTCTTTTCTTTTCTTTTCTTTTCTTTTCTGATTATTATCTTTTTCTTTTCTTTTTCTTTTCTTTTATTTTCTTATTGATGGACACATGAGAGAAAAGTGACTCATAGGGAAGTGCAGGATAAAAGGGAAGGGTTAAGGTTACTCTTCATGTATAAATAGTGTACAGAATCTAACAGGAACTCTATTGAGTTCTTTTTGTCAATCGCTGAACAAAGAGCAGTTGGCTTTATTCTGGCTTGGAGTTTAGCTTTGTCAGCATCTAAAGTCCAATGACTGGAATTAAGCCAACTGTCTCTTTGTTCAGAGTTTGACAAAGAGAACTCGATGGAGTTCTCGCTCATTTCTCTACCTACTTATACATTTTACTACTGTGGCTATGCGCTTATCTTCCCATGGTCCTCATGTTACTCTAGTCATGTGACACCTTGTGACTGTGACTTGTGACATGACCATCCGTGACCATCCGTCACACCATTGTGACATTGTGACAAAGTCACGTGATACTTTCCCATGCTCCACCTTGTAGTTGTAAGTCCAAAGAAAAAGAAAGGAAAAGAAAAGAAATATAAATAATAACTTAGCCGTTTTGCCAAGTCATGACAAGCTTTCTTACAGAAGGTAAGAAAACAAAAAAGGGATATTTAGGAGGAAAGAACTGCCAGAAAGGTTCACAGCAAGAAAACTATTTGGATGGTCAGACAAGCAATACAACCAAGAATACTAGGGAAGGTTAGAAAGAAATTGGAAGTGATAGAAAGGGAAAAAAGCAAGAGAAAGAAAAACAATAGAAACTATTCAAGAAAAAGAAAAAGAAATCAAATGGGAAGAATCAGGAATTAAGGAATAGATGAAGGAAGATAAAGATGAAATAGGCAACATGGTTGACCCATATTACAAATTATAGGAAATTCCTTGGAATGAAGAAACTTAAGAGGAGAGTGGTATTATGACTTGGCAAAATGGCTAAGTCAATATTTAATTTTCTTTTCATTTTCTTTTCATTTAGTTTTCAATGATTAGACATATAGAATAGTTGAATGAATTGGAGCACATAGGACTTTACAAATAGAAGTAAATATGTGTATAAGTAGTGTATAGGAATTGAATGAGAACTCCATTGAGTTCTTCTTGTCAACTCAGACTTGAAGTGGGTTTAAGTCACTATGGCTAAGATCTATGATAAAGAAAGACACCTAGGAACCAAGAAAAAACCTGGGAAATGTAGAAGACCTGGTCAAAGAATTTGAGGAAGAATACAGAGAAAAGGAAGTTAGGAAAGGAAGAAGAGTAAGCCCAAAAGAAAATTGAAAAGGAGAATTACCAGGAAGGTACACAGTAAAAATGTTATATAAATGGAATAATAAAAGGTTTGACAGGGAATATTGGGGATGATTAGAAAGAAATTGGAAAAGATAAAAAGAGAGAGAAAGGTTAGAAATGGTTCAAGATGAAATTGAAGAAAGTAGGATAGAAGAATGGAATGAAGATAATGAGATAAAGAATCTCTAGGACCCTTATAATGAGTTGTAGGAAAAATTCTCAGGACAAGAATTCTTAATAGAGGGGTACTGTTATGAGTTGCCTCAACTATAACCAAGTAAAACAATATAGACTGGAGTCAAACCAGTAACAGATGAACACTTGTAATTTAAATAAAGACAAATAGTGTAAACTGTATATATAGTGTAGTAGAATCAAGCGAGGACTCCATTGAGTTCTCTTCTAACCCTGAAGAACTAGTCTCAACCCTAGACTAGGATCTTAAGCCAGTTGCTAATAGGTTTAACTGTTAAGAGATGAAGAATGGAGGGCCTAATGTTAAGAGATAGAAAAATGTATGTGTTATGAACATTGAGTGGGACTACAACTACTATTAGCCATGGTCTAATAATAAGTGGTTGGTAGACAAGATGTTAGCACTGCTTAATGAAGACATTACAATACAATAATGCATTGGATGTCTGAGAACTTAGAATAGACATTGAACTCTACAGTATGGACAGGACTCTTCAGAGAAATCTTGGACAATCCCTCTTCTATTGCTGTTCTCTAACAAATGGGATAATATTGGACTAACCCATTTATAGACAATGACTTGACTTGTCACTTCTGCCACTGGACTGTCACTTAACTAGTCACCTTCAGTTACAAGTAGTGTTACCATATTGTAACATTGTCATAGTACCTAGTTAGAATAAATACAGACCAGAAAGAGAAGGGAACAGCAAGTTCTCTCTTTCTGTATTACCTCTGTAAAATCTTACTCTGAGGAATTGGTACTCTTCTTTGTCTTTGGACAACCTTGAAGGGTGCTACTCAAAGTCTTGTTAACATCTCTCTGCCAATATAACTTCACTGAAAACCTTAATCAGATCCTCTAATGAGGAGCATGAAAATATCAAGTGTTTGACATAGGCTTCAGGTTGAAACACATATTCTTCCTTGAGGTCTAGAGTCTTAACAGTAATGCAAAGTGACTGCAATGTATGTAACCAGATAGGCTGGTAACACAAGCATATATAAGTATAGTTGTTAGAATTGGGATCACATGCAAGCCTGCATAATGCATGTGATTTCTTTTTGTATTACATTTCTTTGTTTTTAGAGAGGCATATAAGTAGCATAGTTGTATTTATTGTCCATTTGTAACCCTCCCCTGATTGTATTTCAACAATAGTGGCCACCAGTCAGAATCAGTATAGATTAAAGGCTGTCCTAAGGGCATGGTGAAAACCTTATTCCTCGATAATACTCTAGGATCATCAAATCACTAGTACAATGCAATGCACCTGTATGACATGAATATCAGAAATATGCATTCATTAGTATGATCATGTTCACTGATTCTTAGACATGATAGTGTCAACCATGACTATAATATCCATTCAACCAGTGGTCTCATTGCTCTCCATGATATCTTGAATCAATCTGACAGATTCTCGTGAGCGTGGTTTTATGACACAATCAAATGGTAGCGGGTAACTATAAAATCAGCTCTATTATTATGTAGTATGTCATATCCAGAATTGGTCAACTCACGAAACAGCACCAGAGTCATATTCACAACTCGGCTCAATGGGATGGCCATCAACATCGAGAGTTTTGTCAATGTCAAACACAGTTAGCAACGACGCTGCCGTCAACCAGAGTATAGAATATCCTATATGTGCACCAGGGCATATCCTGTATAAGAATTGAGTCAGTGAAAGAATAAGCTCAGTGTAATTCGTCTCCACGAACCTACGTCCAAAACCGAAGACTATGTCTATCGGATCTCGTACCCCATCATCTTTCCTCAGCATACCGTCAGACGTCAGGAATCGTTCTGGACGAAATTGTCTGGGTTTAGGGTAGTCGGATTCATTGTTGACCATTGCCCTGAGGAAATCACGCCCCGAGTCAAGGGATGACTATGGCCACAAAAAGTGATCTCACCATGCATTGTATAAAACTGTGCTATACTTAGGAATATAATATCCATTATAGATGTCATCTGAAATGCATTGGTGTGCGACACCTGAAAGCGGACTCAGGAATCAGGGTATAGTCTCGAACAGATCCCACGGCATGAATTGAAGCAGACCTGTAGGAACGATTGACTGCCACCTGAGGAGTCATGAGATTATTCTGAACTATTCAAAAAGATAAAGTTCTTACCGTAATGTTTCCTTCACGACAGCACAGAAGTATGGAAGGTGGGGTTCATCTGTATGTATGGGTAGGCGGTCCCGTCCCACGACCTCATCCAGTTCACGTTGTGCACGTTTCTGTATATCAGGGTGACATGTCATAGCAAGCACGAAAGTTTGCACGGCTGTGCTTATGGTATCAGATGCAGCTGAGCAGATCCTACATAAGAAATTCTTGAGTGGATGATCTGAGACATACCCATATACACGTTTCCAGCGACATCTTTGAGTACAGACATGTATTCTTCGCTTTCTTCGTTAGGGAGATTCTCGAGACAGAGTGATATAAAAGAGGGATCAGGATTGCGATGCTTGGACTGATAATAGTGGTTAAGATCAAGATGTATGAAAAATGCCAGACTGAGCACACCCATTTCTGATACGCATT
>Ga0153965_1000215_pt1 | contig 11723 bp, 16 predicted proteins | sample TSFL049MetaG_FD_104707 | JGI IMG/M metagenome (GOLD analysis project Ga0153965, IMG submission 104707) | Attine ant fungus gardens microbial communities from Florida, USA - TSFL049 MetaG | ecosystem: Host-associated > Fungi > Mycelium > Unclassified | place: USA: Florida, Paynes | collected... | reverse complement strand
CCATTGCTCTTGCCTGTGATCAATGAACATTCTCAGGTACTGTTCCAACTCCTGGTTAATCCTCTCTGTTTGTCCGTCTGTCTGAGGGTGGAACGCCGTCGACAATTTACTCTTGATCCCCAACATCTCATTTAACTCCCGCATTAATCCTGCCGTGAATTGTGGTCCCCTATCTGATATGATACTTTCAGGTAAACCATGTAACTTCCACACATTATCCCTGAATAACCTGGCCAGTCCTTCTGCCGACGTTTTCTCTGTAGTAGGTATGAAGTGTACTATTTTCGTCAATCTGTTGACTACTACTAAGATTGAGTTGTATCGATTTCTGCCCTCAACTTTTCATCTTTTGGCACATAGACCTTCCCTTCTTTACACATGATGCCGTCTACTTCTCTCCACTCTTCATCTCTCAACATCTTTACCCCTGCTTGCTTCATTTCTTCTACCGCCTTTACTACTTCGTCATCCTTCACTTTTGACTTTCTAACTTCCTCTAGTAGATCTACTCCATCTACTATAATCTCTACTACTTCTGTCTTCCTCACCTCTAACTATTCTGGTTTTACCAATGTTTTATCCTCGTTATTCTTTTCTACTCCAACCTCCCAGTCTAGCCTCCTGCTGAGACTGTCCGCTTTCCCTATCTTACTTCCCGGAACGTGTTTTAACGTAAAGTCAAATCTAGATAGGTACAAGGCCCATTGTGCTTGTCTTCGATTCAATTTTTGCACTTTCATGAAATATTCAAGATTTTTGTGATCTGTCCAAACCTCAAATTTAACTACTGCTCCTTCCAGGAAATGTCTCCACGCTTCTAGGCATCTGACTATTGCCAACATTTCTTTGTCGTGAATCTCATAATTTCGCTTTGTGTAGCTTAGAGATTTTGAAATGAAGGCAACTGGTCTCCATCTGTCATCTGAGCACTTCATTGAGAGTACTCCTCCAGTAGCGTAATTCGAAGCATCCGCTTCTACTCTAAACTCTTTGTCTAAGTCTGGAGCTGCTAATACTAGTTTCGTCGTAAAGACCTGTTTTAACTCATCAAATGTCTTTTGCTGTGCCTCCTCCCATCGTCACTTCTTATCCTTCCTTGTCAGTATATTCATTGGTCGAGCTACTCGAGCAAAGTCTTTTATAAACCTCCTATAGTAGTTTGCGAGGCCTAAAAACTTCCTAACGTCTTTTACGTTCTTTGGCTCTGGCCAACTCAACACTCCTTCTACCTTCTCCCTTTCCATTTCTATTCCGTTGGGTCCTATAACCACCCCTAAGAACCCTATCTTCCTCACCTTCTATACACACTTCTCTGGCTTGATATACAAGTCATTTTCTTCTAACCTCTTCAGTATTTTCTCCACGATTTCATCGTGTCCCTCTTCTGTCTCTGTTCCTACTAACACATCATCCACAAACGCTGCTACTTTTCCCTCATTTATCAGGTCCTTCAGGATCTCATTCATCATCGCCTGAAATGTGGCTGGCGAATTTGTCATCCCGAAAAACATAACTGTTGGCTCGAAGGAACCAATATGTGTTGTAAATGCTCCCTTCCATTCGTCTCTTTTTCTTATCCTCACGTTATTGAATCCCCATCTAAGATCTATTTTTGTAAAGACTTTCTTACTACCCATATTGTCAATCAGCTTGGTGATTAGTGGTAGCAGGTAGTTATTTTTCACTGTCTGGCTGTTTAGATTTCAGTAATCTATAACCATCCTCTTGCTCCCATCCTTCTTGCCTACAAAAAACACAGGCGACGTCTGAGGTGACTTCAAGGGTCTAATGTACCCTTTCCTCAACTGATCTTCCACAAAATTTTGGACCTCTTCCCTCTCATTTTTGGAGAGAGGATAAATCCTTTCCTTTCATGGTTTAAATGTCTCCTTGAGATCTATAGCGTGATCCCAAATTTTTCTAGTTGGCATCCTCTCCAACTCCACCTTTCCAAACACCCTTTTCCACTTCAAAAATTTCTTTGGGACCATCTCCTTGATTTTCCTGTGGTCCTCTTCTATTTCTTCCTTTCTTCTCTAGTCTTTTTTATCATCTATTGCCCAACAGACAATCTTTTCTTCCTCTTTTGTGGCTGTCATCCTGGCCCTTTCCTTTCTTTTACTCTTCCCACCACACAAGGGCAGGCATCTTATCATTTTAACTTCCCCTGTTTCCCAATTTATTTCTGGGTTGTGTGCTTGTAGCCAGGGCATCCCCAATATCACTTCTGTCTTCCCTAGGTCACATACGTTCATCTTCATTCTTTCTACGTGGCCTTTATAAAATACGTTACACTCTACTTGGTGTGTTATGGCCCCTCCGCTGTTATTTGTGCCATCTACATTCCTGACAGCTATTGGTCTTTCCAACTTCTGCAGCTTGAACCCATGCCTAGCTGCTGTTTATCTATTTATCTTCTCTACTCCGATATTCAACCACACTTCCCTTAACATTTTGAAGGTTCTCCTGACCTCCTTTTGACTACCCCCCTCTCTTGCTGTGCTTTCCGGTTCTCCTGACTATGCGCTGCCTTGCTGCACTTCTGTCTCTCTGGGCCGTGCTGCCTTCTCAACTCTTGCTGTGCTTTTCCTCTCTGTGGGCACGCTGTTTTCTTTTCCTTTACATCCACACCAACTCATCTCCTCTCTTTTCCAATAGGGAACTACTCCTTGTCCCCAATCATCTTCCACAAGACATCCCCCTTTACCACATCTGGAGCATTTCACATATGTTATTACGACCCCTTAGCCGCGCCATCCTAATTCCCATAGTTCTGCATCTTGTGGCACTGTCAGTCCACAGTACCACTCAGCTCTTTTCCTTCACACTTCCCATGAACTCCTCTTCCATTCTTGCTGTGCTTTTTCCTGTACAGGGCGTGCCGCTTCATCTTCCTCTACTCTCCTCAGTCTCCTTGTTCTTTGGTGCGCTTTTCTCTCTTTCGGGCATGCCACCCTTCTCACCTTCCTTTCCCATAGAGGGCACTCTCTACACTTGTGCCCTTCTTCTTCACATTTGAAGCACTTTACCACTACCGTCCTCATGCTTCTTACTGCTCTTTTCTCAATCCCACACTGCATTACTCTACTCTTCAAAACTTTGAATTTATTTTGAGGCATTTCTGCCTCCTTTTCTCCTTCTTTTCTATTCCTGCAATTTCAGGCCAGATGCCTAAACCCTTTGCAGCTTCTACAGAGCTTTCCCTTTCTTGTAAGGGCGACCGGAGGGAAGACTCCAGGAGATTCCTCAATTAATTATAATTTATGAAATATGGTTACAACCTACCTCCAGGAGATTCCTCAGAGAATTAGATGAGGCTTCTGGAGGGAATAATCTACATTATATACTACAGTGTCTTCATGTCTCTGCATCGGTAACCAGGGTCTAAACAAGGAAAGTGCGTTGGGTGGCAATGAAGTGCTCTCGGAATGATGGAAGTAAGACCCAATATTACATAGTAATATTGGATCGGCTACAGGGTTGCTCCAGAGTCGCGGATTAGGGGTCCCCTTACATTTACCCCCCCTCCAAGGTTGCTGCGCCTCGAAGCAATGGTTCCGGGCTTGAAAAGAGTGTCGAAGTCTGTCTGGCGAATGTGTCTTGGGGCGGCTGGGTGTTTTCGGTAGTATTTCGCAATGAGGTCTGGCACCTTGATATCAGAGGCCACCTTCCAAGAGTTGTGCTCTCTGCTGAAACCTTTCCACTTAATCAGGAACTGGAACCTCCTCTGGTGCCAGTGACTATCCAATACCTCCTCTACCTCCCATTCTGGTTCTCCATCGATGACAATAGGTAGCGGCGGGGCTCGCAGCTTCTTTCCTGGTATCGGATCGTCCAGAGCAGTGGACAACTTGACCACGTTGAACACCGGGTGCAATTGTCTCAATCCATAGGACAACTTGAGTCAGTAGGCTAACAGCCTTACTTGGCGCTCGATTTTCAAAGGGTCCCAGTCTGCGATGTGACAACTTCAGAGACAGACGTGTCGTTTTGATATCTGATGCGTCTAGGTATACCTGGTCTCCTGGTTGGAACACGGGGGCCAGAGACCTTCTTTGATTGTAGTACCTTGTCATGTCTTCCTGTGCTTTATGGATCGCGGACTTGGCTTCCTTAGTGGCAGACTCCATTCTCTTAGTGAATTCGTTGACCGTCTCCAGGCTAGAAGGGTCTTGTCTCAGCTCGAAACCCATGCAAGGGATTTGTCCCGTGTCCAGTAGGAACGGAGGTTGTTGCATCGCAGAGTGAACGTGGTTGTTGTGCTGAAACTCTGCGATAGGTAGGAGGTCATACCAGTCGTTCTGCCGTTCATTGATGAATAGACGGAGGAACTGGTCGAGCTCTTGGTTGATGCGTTCCGTTTGTCCATCCGTCTAGGGGTGCCAAGCTGTAAAAGAGGATATTTGTATATCTAGTAGCCTATATAGTTCCTTGGTGAACAAAGCTACGAATTGAGGTCTGCGATCGGAGACGACACGTTTCGGGAGGCCATGGAGTTTCCAGACATAATGGAGGAAGAGTCAGGCTGCTCCTTCTGCTGTGACCGTCATGTATGTCGGAATGAAGTATACTCTTTTGGAGACAGCACCCACGACCGTCATGACGGCGTCATGTCCAGAGGACTCCAGGAGTTCGACCACAAAATCAACACTGAGGGTATCCCACCGTGCATCCGGAACGGAGAGCGGTTGAAGCTCGCCAACAGGAGAATGTCGCCAAGGTTTCGTCCGGAGGCAGAGGTCACAAGTACTCACATACTGGCCGATGTACCTAGACATCTGGGGCCACCAGTAGTTCCAGGACACTAGTTCCAGTGTCTTCCAGCATCCGGGATATCCTGCGATCTGGGTATCGTAGCAAAAGGGCTATGATCTGCCTGTGTAAGTCCGGACTCCTCGGAACTGGAGTAGGCCATCTATGTTTAACCACTCCGAGGAATGTACTGCCTCGTTGGTGGAGCTCTGGAGCTCTTATGCTGCCTTAGCTATGGGTTCCTCTTGGTCTCCATTCCTGTTTCCCTTGCGGATGTCGGACAAGATCTTCTGCTCTATGCCTGTCAGTTCCACCCCTTCCAGAGCATGTACTGCAAGGAATTCTGGTCACAGGAGGACTATGTTCTCATTGTCCGAGGCTCTATTTCTGTGATTGACTCTCCTCAACAGTGTGTCCGGTTTGCCCATGGTACGTTCGGGGCGGTGGTGAAGCAGAAAGTTGAACCTAGCCAAATACAAGGACCAGCGGGCTTGACGACGGTTAAGTTTCTTGGCTGTCATGAAATATTTGAGGTTCTTGTGGTCGGTCCAGATCTCTACCAGATGGGTCGCCCCTTCTAGGAAGTGCCTCCACTCTTCTAGCACATGGATAATAGCTAGCATTTTCTTGTCATGGATCTCGTAGTTTTGTTCCACGGAGGACAAGGACTTGCTGTAGAATGCCACAGGGTGTTATTTTCTATCTGTCATTGACTGCTGAGACAAGACTGCTCCTGTAGCAAAGTCTGAGCTGTCTGCTTCAATCCAGAAGGGCTCCAAGTCCTGGGGGAACATTAATACCAGAGCAGTGGTCACCGCTATTTTGAGGTCTTCAAAGGTCACCTGTTCTTTTCCACTCCATGTCCAGACTTGCTTGGAGCATGTTAGGTCAGAGAGGGGCCAGGCTTTAGCGGAGAAGTCTTGAATGAACCTTTGATAGAAGTTCACGAAGCCCAAGAAGGCTTGGACATCCGTCTTGTTTTCCAGAGTAGGTCACTCTGGGACTCCTGTGACCTTGACCAGATCTATGGAAACTTTATTTTCCGAGATGACTAGTCCCAAGTACTCAATTCACTCCTTACAGCATTTGCATTTCTCTGGGCAGAGGAAAAGTTTGTTCTCCTGTAAGACCTACAGTACCCATTAGATAGCCTTTGCATGTTCCTCCTCCATCCTAGTGAAGATCAGGATGTTGTCTAGATAGACCACCATAATGCCTTCCACTATGAGGTCTCAGAAGATGTTGTTCATCATAGTTTGGAAGGTAGCCGAACTGTTGGTTATTCTAAAGAACATGACTAGGAGTTTGAACATGCTTCGATTGGTCTGAAAGGCTATCTTCCACTCATCTCTGGGCTTAATACAGACATTGTTGAAACCCCAATAGATATCCAGCTTAGTGAAGTATCTAGCTCCGCAGAGTTGGAACACAAGTTCAGAGATCAGTAGGAGGGGGTATTTGTTCTTGACCGTCATAGAATTGAGTACACGGTAGTCCTGAAGCAATTGGAGCAAGCCATCTTTTTTCTTGATGAAGAACACTGGAGCAGCCATAAGAGATTTGGAAGGGTGAATTCATCCTGTGTATAGGTTTTTCTCTAAGAAGGAGTCCAACTCCTTTTGTTTCACTAGAGACAAAGGGTAAACCTTTGACAACTTGGGCTCCAAGCCCAGAACGAGCTTGATAGCATGGTCCCACTGCTGGTGCTCTGGGAGAATGTCGAAGTCTTCCTTTGCGAACACGGATTCGAATCCTTTGGCACAGTTGGGTAGGGTAAAAAGTCCTTTCTGTGTTTCTGAGGCCTGGCGGGCTCCTTTCACGAGTTTCTGAGATATAGTAGAGGTGGCGTGTAGGTCCTCCACAGCGGGCTCCAGGAGTATTCTTGTCATGAAGAGTCTATCCCCTTGCTCGTATTCAACTTTACATGTCTAAAGGGGGGTCTCATCCTCTTCCGAGTCTTCCGCATACTCTGGAGGGGGTTTGGATCAACAGATGTTAATGGCTCTAGCCTCTGTTCTCCTCCGCAATGCGTGTTCTTTTCATATTACATGGCATCCTTTACATCAAGATGGGCATCGGTTCATCTGGACTTTTCCGGTTTGCCAATTGACCTCCAGATTGTAGTTCTTAAACCAGGTATAGCTGAGGATCATGCTTTGCTTTCCAAGGCTAGAGACAGTGAAGAGTGTCCTTTCGGAGTGGGTCTTGTAGTGGAGGACTACATCTACCACTTTGGAGATCTGACCTGCCTTGTTGGGGAAGCTGTCCACATTGTACACCAGTATAGGGCGAGAGATGCTCTGGGTACTTATACCTTTCATACAGACAAAGTCTTTATTTATGAAGTTGCCCATAGCTCTGGAGTCTAAAAGCACCTTGACAGAGTGCACTTCGCTGGTATTGGTGGTGCTGATCTCTATAGGGAGGATGATAGACGTTCCATGAGCGTTGAAGGTGTTGGCAGAAAGTCGTTTGGGTAACCTCCTCTCCCATTTTGGCTTCCGAGGTAGGGCCTTCCTGTCCAGAGCAGAGGTAAGGGGTGTGTCTATAAGTTCAATGATATCTGTATTGTCTTCTACATTCAATACAGAGAACCTATTTACTAATAGCAACTGGGGTGTACTTTTCACCAGCCGCACTAAGCAAAATCCTCCTCCGGAGCGGAGTATACTTTCTCTTCTTCCACTGCGTCTTTCAGAGCTATTAAGTCTTCGATCAATTCTTCCCTCTACTCTGCAGTTAACCTTCAGACATCCAAGTGGTAAGGGCAGTCCCTCACAAGATGATTGGCCTCTTCACACTAATAATACCCACATGGAGATAAAGAGTGCATTTTACAGACTGTGTTCACGTCCATAGGTGTTTCTCCAGATGGTATAGGTAGAGGGGGCCTTGGTGGAACAGGGGGCGGAGAAAGGTGGAGCATCGAGAAAGGGGTAGACCAAGGAAAGGCAGAGTGTGTGGGAGCTGTAGTCATTGACCGGAACATGGACTGAAAAGCTTTATTTGCCAACCGAGCCTAGTCGATCCTCCAGGCAGCTGCGTACCAAGCTCCCAGATCGGTGTCTGTGGGTCACCTAAAGGGCATAGTGGCAATTTGGCTTTGAATATTCAATTTGAGGCCTCAACGGAATTTGACAACCAGGGTCTGGGGGTCTGTGTATCCAGCATTTGAGGTCAAGATCAAGAAACTGTTCAAGTAATCATCTACCGTCCGGTTTCCTTGATAGTACAAGAACCCTTTCAAAGTATTGATAGCATCTGCCTCCACATTGATGGAAAAGAATTGACTCTGGAACTGTTGTTTGAAATCGATCCAGGATCTGATAGGAAAGATGCCGGTGTCTACCTCCTGGCAAAAGAGGTTCTTGGACTATCTTGCAGCTTGCCCCTCTTTGAAGAAGGTGAGGGTCCAGAGGATTTTTTCCTTGTCGCAGCTGAACTACTCCAGGATGTTATGACCTTAAGAAGTAACTCAGGTTGCAACACTCAAGTAAAGACTCGAGGATGAATTGAGAGTAGAGGAAGGAAGGGAATGATACAATTGGTAAAGTGTAAGGAATACAGAAGAGTATCTACTGTATATATATCTATGTACTATAAGGTAGTAATGAGGAGAACATATGGCAGACATGAGGTTTGCTGAGTAAAGAACATGCCCCACCAGTGAGGTGCTGACGGAGCCATTACATATATGAAGTAATGTGAAACGAAGAAGCAGTCCATGTGTAGAACACCTGGAGACAATGAGGTCGATTATTACAATACCTCTATCTTAGGGTTCATGTTCTCATAAACATCTTACAACTTTTCTTCTCCCATGGCATAAATAGCCACTGACTTCTTTTATAGTCCAACAATATAACCTTCATCTGGTGCTTCTGCAATGAACTATGGTTCGTGTGGTGGTCCTCCAGTGTATAATGGTATCTTGAATCCCCTTTGTACTGTTTCTGAATTTTGTTTAGATTCGATTAATCCTTTGATAATCCAATTCCAATATCTTGAGCTATTCTCTCCATTTCTGCTGATAGTACGATATCTAGCAGGTGGTAGAAAATGAATGACGTTGTTTGGTGCTTTAAATTGTTTTAGGAATGTGATGAGATTATTGATTTCTTCAATTATTTGATTGTTAGGGTTTTCTATTGCCGATATCATAGATTCATCATTTGATGATATAGTTGTGGATTTGTCGTCAGGTGGTGGTGGAGAGGGGTGTATTAAAATAACTTCTTCTTCTTCTGTTTTATTTTCTTTTGGGGGAATCCTTGGTATGACTTTTGGAATGGATAGGAATTGATTGGTGTGAGCAAATGATTCTTATAATTCTCGAATATGATTGTCGATTGCTGACTGTCCTTGACCTTGGCATGTTGTAAGTTCATTGACTAGGTTGCATTGGATACTATGAAATCATTGAGGTAAGACATCATGTAGAATGAGCCTAAGCGTTTCCACTACTTCATAGAATTATGTCGCGATATCCATATGGTATCCTTCCCCAGCAAGTAGTGTACCTGTTTCTGCATCTGCCATGGTGTTGTTGATAATGTCAGCGATTTTGACTAGTTCTTTTGCTTTTTCTTTAAGTCTTGCCATAGCTTCGATAGCTTGGATAATGCAATCCATTTTGCTTGCCCAATCTTTGCTTCTGTTGTTACAACGTATAATCTTGTTGTAGGTTTCCTGGTTCCAGGTGAGGGAGGCAGCAGTGGTAGAGGCATTGGTAGCAGCATTTGTGAAAGAGGACATGTTTGGAGGTGTTTCTCGAGTGCTGGTATGCATTTGAGATGTTGAAAAAATAACCTTTAGTCCTCTCTTTTATAGGTTTCGTCTCGAAAGCTGTGTCCAATAGTCTTGAATTGCCTCTTTTGCATGTTCCAGATTTGTTTCTGTTATCCATTGGTCTTGTTCATTTTCATATCCTTTCCAGTGCACTAGAAATTGAGTGCCTTTTCCTTTTTTGCAATATTCTCTGATTTCTTCTACTTCATATTCTTCTTCCTCATTGATAATGTCAGATGGTGGTGCTGGGTCCTTGTGTTGACTTGTAAACTCTGCCTTTTTGCAATGTGTTAATAGGTCTTCATTGAAAACATCATATATGGTCTATCCATCTGAAAGTTCTAGTCTGTATGCTCCTTGTCTGATTTCCTCTTTGATTGTGAAGGGTCCGTATCTTTTCTAGTCCAGCTTCTTTGAGGGTCAGTTTGTTTGAATGTTTCTTGTCTCTAGCCATACTTGTTTCCCTGTTTTGAGACCTTGTGATTGGCATGTTCTCTTATTATATTACCTTTTCATCGTTTCCTTTGTTCTTTCCATTACTGTTTTTGCTTCTTTCCTCATTGTTTCCATCTTCTTTAATAGGTCTTCCAAGCTTGGTATCTCCATTTCCACTATTAGGTTTCCTTTCCAGGGGTGTCTTCCATAGTTCACATAGAATGGAGAGTGTTCTATTGCTGCATGTTCCTTGTCATTATACTGGAATTCTGCTGTTGCTAGCTATTTTGTCCAATCGTCTTGTCTATAGTTGATGTAGTGTCTTAGAAACACTTCGATTTCTTGATTGATCCTTTCTGTTTGACTATCTGTTTGTGGATCGTAGGCCATTGATATTGCTCTTTTAATTCCTAATGCTTTGTACAGTTCTTCCATGAATGTTGATGCAAATTGGGGTCCTCTATTGCTGATAATCTTCTTTGGTATGCCGTGTATTTTCCATATGTCGTCCCAATATATCCTTGCTACTTCACTTAAGGAGATTGAAGTTGTTGTAGCCATGAGTCTGATCATTTTGGAAAATCAGTCCACAACTACCAAAATAGCATCTTTGTCTTCTGATTTTGGTAGGGGTCCTATGACATCAATGCTGATTTCCTCCCATGGTGTTTTTGGTGTGGGTAAGGGGTGTAAAGGTGCTGCTTTCTTTATATGTTGCACCTTGTTCTGTTGACATTCCTAGCATCCTTGGACGTATTTTCATATATTGTTGCATATTCCTGGCCACCAATAGTTTCTCTTGATTAACTCCATCATTCTGTGTTGTCCTGGATGTCCAACATCTGGTGGGTTGTGGTTGTCACTGAGTATTTCATTTCGAAGTTGTCTATTTCTTGGAACATAGATCTTGCCATCTATGTAGACGATTCCATTTTCTTTCTATATTTGTCCATCATTTTTCTCCAACTGTCTTGTTATTTCTTGTTCCCTTGTTTGGATTTTCTTGATTCATTCTTGTATTCCTTCTTCCATTACTTGTAGATGTTCTTGTCTGAGTAGTACGATAGGTGTTCTATCTTGATTTGTTGTTCATCGTATCCATAACTCTTTTTTGAGCATCTGGATATCTTGGTTGTCTTCTTTCATGTCTACTTTCTCTCTTCTAGATAATATGTTTGCTTTTGTATTTGTCTTCCCTGGAATATATCATAAAGTAAAGTTGTAGTCTTGCAGTTTCAGGTACCATCTTGCTTGTTAACTATTGAGTTTATGTGGTTTTTTGAAGTACTTGAGATTTTCATGGTCTGTTCATACTTTAAATTTCTCGACTGCATCTAATAGGTATTGTCGCCATTTGTCTAGTGCTTTGACTATTGCCAGTAGTTCCTTGTTGTATATTTCGTAGTTTCTTTCTGCAGATGACATTGTTCTTGATAGGAAAGCGACTGGTTTCCATTTGCCTTCTTGTTCTTGTGAAAGGACTTCTCCAATTGCATGTCCTGATGCATCTACTTCTACCCTGAATTTTCCTTTTCTTCTGGGTAGAGCCAGTACTGGTTGTGTGGTTATTTTTTGTTTCAGCTCTTCAAATGCATTTTGTTCTTCTTCTGTCCATTTCTATTCTCCTTTTCCTTTTAGTCGATTTAATGGTACTGCAATGTGGCTGAAATCTTTGATGAATCGTCGATAGAAGTTTGCAAAGCCTAAGAAGCTTTCAACATCCTTTACTTTTGTTGGTGTCTTCCATT
>Ga0153965_1000214_pt1 | contig 11732 bp, 14 predicted proteins | sample TSFL049MetaG_FD_104707 | JGI IMG/M metagenome (GOLD analysis project Ga0153965, IMG submission 104707) | Attine ant fungus gardens microbial communities from Florida, USA - TSFL049 MetaG | ecosystem: Host-associated > Fungi > Mycelium > Unclassified | place: USA: Florida, Paynes | collected... | reverse complement strand
TGAGATGAGCAATTTGCTCCAGCTTGATACTCTGGTTCAAGCGGACTCGCTGGATGGCGACTCTGGTAGCCGGGGAATGGACATAGCAATATGTGAACCATAAGGCAGTCGGAGCATCCTCTATGAATTTATCAACATTAGTCTCGTGGACATCGGACGGTCATAAGAATACGCGCCAACGAAAAGATGAATAGCCGTATTGGCGCACTTTCCTACACCTTGTTTTACAAGTTCCTCCACTGTGTCAGAAGAATGAACGGGGACACCATCCCGACGGACCCAAGTGCAGACAGAACGAAAACAAGCCTCAACGAAACCTTGACGGAAGACTTGAGTAATTATTCATAATATGATACAGTCATCGGCAAATTTGGAAGTTATAGGTCAACAAAGTCATCCAAGAGGTAGGCGAGAGACACCATACCATAATCTATAACATCTTCAAGGTCAAATAATTTTTGTCCAGCAAACTCTAGTTCAATGAGTTGTGTTGTCGGGGAAGCACTCCTGCGCGAAGCAAACTGATAGGCCACCCAGAGTTCACCACCGTGAGTCATGTCAGGAGAGAGAATGAGGATGCAATTGAACAGGAAAGAATCGGTCAGAACCCAAGGGTCTAAATACCTCTCGAGTTATGTTGGTATTCGCATATTTGGGGTCTGGTGTGTTGCAGCATTACGACATCATTCAGGGTGAGTGCCATCCCAAAGTCCGTTTTGGTAAGACTACAGGATGTGTTTACTAGCTCATCACACTTTTACCTGTACTTCAACAGAGCTGCAGCAGGTCATTTTACTAAAGGTCAGTCTTCATGGCTATGCCCGAGATCGGCTGATGATATTTCGGCATCACGTGTAATCCAAATGGGGTTTATTCTTAATATCGGATCCATGACAAAACTAGAACCTCTCTCGTCATGTGCAAAGTGAGAAAAGTAAACTAAATCCATCATCTTGATATTACAAAGTCGTCTGATCCTGAGCGGACTTACGTTCATGACTTGTCACTTCCCATTCCTCATTTTCAGCCTGGCATGCGGTGCTTATGGCAGTTCATGGCTAACCAACCCTAGCCTTGGGTCGCAGGCTGTCAACTTTTGGCGTCTTGATCGACAAGGTACTTCATGCAGTGAATTCCCATCGCACAAGGTTATAAGGATACAAGATGGTAACAGACTGACTGAAAGTGACAGCTGGGATTTAGAATCTAGCAACAAGTTGGCTCTTGCAGAGTTTGAACCGCAATGGTTTGAACAGCCATTGGACCATTTTGACAAATCGAATACACACACGTTCCAGCAGCGTTATTGGGTGAACAAGAGGCATTACCAACCTAGGGTAGGTGCGCCAGTTATTGTTTTGGATGGGGGAGAGACCAGCGGAGAGGTACGTTCATTTTGCTCGGTCCGATACCTGTTAATCGGTGTTTATGAAGGACCGATTGTCTTTTCTCGATACTGGTATTGTTGATATCCTCACAAATGCGACAGGAGGATTGGGTGTTGTCTTGGAACATCGTTACTACGGTAAGCTTTGTGGACATACACTGGATCACCCAGTTCACTCAGGCGACTAGGTGAATCAATCGCTGTTCAAAACCTCACCACCGACTCCCTTCGGTATGTTTCTTGACTTTAATCTCCGAATAGTGCTGGTTCTAATCATTATAGCTGGCTTAACAATGAGCAAGCAGCCGCCGATAGCGCGAATTTCATGGCGAATGTCCAGTTTAGCGGAATTGATGCAGACTTGACTGCTCCAGGTACTCCCTGGATCTACTATGGCGTAGGCTCATCTAGGTCTCAGCTTCTTCCCGTCTCTGACTCCATGTCGAAACTCCCAGGGCTCTTATGCGGGCGCTCGTGCGGCGCATATGAAAATTCTCTATCCTGAACTGGTCTGGGGATCTATTGCATCCAGCGGTACGCCGATCTCTATCAAGTGTACCAGTCTTATAAACTGTATGCCAGGGGTAACTCATGCTGCAGTCGAGAATTGGCAATACATGGAGATTATACGTCAAGCCGCGGACCCTACGTGTTCTTCGCACCTCCAGAATTCTATCAACATCATCGACGGTATCCTCCTAACTGGTCTCTTCAAGAAGCAGTTAAAAGGCTTATTTGGCTTGGCCGACTTGGAGCATGATGATGACTTTGCTTCTACAATTTCTGTACGTCATTTATTAGGTCTCTGGAATCTCAGCTCATTAACAAAATTACATCTTTTTCGGTCCATGCACGTTCTTATTTCCGTGATACAAACAGAATATCTTGGGCTCGTGGCAGGCAAAAGTTTGGGATCCGACAGTCTCCAGCAAAGCTTTTGACGAATTTTGTGAAGCAATCAATGCACCTGTGTTTGGTCAAGGTATCTCAGTAGAGGCGGTCAACTTGCCATTTGGTTCACCGGAACGTATGGTCAAGATTGAGAAGGGCTTCGAACTGGATCTTTCAGTCTTAAACTATGCAAAGTACATCAAAAATAACCTGGCCACAAGATGTCCGACTACAGTCGAAGACGTACGAGTTTATACTCAAATTACCAACAAACGCTGATTAATTTTGGCTGCAACAGTGCTTTGGAACATACAATGACACCCAGTATCAAGATACAGGTTTAGATCAAGATTGGAGGTTATGGCAGTTCCAGGTCTGCACACAATGGGGATATTTCACTGTGCGTATCAGTTCATCACTTCTAGCTATTCTAGTTCTCACTCTAATTTGTTTCTTCTAGACCTCGCCACCCGACCCCGCACAACCTCGGATAATCTCCCGTCTCATCACTCTCCCTTATCTCTCTAAGATTTGCAAACAAGCCTACCTTCCCGGAGAGTTTTTCCAAGTCCCGCCATTGCCAAATGTGACTGCTGTCAATGCTTTAGGCGATTTTGATATTGCTGCAGACAGACTTGCAATCATCGACGGTGAAGGTAACCGCTCATTCCATTTCCTATCTATTCACTCCCTCCTGACGGTGTTATGTTTCTGTGTAGTTGATCCTTGGAGACCGGATACTCCGCACAGCGACGACGCTAGGCCGAGGCCTGACACCACTCTGAGACCATTCAAATTGATTCCTGGTATGTTTCTATTTTGTCCGGAGTGCTTTCCTCCATGACTTATTTTCCGCATCGATAACTCAGGTGCTGTCCATCACTGGGATGAATACGGTTTGGCTGATCATTCGCAAGAACCACCTGAGATTCAGCAGATCCATGCAGAGGAAATTGCCTTTGTGAAGGCATGGCTGGCATGTTGGTCGCCTCCGAATAAGAAATAGAAATAAGCTTCTCAAGAGGAAATTCAAGATTCTTGTCGAATCTGGACGTAAAGTTGGTTTTGTGTCGTACATGAACCCCGAACATGTTGATATCGTGACGTTGAAATGTGTTTATTCTATACCCGTTCTGCTTTGCTCCGTGAATGGTGATACCAAATGTCCATCCTGCGCGTGATGGATAATTTCCCATCGAGGTAAATATGAAGCGCTGTAGTGATCGGTATCTTTTCTCTCGTCTCTTTGTGTAATGAACTCTCGCTGGTCTTGATCTTGTTGAATGGTAGGCTTAGTCGGTGCATCATCAATAGTGATTTACCAGCTAATGCTGAGGTTCTTTGTTCTGACGTGATGGTCCTATGGACACATTATCGTTACTGTTGAATAGTGGACACTGTATTTCAAGCGATGGCTTGGACAAATATCTTTTTTATTGTATAAGAACAATGAACATCGTAGCTATTGTACTGTGACTACTACACAGTATGGAATTGATACATGACCGGTGCGCGTTTGCCTCAGCTAGATCAGTCTTCATGGCGGTAGTTTATATTGATACTTCAGCACCACGTGTAATCCAAATGGGGTTTATCCATAATATCGGCAAGTCCATGGCAGACAAAACTAGAACCTCTTTTTTTAAAGAAAGAACTTCTCGTCATGTGTAAGTGAGAGAAGTAGACTAAATCCTTTTATTGCAGTGAGATGAATAAGCGACCTGTTAGAACATGAAGTCTCAGTCTGAAGTGTGCAGAACTAAATCTATTGATGTACCTATTAGAGCACGAAGTCTAACTACATCAGCACAATATATAGAATAGAATAATAAAAAAGTGTTTGCCTCAGTCTGAAGCGTGCAGAACTGAGGTGTAAGAAAAGTCTGCGCCGGCATACTCATTGCTTACTAATCAATCAGAATAATGAGAGAAAGAACAGACAAAATAATAGTCCACAGAGGAAATATTTATATATTTAATGGTGTCTAGTATCAAGCTACTAGGACATTCGATATATATTTAGAATTTTCTCATCTATCCTGTTATGACCTTAAGAAGTAACTTAGGTTGGCCACTTCTTTTCCTTTAGCCACCATATTAGTGCAAGTCTTGATGACTTAGGGCTCCTACAGTAGATGCAGGTTAAGGAAGAACTTGATAGAGTTCCCCATTGTATTCTGTGTACTACCTATACTATTCCTATATAGTCTGTACACTAAAGTCTTGTAGTCACATGTCCTTCTGGAATATTCTACAATCACATGACCTACTCACCTGATATGGTTTACCTAGGTTTCCCATGTTATTTATAGTTTAATCCCATTATATGTCTTGAGATTACAAACCAATTGTTCAAATACATAGGAAGTTATTTTCTTCTTGAACTCCTCATAATACACTATAACCTCCCCCTTGAGGCCATGATGGCTCCTGGGAGAACCTCTATTCTACCAATTCTCTACCATTAATATTGTTATGATTTCACCCTCCATCTTTATGTCTGTCTTGTGGGGCAACAGCTTTGTTTATCCATGTCTGACTTGTGATCATTGTAACACATGTTGGATACATTATACCAGCTAAGGCTCTTGCTGGTGGAGCTTTTCTTGCTTTAGTCTCCTAGAGAGTGGCATCTAAAACACAGATGGTAGTCCAAAAGGATTGTGCTGAGTTAACACTACTATTTAGATAATTTTGTAATCTTCTAATCAAAAACCCAATGGTAGAGTCCCAACACTCAAAACATAGGTAGGCTACCTTCACTTCACCTTTAACATTGCAGAAAGTCACATAGGTTGGGCTTTGACAAAGAATAGGGAACATGCTGTTGTGTAGCGACTTAGCCTGAGATGACTTAATTACCCTTCAAGTCCAAGTTAACAAGAAGAACTCAATGAAGTTCTGGTTATTTTCTATATACTACTTATACAACTACTACATAGTCTGTGCACTACTTTCCCACACTCATTATGTGACCTGCCATGTGTTGTGACCATGTGACTGTGACACTTGTGATATAACACTTTCCTGTACTTCTTATATGTATTTTTTTTAAATTACCAATTTATTACACAGAATATAGAGGCAGACCATGACAAGTACAAAGTACCTACTTAAATAAGAAAATAGAGGAAAGGAGGAAAAAAAGGTGAAGGAAGAAAGAGAAAAAAAAATAGGAAAACAAATAACAGCTGCACTTTTACTCCAGGGAGTCATACTATGATAGGACCTTAACCATTGTCAAAGCTAAATGCATCAGGGTTGTTTGCAAGAAAATAGACAAAGCTGTTGATGATGATATTATATGGCCGCATGGAGAGGTCATGCATATTATATTCTATAATGATGTGTTCTCAGGTCTAGACTTCAGCTTCATCACATAGGTAGCTAGTAGGGAGATAAGGAAAGAATCTCTGTTTGTATTTGCTGATGAGAGCATATCCAGTAGTCATATGAGTGAAGCGAGTACACAGTAAATTGGTGAACCCTATGAAAGGGAGCCATAAGCCTCCTTGGTGTATGACCCTTTACTTTTTGTCTTCAAAGTTTAGAAAGTAATGGCCTTTTTTGAGGCTATTAGCAAAAAATGTTTGCCATTTACCAAGGATATTATCACATTCTTTCTTTTTGCTGAATAGATATGAGTCCTTGCTAGGGAATATAAGGATGCATATGCTTGCTTTGACTTGATCATCGACTAGTGGGAGCATAGTGGACTGACTTCAGTACAAACTTAATAACATAGAATTAGTAGAGGGTTCCAGAAGGGCCAGAGGCCCAGATGAAAACCTTGTCTAGTATGTATATAAGACTAAACGTGGGAGTGATACCGCTGACTAACTGCTGACTAAATTTTACCTAAGTGTTCCCATACCCTTTCTTTTCACTCAAAAATGCAAATGAAATCAAGAAAAATGCAAATAATTTTGAGGAAATTGATGATTGACTTTCTCTTTTTTATTCTTATTTAAACAATTTTTGACAAAATATTTAACCATCACAACTCTCCTCTTTTCATAATTCAATCCAAATGTATGTGTAAGAGGAATATAACATGTACAAACAATGCCAGCTCATTATTAAGTTTACTCTCTCAAATCATAATCACTATTCCCCACCCTCCTCTTTGCTCTCTTATACCTTTCTACTTTCTCTATACCTTGACTGGAAACCAGGCCCTAGTATTGAAGGGTGCAATTCGAAACTAGCTTGGAATTCCTTCAATAGCCGGCTCTACAGCTAGTTTCTATTTTACCTTTATTCCATCACGAAAATTTACTATTAGTCATTGAAATTCTTTTTAGCTATATATAAATGTACTCACCATTTAGCTGAAGTTCAACTCATTTCATTTAGACTTCAGGTATATATATGGACATTTTCACATTAATATATTGACTTATTTCATTTGGACTTCAGACATCGTCCTATTAATTGTTGAGGTTTATACGTGCACATTCCTTCCCCTGCCTATACCTCTTTAATAGGTTATGGGTCCCGCCCTTGAAGCTAACATTAATATGTCTGACACTCTCCATTTTCCCAAACTTAATGGCTCCAACTATAACTCTTGGGCTGCTAGTATGAAGTCTGCTCTTCAATCACATTTTTTATGGCTCTATGTTAATGGTGAAGAAGATATGCCTACGGTTGTCAAATCTATTCTCCTTTTGACTGATAAAACATCAAAGGATTATAAGAGTTGGAAAGAGAATCAAGAATAGTACAAAACCTGGTTGCAAATGAATAGTACTGCCATGGGATTACTAAATGGTTCTATTGATTCCACTCAGTTTGGTCATGTTGCAAACTTGCCTACATTAAAGGAGATCTGGGATACTCTTCATCAGATCAATGTCAAAGACTGATAAAGCCTTAATGTTTATGCACTTGTGGAGGAGATCTGGAGCATGAATTGGAATAGTGTTACCCCTATGCCTAACCACATTGGAAGGATGATTGATATTTGTTGTCAGATCGTCGAAGAAAAGGGCACCATAGATAATATGATGCTCGCCTATGCTATTTTTTGCTCACTTCCTAATAACAATGTTGAGTAGAATATTCTCAAGACACCTCTTATCGAAAAAGGGTCAAGCCTTACTCTGTCTCAAGCAACGATGAGCTTGAATGGCCTTTATGATTGTATGACTCGAAATAAGGGGAAAACTGAGCATCTGGCACTTGTTGCTAAGTCACAGGGAGCTTTGAACCATAGTAACGCTAGTGGAAAGAAGAAGACATTCAAAAAGAAGACCTTTAACCCAAAACCTGATAATATATGTCATATCTGTGGTCAGAAAGGTCATTGGAGTCCAATGTGTCCTCAAAAAAGAAAGAAAGGTGGTTCAAGTGGAGGCAGATCAGCAAACTTGGCTATAGAGTTGTCTCAATCAGTGGGAGATAACAGAGAAGTTGGAATAGTGTGAATAGTGATGAATAATATTGGTTTGGGTTTACAAGGTCTTCTTCTTGATAGTGGAACATCCTCTCATATGTTCTCTGAACGAGAGCATTTCATCAGCTATACTGAGACTAATGATGGTCAGTTGGTGACTGTTGGTAGTCTTAATCACACACCTGTTGTTAGTCATGGATCAGTTTCCTTCTGAGCCAAGCTCCCATCTGGTCAAATCACCCTGGTTACACTCCGAAATGTTCTTCATGTCCCTTCCCTAGGTACAAATATAGTTAGCTTAGATGTTTTACAATGTGAAGAAGCCTCTTACTCTAGCCAAAGTGATAGAGTTGTCGTCTTCCTTGGTAGTCAAGAGTTATTCTATGCTGTCCTCAAGAACACTGGTGGTTTCCTATACTTCATCACTTGTGCCGAAGATACTGATCAAGCTGCATTTTCTGTCCATAAAGGGTCTATGAGGCTTTGGCATTGTTGAATGGGACATATTGGTCCTAGAACAATTGACTTGATGCAACAGAAGGACTTTGTCAATGGACTTGATCTCACGGCACCTGATGATTATGATCATGTTTGTACTGGCTGTACCTATGGAAAATCTCACTGGAAACCTATACCTGGTACTAGCAACACCAAATATGGCAAGATGGAATTAGTTGTCATGGATTTGATAGGTCCAATATCAGTACCCACCTGGGATGGCTATGTTTATGCTCTTGTTGTCATTGAAGTCAGTTGTCAATATCCTGTTGGATGTTTTTTGAAGTCAAAGGAAGAAGCTAAAGGTGCTGTTAGGGACGTGATCGCTATGTTAGAATATCAGTCTGGACTCAAGGTTAAAAGACTGTGAAGTGATAATGGTTCGGAGTTTATTAACTCGACTATGAACGAATTCTGTCAGCAGAATAGTATCATTCATGAAACGATGCTACCTTACCTCCCTCAGCAAAATGGTATTACTGAAAGAGCTATAGCCATTATCTTTGAGATGGTCAGATATATATTGCATTCTGCTAGTTTGAGCCTAAGATACTGGGGGGAAGCATTCTTGTATACTACCCATATTCAAAGTTTATTACTCACCACTGGGTTGGACTTTATAGTCCCCTTCGAAGCCTAGACAGGATGAAAGCCAAATATATCCCACTTGTAAATTTTTGGATCAATTGGATGGGCCTATGTACCAAAGCCAGTACGTGATGGAAAGTTGCAGTCTCGAGCAGTCAAGGTTCAGATGCTTGGGTGGTGGACAAATGAATCAAAAGAATATCGTCTTGAGGATCTAGAAACACCTGGAAAACTAATCAGTTCTTGTGACATTGATTTCATTGAAGACTCCTCACCAAGTGACCTAACTATTATTGACAACATATCATCCCCTTCAGAAGACATTAACAAGCTTGTCAACAATGTAATATTAACTGACAGCATTTCTCCATCAATTTTGGTCTCTGATCCAACCAAGGTACACTTATCTGAAAGTTGTCCATCTACTCCTCCTCTTGAGCCTGTCAAAGAGCCATTATCACCTCCCCCCATACCAAAGAAGGTCTCTCAGTGGCAAAGCCTGCCTAAGAGAGAGCCTTCGAGTCGAAATTATCAACTACCTGCCAAGTTTCATGATAAAGATCAATCCACTTACCTTAGCAACACTGCATTTGCCTTTGTTACCACAATGTTAGAACCAAGAACGTTAAAGGAAACCCTACTGTCACCCCACTCGAAACAGTAGGAGAAAGCTAAAGCTGTTGGCAGTTGCATTGTGTTCAAAGAGAAACTAAATGGCTATGAAAAACATGTCAAGTTTAAGGCTCAGATCATTGCTCAAGGTTTCTCATAGGTGTCAGGTTTAGATTTTACTGAGATGTTCTCATCAGTGGCAAGATTCACGACACTATGGATTTTTCTGGCACTCACTGCATTCTTGAATCTTGAACTTCATTAAGTTGATGTTGTTGGGGCATATCTTCAAGGGGATTTGGATAAAGAAATTTATATGAAAGTACCTAATGGACTTGCTGAGAAGTATAGGAGTGGCCAAAAATTTTGGAGGCTAAGAAAGGCACTATATGGTTTGAAACAAGCAGGTCGACAGTGGAAAAAGCGCTTACATCAGGTGATGACTAAGCTTGGCTTCACTCATGCAATGGCCGATGATTGCCTTTATGTCCTTTGGGAGCATGGCAAGATCATCCTAATGGTCCTGATTTATATCGATAATATGGCTGTTGCTGGAAAAGGAATTCCTGGAATTGTCCTATTCAAGCAGAATTTGTCGAAAGATTTTGAAATAACGGATTTGGGTAAAATAAAGTTTATCCTTGGCATTTAGGTCACTCGAGATCAATCTAATTACCTCCTCTTTCTCAATCAGTCTGCTTATATTACACAAATTCTCGTGAGGTTTGGAATGCTTGATGTAAAGCCTGTCTTAACTCCTTTGGCTGTCAAACATGGTCTATCTATGTCTTAGTCTCTATCCTCTGAAGCAGAGCTGAATGAGTATTCAAATTTCTCTGGAGGTATTCATTATTTGTCTCTGGTTGGCTCACTACTATATGCTACTCAAACTCACCTAAATGTCCAGTTTTCAGTCAATCTTGTTGCTCAGTTCAGTGGGAATCCTGGTATTCCTCATCTTGAAGCTGCAAAACATATTCTTTGCTATTTTAAGGGCACTCAAGATTTTTCCCTGGTTTTAGGACGTCAAGGGAGAGGTGCTATGGACATTGTTGGATAGACTGACTCAGATTGGGCTGGTGATGTTGACTCGAGACACTTAGTGGAAGGTTTTGTCTTTGATGTAGCTGGAGGATGTGTGTCTTGGTCTTTGAAGAAACAGGTATCTGTTGCTACCTCCTCCGTGGAAGCTGAATATGTGGTATCAGCAAACGCAACAAAAGAGGCAGTATGGCTTCGAACACTTCTTAAGGAAGTCAGTTATCCTCAATCTCAGGCCACTATTGTACATGCTGATAATCAGGGTGCAATAGCTCTTGCTCAAAATCCCACATCTTACTCTAGAGCTAAGCACATCGACATTCACTTCTATTTCATCCAAGAATGTATCGAGAGGAATAAAATAAAACTACAGTATATTTCCACTCATCAAATGGTTACTGACATTCTCACCAAAGCCCTCCCTTGTGAGGCATTTGAAAAATTTTGTGAAGCTCTTGGAGTCGTCAAGGTCTCTCATTGAGTAAGAGTGTTGAAAAGTGCAATTTGAGAGCAGCTTGGAATCCCTTCAATAGCCGGCTCTACAGCTAGTTTCTATTTCACCTCCATTCCATCACAAAAATTTACTATTAGTCATCAAAATTCTTTTTAGCCATATATAAATATACTCACCATTTAGCTGAAGTTCAACTCATTTCGTTTGGACTTCAGGTGTGTATATGGACATTTTCACATTAATATATTGACTCATTTCATTTGGACTTCAGACGTTGTCCTATTGATTGTTGAGGTTTATATACATACATTCCTTCCTTTGCCTATACCTTTTTGATACCTAGGTGTAAAGGAGATAGTACTCTACAACTGTGGTGTAAAGCTTAGAGTGTGTAACTAAGCTCAGGTCTCCTTTCCCAAAAGAACTCTTTCTTTGAGTGGTACTGTGATAGTATACTTGTAAACTCTTCTTGTCATAAACTTCGTTTGGTCATATCTCCACCAATTCTTCGACGATTCTCACAGTCTCAAAGCCAGCTTAAAGCCCTTAAGAAGACCTTTCAATCGATGCCAGTCATGTCTTGAGGTAATTAATAATGGCCAAGATATTAAGCAGATTAACTAGTAACCACCATGTTACCATTTATTAAATTGCTAATATCTCGGAAACCGCTGTGATTAATGCTTTGGTTCTAGGCTCAGCAGAAGCCTTCTTCATAACGCTCAGAATGAGCCTAGAATGACCTCAAGGCGATTAATATTAGTGGAGATATGAAGACCTCAATGTTTGCACATAGACTTCATTAATTACCCATAGATAGTCATCTGTCCTTTTCTTAGAACAAAGGACAGCCTCCATATGGT
>Ga0153965_1000213_pt1 | contig 11808 bp, 16 predicted proteins | sample TSFL049MetaG_FD_104707 | JGI IMG/M metagenome (GOLD analysis project Ga0153965, IMG submission 104707) | Attine ant fungus gardens microbial communities from Florida, USA - TSFL049 MetaG | ecosystem: Host-associated > Fungi > Mycelium > Unclassified | place: USA: Florida, Paynes | collected... | reverse complement strand
GTCCGGAATAGGAGGAGAGTAGTCTACTACGCTATCCTACTATTATTAATTTTAGGAGAATAATTAGGAGAAATAAATTATATAATTATCATATTTCCGGAATATGACATAACTACTTAATTGGAGATGATTATTCCTCAAGAGAATTTTGCAACAATATATGGCAGTATAATGCAGCATTTGCTATGACTTCAGTAAGAGTCAAAATTAACAACTCAGTTACTAGACAATTAGGTCCCTACTGTTTTAAAATCCAAGGAGAGCTTTATTATCTCACTGGTGCTCTTTTTCCTTATGGTAATCAGACTCCAATGTATACACAAATCTATATTCTTGATATAGCAGAGCAGCTCAATGTCAGAAGGACTAACAAAAATAACCTAGATTCTGTGGTAATAGACAATCTTCAAACAATGCTCCTAGACAGTCATCCTTATATTGGTTGATACTGTTATGCCTATGAGCTTATCAAGGAGAAACTAGCAGATGAACAGCAGGAGGTCACAATTAAATTGCATGTCAATTTACAGTAGGATCAAAGAACTCACAATCTGCCTACTGCTGAAGAGATTACAGTTATCATTCCTAAGGAAGGTGTCTGTCATGCATTGGATAATAAAGATATGGTATTATGGGCAAGAGGAGGTTGACTTGAATGGATTAGCCAGAACAGTCCTTCTTATGCTGCTCTCTATTATGTTTTGTTGTTTCCAGAGAGGAAAAATGGGTGGCATCCAAGAATTCCAATCTGTGGTGCTCAACTTAGAGAATGAGGGAAGAATGTAAGATAAAGAGATGGAAAGGAACAGGCTCACTCACAAATGGTGTCTGATGCATGTTACTTTGCCTATCATCTTCATGTCAGAGATAGTCCTCAACTACCTCTCTTTTATGGTAGAAAGCTTTTCTAACAGTTTGTTGTTGATACATGGGCAAATTGTGAGCAGAGGAAACTCAACTAGACTAGAACACATCAATATACTCTTAGATCTGAGTTTTACCAGGAACTACAGGATGCTGCTGTGTATGATAGGCATAATGGAGAAGATGTTGGGCCTTTGGGACACAAACTTATTCTTCCCTTTTCTCATGTGGGAAGTCCTAGGTTTATGACCTAGCTGTTCCAGGATGCTATGGCTATTTGCAGGTACTTCCACAAACCAGATCTCTTTCTTACCATGACTGCTAATCCCAAGTGGCCAGAAATCCTCTATAGTCTTTTCCCTAGTCAAACAGCTACTGATTGTCCTGACATTGTATCATGGATCTTTGAGCAGAAGAAAAAAGCACTCCTTAAGCTCATTGATAATGGCTTCTTTGGCACTATTGTAGCTCATATCTACACTATTGAGTTCCAGAAGAGAGGTCTTTCCTATATTTACTTGCTTATCTTCCTTTATCCTCAACATTGTATTTGAGACTTTCATTACATAAACTCTATGATCTCAGCTCAACTTCCTGACCCTCAACTACAGCTACTCCTTTATGCAAAAGTTACCAAATATGGTCCATGTGGTATTGACAATCCCCAAGCCAAGTGTATAATCAATGGAAAATATAGTAAACATTTTCCCAAGGAGTATAGAGAGAGAACAGATTAGGCTGAGAATAGTTATCCACTCTATGCTAGGCCTAATAATAGCTTGGTTTTTGAATGCAATGGGGCCAGATTCACCAATCAATATGTGGTCCCTTACTATCCTCAACTTCTTTTTCTCTTTGATTGCCATATCAATGTTAAGATTTCTGCTAGATTAAGAACTGTCAAGTATTTGAGCAAGTACATTTACAAGGGTCCTGATAGAACAACTATAGAGATTAGTGGTAGGATGCAGGATGAAATCAAGACTCATTTGAATGGTTAGTTTATTGGTCCAACAGAAGCTTGCTGGAAGATCTTTGAATTCAATATGTATAGAGAGTCACCAGTAGTCTAATGTCTTCTTATCTATCTTTTCAATAAACACTATATCAACTTTGATGTACACCAAACTGTCAATGAAGTGTTAGCTAGGCAAAATGTAGAGAAAACTCAGCTAACTGACTATAACTCTGCACATGATAATTGTCATGACTTGGCAAAACAGCTAAGTCATTATTTATATTTTCTTTTCTTTTCTGGACTTACTATACAAGGATGGAGTACAAGAAAGTATCATGTGACTAAGTGTCACAGAGTCACAGGGTTACAGGTCACAGTCAGGTGACATCACATGACTAAGTCACATGAGGACTGTGGGAAAGTAGTACACAGACCATATAGTAGTTGTATAAGTAGTATACAGAATTAAATGAGAACTGTAAGGGGACATCTAGGGTGATGCTTAGTAAGTTCTGAGGGTCTAAATCTATTAGTGGCCTGTTGACAGATCATATATCGCATTCCCATCGTTCCTTACTTCTTCTGTCTGTGTTATACAGTACAATGCCTTCTATCTATATTTAGGACAATTGTGATTACTGATCCATGTGCATGTGACTGCCTATGTGATCGTCTGGTGTAGTATATATACTAGCAATATGTTGTAGATCTACTTCACTTGAATCTCAAACTAGCTTCCAGGACTATTCACTAGCTTAAAGGTAATTGCCTCTGAGTGGTTCCCTAACAAGAACTCTATTGTGTTATTGAAGGGCTATGATAGCTCTTAGTGACCATCCTAGGTGGATGTTCAGGAAAAACTCAATAGAGTTCTCTGTTGCATTGAGCTACTACTTATACTATTTTACAGTGGCTGTACTATTAAGAGTCTACAATCACATGTCCTTCCAGAATGTTCTATGATTACCTGATCTTGTCATGTGATATGATTACCTAATTTCCCATGCTATTTATATCTCAATACCATTATATGTCTTGAGGTTGTGAATCAAATGTTCAAATGCATGGGAAACTATTTCCTTTTTGGGGCTCTTATAACATGGCCCCTTCTTCAAGTTTCCTCATCCCAAGAAATTTTTCCATCAACTCCAATTTTTGTCCCATCCCTTTTCCCTCTCTTTTTTGTATCTTTTTCTCCCCTATTCATATAGTAATTTTGCTGTGAACTCCCTAGGTAATTTCTGACTAAACTCCTTCTCTTCTTCTTCTTGCTCCTGTCATCTTAGTTCTTTAGCCTCTTCCCTATACTCCCTTTCAAACTCTTCTACCAACTCTTTCAGGTTCTCCAGATTTTCCCTATTCTCCCAGGTGTCTTCTTTTGCTGTATATCCTTTTCATCTCACCAAGAACTTTTTCTTCTCTCTTACTATCCTTTTGTTTAAGATTTTCTCCACCTCAAATTCCTCCTTCCCCTCAATAATGACCAGTTTTGGTAGTATCTTCTTCTTCCCCTCTACCTATGGTTTATAGAGTCGTACTCTACTTACATTAACTACAGGGTGTATTTTAATAGACTTAGGTAGTTCTAACTCTATCACATTACTAGAGACAATTCCCTTGACTTTGTAGGGGCCCACAAAACACTCTGTCAACTTCTCTGATCTCCTCCCTTTCATCTGCCATTTCAAGTCCTTTGTACTTAGCAGTACTAAGTCCTCTACTCTGTATTCCTCTTCCTCTCCTTGTCTTCTATTCGTGAACTTCTTCATTTCCTTCTACACTTTTTCTAGTGCTGCTTTTGCTTTCTCCTGAATTTTCTTTATCCTTTCTACAAACTTTCCTGCCACTTCATACTTCCTCTTTCTTCTCCCCTCAAATCCTATCCTTGGGTCTTGACTGTAGTTTGCTTTGAATGGTGATATTTCCGTTATAGAGTGAATTTTGTTGTTATACACAAATTCTGCCATACCCAGCCAGTCTGGCCACTATTCTTGTCTGTGGTCAATAAAAACCCTTAGATACTGCTCCAACTCCTGGTTTACCCTCTCAGTCTATCCATCCATTTGTGGGTGATATGCTGTTGAAAGCTTTGTTTGGATTCTGAGTAAGCTATTCAACTCCTTCATCATTTCTGCTGCAAACTGTACCCCTTTATCTGATATGATACTCTTTGAAAGACCGTGTAACTTCCATATGTGGTCTCTAAACAACTTAGCCAGTCCTTCTGCTGATGTTTTTTCTGTTGTTGCTATAAAGTAGGCTATCTTGCTAAATCAATTACATACTACTAATATTGCATCATATCCTTGTGCAAGTGGTAGTTTGGTGATGAAGTCAGCTGAAATGTGACTCTATGGCTTTTCCAGTATTGCATTAGGCATAAGCTTTCCTGCTGGGACTTCACTTCGATTCTTGTATCTTTGACAAACATTGCATCTATCTACATATCTCCCTACTTCTTTCATTACTCCTGGCCACCAGTAGTTCCTAGTGACCAACTCTGTTGTCTTCTATTTTCCTCCATGCCCTCCTACTGGGGTATCGTAGTGCAATCATATTATTTTCCCTCTTGTCAGAGTAGCCAACTTCTGAGCCAGAATAAAGCCAACTGCTCCTTTATCAGCATTTGACAAGGAGAACTTAATAAAGTTCCCATTAGATTTTTCTACACTACTTATACAACTACTACATGGTCTGTGCACTATCTTTCCATACTCATTATGTGACTAGTCATGTGACACTACACAATCTGACCATGTGACATCCTATCATGTGAGCATGACTTGTGACACTTGTGATGTGACATTTTCCCACACTCCTTTCTGTGTAGTAAGTCCAAAAGAAAAGTAAAGTAAATATGAATAATGACTTAGCTGTTTTGCCAAGTCATGACACCTCTGAGTTCCCCTTCTAGCACATATATTCTTTTCTCCTTTATTACTATTCTGTCCTTGATTTCCTATTCTTCATCTTTCAATATTTTTATTCCTACCTTCTTCAACTCTTCTACTGCTTTTACTACTCTTTCGTCTCCTTTCTGTGTCTTTTTGATTCTTTCCCTCAGGTTTCCTTTCTCTACTATTGTTTTTGCTTCCCTGATCTATTCTGGCTTTATCAACTTCTGATCTTCATTGTTTTTTTCTACTCCTTTCTGCCAGTCTTGTCTCCTACTTAATTCATCTGCCTTTTCCATGCTTTTCTCTGGAATGTGCTTTAATGTAAAATTAAATCATGATAGGTACAGGGCCTATCTTGCTTATCTTTGGTTTAGCTTTTGACTCATCATAAAATGCTGGAGGTTTTTATGGTCTGTCCATATTTCAAATTCGAGTTTTGCTCCTTCCAAGTAATGCCTCCATGATTCTAGGCACCTAATAACTGCCAGCATCTTCTTATTGTGAATTTTATAGTTTCGTTCTGTAGCATTTAACAATTTAGAGATAAAGACCACTGGCCTCCACTTTCTATTCTTATACTTTGTTGACAGTACCCCCCTGTTATGTAATCTGAAGTATCCACTTTTACTCTTATCTTCCTATCTATGTCTAGAATGGCTAAGACTAGTTCTATAGTAAATACTGCTTTGAGTTTTCCAAATGCTTTCTCCTGCTCCTTTTCCTATCTCTATTTTTGTTCTTTCCTAACTAGCACATGCAGTGGTGCTGCTATCTTTGCAAAGTCTTTTATGAACCTCCTGTAATAATTGGCAAGGCCTAAGAACTTCTGTACCTCTTTGATGTTTCTGGGTGCTGGCCAGTTTAGTACTTCTTTTACCTTCTCTTTCTGCATCTCGACTCCCTTCAGACCAATTACTACTCCTAGAAACTCTACTTCTCTCACTTTCCATTTGCATTTCTCTGGCTTTACAAACAGATTGTTTTTTTCTAGTCTTTTTAATACCTCCTCCACTAGCTCATCATGCCCCTCCTCTGTATCTGTGGCTACTAGAATGTCATCAATGAATGTCGCCATTGTCACGCCATACAACAGTTTAGGCAAAATAAGTGGCATTTTTCACTGTAATAACCAGAATAACTAGCTTGAGAAAAGAGTTTGGCCTCCCAGAGATATTATCTAGATGCCCAGTTGTGGACTCAAGCATCTCGCTTGAGTAGCAGAGTAGTAGTTGTGACCACCACTACATATACCTCATAGACACTTGCCCAGGTACCTTGTATTGAATTTCTAATGGATTTCCCTTCTAGAAGTGCTCTCAAGAGCAGAGGTGGTCTTTGAAGACCTAGTGCTACCAGAATGATATCATACCTCAGCGGCCGGTGGCATTATTTGCAGAAGAGTTACAATCAGATCTGGGCCATTATCACTGATGACTAATTATATCAAGATCAAGAGAGTCGAGTCAACATAGAGTCGCATCGCAATGGCAGTGGAAGAGAACTGGACCCCAGAGGAATGAGAAGACATAGAGGAGATAGAAAGAGGGATAGAGAAGATGAGGAGAGATGCAAAAGAAAGGTTAGATGAAGACAATACACTCAAGGGCAAGATGACTCAAGATTGCTGTCTCCTTCTACAGCCCAGCAAAAGGCTCGAGACCCATCTATCATGTGAGGGAGGATTCCAGGAGTAGGACTAGAAGGGTAGGGGAGCAGTCATCTAGTGTTTGGGAAGGGCACCATCTCATCATTTTGGCCTTACTATGTTTGGGAATTTGGAGGATTTCTTTGTCTCGCTTTCTTTGTTGTCTCTTTGCTTTGTAATCTTAATAAAATACTCTAGGACACAGAAGGGAACTCAAGCATCAGACCCCTATTATCTTTCCTTTCTGTTGCTCTAGAGCTTAATGGCTATTTGAGTGACTAAGTCTCTATTTTTCTGAGTATTCTTCTTTATTCTCTAAAAACCACCAAACCTCTCCCTTGACAGGAATTTCCTAATAGACTTGGGCATTTGCTTACACTAGAAGTTAACTGCTTGCTATGTGTCATTGGAGTTGGCTTCCAGTTGTGCAATCAGCTGAAGAAGAGCCTACATGACAGCATGGGAGTTCTAGGTAGTTCTGCTGTATTGATGGTGAGCCAGACTACTAGACTAGGTAAGGGCAGTAGTGTCATGACGTGAGACAAATGTGCATCTTAGAGAGCCTATTATGGTGAGATCTACCTTGAGTGGATTTATAAAAACTTTATTATTATTTCTTTCGGTTACTTGAGTTTCATTCCCCTATTCTTCCTTTCTTAAGCCCTCTTGTTATTTGATCATCTCCCCAGTGCCTACTTGTTTAGTGCACAATTGTGAGACATCTCAGAGATCTTTTATATTTTCATTTGTTATCACTTTTGGCTTATGATCAATTCTCTTTGATTCCCATCACCATATCTCCTTGGTTTATGAAATCTCAGAACAGATCATTCATTATTGTTTGGAAAGTAGCAAGGGAGTTAGTTAACCCAAAATACATGACTGTGGGTTTATATGCTCCAATGTATATTGTAAACACTGCTTTCTATTCATCTCCTTCCTTGATCCTGACATTATTATATTCCCACCTTAGATCTAGTTTCATAAATACCTTCTTTTTTCCTACTCCATCCAGTATATCTGCAAAAAGGAGTAAAGGATACCCATTCTTTATTATCTATTGGTTTATGTGACGAAAGTTTTGCACTATCCTTTGTGTTTCAATTTTCTTTGCCACAAAATATACTGGTGATGTCTGGGGTGACTTAGAGGGTCAAATATATTCTTTTCTCAACTGGTCTTCTACAAATACTTGCACCTCTTCTCTTTCCTCTCTCAACAATAAGTAAACCTTTCTCTTTTTTAGTACAAATCCTTCTTTTAGCTCTATAGCATGGTCCCAGGCCATTCGCACTGGCATTCTTTCCAACTCCTTCTTTCCAAATACCTTCTTTCACTTCCAAAACCTCTTGGGTACCAACTTCTTTAGTACTTCCTTGTCTTTATTTTTCTCTACTTTCTTTACTACTTTTTCTTTTGCCTCCTGCTTTCTTCTTTCATATATAGGTGGATACTGTGTCATTTTCACTTCTCCTTTCTTCTAATCTATTTCTGGGTTGTGGACTGCTAGCTATGGCATCCCTAGTATCACCTCCATTTTTCCCAGATTACAAATGTCCATTCTTGCTCTTTCTACATGTTCTTCAAAGAACATGTTGCACTTTACTTGGTACATTATTGCTTCTCCTACATTCACTGTTCTATTCATGTTTCTTACTAGTAAGAGATTTTTTAACTTCTCCATTTTGAACCTCTTTTCCTTGGCAAAGGCTGTGTCCATGAATGTAAGGGGACCCCTCACACACGACTCTGGAGCCTGTATTAGTTCTCCAGAGTGACCCTGCAGCTGATCAAATATTACTACATAATATTTGGTCTTACCCCCATCATTCTAAGAGCACTCCATTGCCTCCTAGTGTACTTTCATTGTTCAGACCCTGGTTACCAGAAGTAGGGATGCAAGAACACTGTAATATATATAATGTAGATTATTCCCTCCAGAAGCCTTATCTAATTCTCTGAGGAATCTCCTGGAGGTAGGTTGTAACATATTTCATAAACTATAATTTAACTGAGGAATCTCCTGAAGTGTTCTGCTCTGGTTGCCCTCTGCTCTGCTTTGCCTTTGATTCCTATCTAATCTTACTGCTTTCTCTTGCTACTCTCCAATAGTGGTCAGCAGTTCTTCTGCTTTAGCCAACTTTCTTCTAATGGCCCTATTTAACCTCCTCTTGAATTCTTCTATGAGAGGTCTTCCCTTATAGCCGCTCCCCCTGATAACCTTTTTGAATTCCTACATGTACTTGTCATAGGTCCTTCTTCCTTGCTCTATCATCCTTAGCTGTTCTATTTTTCTTTCTTCCTCTGACGTCTTCCCAAAATCATTTCTTATCTTTGTAAACAACTACTCTGCTGTCTCTACTTTTGACTCTCCCTTGGCTAGCTCATCTGACAGGTTATCTTTCCATGCCTCTGCCATTCCTCCCTGCACATATAACAATACCCAGGCTACCTGAGTTGTTGCTGCCTCCTCTGTTATTTTCATCCTCAAATATATGTGAGCTGTGTTGATGAACACACTCACCTCCTTCATATTTCCTTCAAATACTTGAGGTCTTGTGACCTCTACTCTACTCCCCTGCTGCTGGAGGAGCATAGTATTGACCTGCTGCTGCAGGGTGGCAATCATGGCAAGAAGTTGCTCCTCTCTGGTAGGTGGTGGTTGCTGGTGAGGGGCGAGCACCAGAGATGATTCCCCTTGTTGTTGTTGCTGTTGCTGTTGCTGTTGTTGATGAGACATCTTGTATGATGGTAGTGGTGGTGATGGCGAGGGGGATGATGATTCATATTCTAATAATTCAGATGGTTCTTGATCCAGGGCAACTACTTAAGGCTATGTCCAACAGGGTGCAAAATCTTTACTTGTCTGAAGTCCTACTACCTTACTGACTACTGCCCTAATAATATTGTTATACAATTGCCTCTAAGAAAAGGACCCCTACTCTAAGCAGCTTCCTAAAGAATTACTACCAATCTCCTGCGTGTACCACTCACAATGGAGCGTAGCATAGAGTTTATACAAAGAAAAATATAAAGAGCAATATTCAATTGCAAGGTCAGGACTTGAACAAGATACCTGGACTTGGTACCCAGTCTCCTCCCTCAGTCCCTAACTGACTGAGAAGTCCCCTTTACAGCTAGGGCCTGCTATCCAAGATGCTTGCGAGTGCTGTACTCACTAGTGAGAGTAAGTAAGTGGTGAGGCCATGAGGTACGAGGTCACTGTTGGGTATTTAGTTCTTATATTATTGAAGAGCTGTGATAGCTCTTAGTGATCATTCTAGATGGATGTTCAGGAAGAACTCAATAGAGTTCTCTGTTGCATTGAGCTACTACTTATACTATTTTACAATGGCTGTACTATTAAGAGTCCACAATCACATGTCCTTCCAGAATGTTCTATGATTACCTGATCTTGTCATGTGATATGATTACCTAATTTCCCATGCTATTTATATCTCAATGCCATTGTATGTCTTGAGGTTGTGAATCAAATGTTCAAATGCATGGGAAACTATTTTCTTTTTGGGGCTCTTATAACACATTGAGTTCTTTTTGTTAACTCAGACTTGGAGTGGACTTAAGTCATCTTGGCTAAAGTCTTACAATGATGGTTTAGACCTTATCTACTGGCAGTTTCCTCAGCACTATACCTAGAATGCTAAAGCCAAGTCATAGCATCCAAAAAGACAGACCAAGGTGATTAGAAGAATATACTTTGTGTCATCATCAAAGGGAGAGCAGTTCTTTTTACAACTTCTTTTGACTATATTTAAGGATAGAAAGAGTTAGAAATATCTGAGAACTTGGAATAGCCAAGTGTTTGCTACATTTAAGTATGGCAAGGGGATTATTGAAGGAAGCAATTGCAATGTAGCCTAGAATAGCATGTTGTTGGTTATCAGTAGTTATCTTATTGACTAATAAAGTGGCTGAGCCTCATCTACTCTGGGATCAATTCAAGACTGGACTATGTGATGATGTCAAGCACAAATTATATCATATGGACCACTATCAAGCTGACCAGGAAATACCAGAGGATGATATTTATGATTATGGCCTTTGGAATCTCAATAGGATAATAGTGAGAATGGGAAGAAATCTTGCTGATTTTCTACCAATGTCTTTTCCACAGCAACAGTGGGCTCACAGAATACCCAATCCTCTCTTGCAAGCTGAGTAGTATGATGTAGATGAAATGGCTACTTTGATAGATGAGCAAAGGGCAATCTTCAATCCTGACCAAGCTACTACTTTTAATGCTATTCTAGAGTCTGTTACCAACAATCAGGGTCATCTTTTTTATTTATACTGCTGGTGGTTGTAGAAAGACATTTTTGTGTAATACTATTGCTGCTGAGGTTAGAAGAAGAGGTCAAGTAGTACTATGTGTGGCATTATTTGGGATTGCTGCTCTTTTGTTGAACAGAGGAAGAACATCTCACTCATGTTTTAAAATTCCTCTTTCTATCCATGAAGACTCTGTGGCTGGGCTCAAACACAATAGTTACATGTTTTCAGTCCTCCAGAAAACTAGTGTAGTGACTTAGCCTGAGACAACTTAATCACCCTCCAAGTCCAAGTTGACAAGAAGAACTCAATAAAGTCCCTGTTATTTTCTGTATACTACTTATACAACTACTACATGGTCTGTGCACTACTTTCCCATGGTCATCATGTGACTACCTTATGTGACATCATGTGTTGTGACTGTGACATGTGACCTATGATCTTGGTCATGTGATACTTTCCTGCACTCTCTATTCTTAAGTAGTAAGTCCAAAAAGAAAAAAGAAAAGAAAAGAAATATAAATAATAACTTAGCTGTTTTGCCAAGTCATGACAACTAGGGTTATTATTTGGGATGAAGTTCCTATGCAGCACAAGTATGATATTGATGCTGTTGATCAATGTCTTAGAGACTTGCTTGAAGTAAGTAATCACTTGCACTTGATAGCTCTTGAATTAACATATTGTCTAGAATAATCATCCATTTGGTGGAATTACAGTGGTATTTGGAGGGAATTTTCATCAGACTTTGCCTGTAGTGCCTTAGGGAACACGTTAACAAGTGGTAGCAGCATCTCTTTACAAAGGAAATTTATGGGAACATATCAAGTTTTTGCATCTCAGACAGAATATGTGCTTGGGTCACTCTGAAGCTGATAATCAATATGCTCAGTGGTTGCTGGAGATTGGTGCTGGGTCAACTATGGATAATAATGAGATAATTCAAGTTTCTCAGTCCATGGTTTGTGTAAGGGTGACTGGGGCACAAGACTCCAGGAGAATCCTCAGTTATATTACAGTCTGTGGTTATAATACAACTCACCTCCAGGAGAATCCTCAGAGATTAGGATGAGGCTTCTGGAGGGATGTTCTACACTATATACTGGTTCTGCATTCAGGGTCTCTGAGATCGGAGCTAAACTAGTGTGTTTAAG
>Ga0153965_1000212_pt1 | contig 11815 bp, 7 predicted proteins | sample TSFL049MetaG_FD_104707 | JGI IMG/M metagenome (GOLD analysis project Ga0153965, IMG submission 104707) | Attine ant fungus gardens microbial communities from Florida, USA - TSFL049 MetaG | ecosystem: Host-associated > Fungi > Mycelium > Unclassified | place: USA: Florida, Paynes | collected... | reverse complement strand
GACCTTACTCATTCTGACAAGGCCTAGAACTGGGATGTCAAGAAACAAGAAGCTTTCAAATGTCTCAAGATGGCAGTGACTACTGCTCTAGTTCTGGTATCACCTCAGGGCTCAGAGCCCTTTTGCATCGAGGCTGACAGCTCCAACTTTGCCTCTGGAGCCGTCCTCTCTCAGCAACTGCCTGGAGAGGAGAAATGGCACCCGGTGGCCTTCTACAGCAAATCTCTGTCTTTGGTGGAACAGAACTACAAGATCCATGACAAAGAAATGCTCACTATCATCTGCACACTAGAAGAGTGGAGATACTTTCTGGAAGGAGCCCGGCACCTAGTCGAGATCTGGACGGACCACAAGAATCTGGAGTACTTCATGACAGCTAAGAAACTCAACCGTCACTAGGCTCGTTGGTCCCTGTACTTGGCCCACTTCGACTTCAAGTTGATCTACCACCCAGGATATTCTATGGGGAAGCCAGATGCATTATTGTGGAGACCGGACCATGGCAATAGGGCCTCCAACAACAAAGACGTGGTCCTCCTATGACTGGAGCTCTTTGCAATCCAAGCTCTCGCAGGAGTTCAGCTAGAAGGACCAGAATGAGACATCCTTAGGAAAATTCGTCAAGGGAACCAGAAGGGTGACCAGAAAGAGCCAGTGGCAAAGGCAGCAAGAGAACTCCAGCAAGCAGTGGGTAAGATGGTCTGCTCTGTGGAATGGTCAGAAAATGGAGGACTACTCCGGTTCAGAGGCAAGATCTATGTTCTCTGGAATGCAGACTTATAAAGACGAGTGGTCTCCCTGTGTCATAACATAAAGGTTGCTGAGCACCCCAGACACTGGAAAACACTGGAATTGGTCTCTAGGAACTACTGGTGGCTGCAGATGTCTAGGTACATCAGACAGTATGTCAGCACCTGTGACCTCTGCATCAGGACAAAACCAATAAGACAGGCTCTGGTAGACAAATTGCACCCTCTCCGGATTCCGGACTCGCGATGGGACATGCTCAGTGTAGACTTTGTTGTGGAACTCCCCCTCTTCTCTGAACACAATGCAGTGATGACAGTAGTGGACTCGGTATCGAAACAAGCATACTTCATTCCAATGTACATGACGGTGACAGTGGAAGAAGCAGCCAGACTTTTCCTGCATCAAGTCTGAAAGCTCCACAGCCTTCCAAAGTATGTAATCTCAGACCACGGACCTTAGTTCGTAGCTCATTTCACCCAAGAACTTTACCGTCTGCTAGGAATAAAGTTGGCATCCTCCATAGTCTGGCATCCTTAGACAGACAGACAGACGGAGTGCATCAACCAAGAGTTGGACCAGTACCTCCAGCTATTTGTGAACAAATGGCAAGATGATTGGTACGACCTATTACCCATGGTGGAATTCCAGCACAATAATTATGTCCACACCACTACCCAACAGCCTTTGTTCCTGCTCGACACCAGACGGCTTTCTTGCATGGGCTTTGAACCCTAACAGAACCCTTCCGGTCTAGAGACAGTCAATGAATTCATGAAAAGGATGAGGACAGTGATTGAAGAAGCAAAGTCTGCAATCTGCAAAGCACAGGATGACATGAAAAGATACTATAACCAACAAAGAACTCTGGCTCTGGTGTTCAACCCAGATAATAAAGTTTTCCTTGACATGTCAGATATCTGGACTACATGCCCCTCACAAAAACTCTCGCACTGACAACTTGGCCCTTTTGTAGTAGAATAGTGGATCAGACCTATGGCCTATTGCTTAAAACTGCCATACTGGATAAAGCAACTCCATCCAGTGTTTAATGTAGTGAAGCTTACTCCGGCCCCAGAAGACCCAATCACAGGACGAAGAACAGAAGACCACCCACCGCCCATAGTCATTGACAGAGAAGCAGAGTGGGAAGTAGAGGAGATACTTGACAGTCGTTGGCACCAGAGAAGATTCCAGTATCTCATCAAGTGGAAAAGGTATGGCTGCGAACACAATTCTTGGAAGTCTGCCTCTGAAGTCTCTGCACCAGAACTGACAGCAGAGTTCTATTGCAAACACCTGGGGGCTCTGAGAAACATCCGACGTGCGGAGTTCAACAATATCTTTCATCCGGAGTCCATTGCTCCGAGATGTAGCAATCTTGAAGAGAGGGTGAATGTAAGGGGATAGCTCTATTTCTACCCTGGAACTGCATAACGATGCCCCAGAGCAACCTAAGCCTGTTCAAGTATTACTAAAGTAATACTTAAACATACTAGTATAGCTCTGATCACGCTGACCCTGACACAAGAAATGTAAACTTAATATATAATGTAGAATATCCCTTCAGGAGCCTCATTCTAATCTCTGAGGATTCTCCTGGAGGTGAGTTGTATCATAATTACAATCTGTAATATCAACTGAGGATTTTCCTGGAGTCTTGTGCCCTAGTCACCCTTACAAGAAAAGGTAATATCACAAACTTCATTCAGCCATATCTCTATCAATTCTTTGACAATTCTCACAGTCTCAATGGCTACGGAAAGCCCTTGAAAAGACCTTTCAATCAATGCCAGTCATGTCTTGAGGCAATCAATATTGGCTGAGATATTAGACAGATCAACTGGTAACCACTATGGTACTGTTTATTAAATTGCCAATATCTTGGAAACTGCCATGATATAAGCTTTGGTTTTAGACTCAGAAGAAGCCCTTTTCATACTGCTTAAAATGAGCCTAGAATGACCTCAAGGCAATTAATATTAGTGGAGATATGAAGGCCTCAATGTTTGCACATGGACTTCATTAATTACCCATAGATAGTTATCTGTCCTTTTCTTAGAACAAAGGACAGCCTCCATATAGTTAAGTTATCACTATTTCCAGCACAAAGGCACTACCATATGTAGAACAATAGGTAGTAGCATGTGATGATCTGTCCTAGTGCACAAACTATCACTTTTATGTATTTAAGGACTCATAGTCTGAGGATTAGACCTCAGACTTAACAACATCTTTTGTCACTTGTCTAACTCTGCTGATAAGCACTTTGAATTTATATCTCAATCCATCACAAACCAAGTAAGTGACCATTTGTAATAAAATGTTTTTGGAAGGCAGATATTTGGCAGTAAAAAGTCTGTCATTTAATGTAGTTTTCTTATTCTTCACTCCCTAGGCTACTAACTACATGTTGGTACTTGAGAGGCATGCTTACAACACATGCTATAGAATCTGCTACTGTATCTCTGATTGTCTCCTACTTATTTGTATTTAGAGTAGTTGGCTTTATAATTGGTGATTTAAAAAAAAAAAGAGTCACTCTGGTAGCCTAAACTAGTGTGTTAGAAGTGGAAACAATAAAGTCCTCTTACATAGTGAGTGATTAAACTCCTAGTCCAGACAAATACCTAGGTTCTCCTCAGAGTCAGGTATATTAGATATGCTCTAGACAGTCCTTTAGTAATATTTAGGTGATTAATTATTTAGTAGGTCACCTGACTTGATTTGTAATTCCCTGTGGACTTGAAGTTGGCACTTTATCACTTACAGTTGTCCACAGATGGTAATTAGTTGTTTATTTCTTTCAATAAAGTTACTTATAGTTGTTCATAGAGTGTTACTGAGTTGCTAGGACATCACAGTTGTCACCACTGCCCAGGTTCTAACAAGGTATCCTGTTATCGAAGGACTGATAGTTCTTAGTGATTACCCTAGGTGGATGTTCAAGAAAAACTCGATAGGGTTCTTTATTAGATTAGACTACTACTTATACTATTTTACAGTGGTTGTACTACTACTAGTTCACAATCACATGTCCTTCCAGAATGTTCTATGATCACCTGACCTTGTCACATGATCTGATTTCCTAAGCTCCCATGCTATTTATATCCCAACCCCATTGTATAACTTAAGGTTTTGGTTTAAGTACTCAAATGCATGGAAAACTATTTTCTTTTTGGGGCTCTCATAACATATCCCTTGAGAGAAGTTTTGTAGAGTTCTTATAAAGTAGAAAGTAAAGATAAAGTCTTAATCACTCAAAGTAGCCTTTTAACTTCAGAGCAATAGAGAATAAGATGATGGGGGTTCTTTTTTTTTGTACCTCTTCATACTACTAGAGTATTATATTATAATTACAAAGCAAGGATACAACAAAAGAAAAAAACATATAAATTACTAAAAGTAGCAAGAATAGAATAATAAGAAATGGACTCTGTCAATTATATAGCAATAGTGTAGTAACTGAGCCTAAACAACTTAGAAACTCTTTGTTGGGAAATTAAGCTAATACCATGATTTAACTGAATTTTTGGGAACCTTTTGGAATTCTTATTTAGTATATAAGGTTGATATTCATTGTATATAATTATTAGTTTGCAATGGAATACATTTTATTCCAAGTCAAACTAACATGTAACTAGGTTTCTACAACTGTCAAGGACAGAAAGGCAGAGGACAAAGGGACAGAGTAATAGATAGGAATTAACTCTGGAATGGAGTAAAGTACTACATCAGAGAATAAATAATACTTAGCAATGGTATAAATCTAAGAGAAGACTCTGGCGAAAGGAAAAGATGTCGGAGTGGAATACAACTTAATGAATGACCTTGTCTTTAACTTATGTGTTGCACCCCGGTCTCCAGTCATGATGTTGGTCATATATTTCAGAGTGGAGGGAAGTCGTCAGAGAAGAGATCCTAATGAAGTAGAATAAAAATCCGGAGTGGACAGGAAAAGTATTAGGACCAAATGACATTAATTTACAAACTAAGGGAATACACTGTAATTACTCAGTACTTATAGGAAGTCCAGAATAGGAAGAGAGTAGTCTACTATGCTATCCTACTAATTATAATTTTAGGAGAATTATTAGGAGAAATAAATTACATAATTGTCAGATTTCCGGAATATGACAGTACCTTCCCCTCAAGACTAAGCTCTCAAAGCTTCTATACATAAGCAATTCAAATATTACCTAATTTCCACCTTAAAAACATCTTTCTGTAAACTTCTAACTTGAAAATTTACTACCATGTTGTTTATCCCCTCTTCAACTACAATGTTTTCTAATTCTGACAATAAACAATATGAGGCCAAGTTGGCCAGAAGACGAGCTGGGATAGAGGCCTTGCTCTGAGAGCAGGAAGAAAACAAACACCTTGAGTGCCAAGCCCAGAGAGGTAAAGTTAGTGAAGTAAAGAAGATTGAAAGAAAAAGCATGAAGAAAAGCATAGGAGGAAGAGGCATGGAAAAGAGAGGAAGAATGCCAGAGAGATCTAGTTCATTGTATTGAGGTGGATTATGTCGCTGCCATAGAATAACAATGCCACAAGAACTGGTTGAATACCTATTTGTTCTCTTTATCTCCTCCTTCCAATAAGGAGATAAACCTCATTGTTCTCCTGCCTCTGACCAAGAGGCAATGTATTCGATACCTACCCAAAGAGACTCCAGAGGCCTATCAATGACATAAGGAGTTAGCAAAGAAAATAGGGATAGTGGTTGTTGGTGGAGGAAGTCCCTGTGGGAGATGTGCAGACTTCAAGATCTTGTGTATCCCCCAAAATTTACTGTGAGTCACTCCTTTAATTTCTTTTGTCACTTCAGCAACTTTTAAAGTCACACAACGTCATGTGCTCCCTGTGCCAAGGCCAAGGCTGTCTGTAAGTCTTTTGATGTGGACAAGGCATGTGCAAAGGCCAGGGCAGAAGTAGTCCAGAGGTCTAAAACAAGAAAAACAAAGCAACAGATAGATGCGGAGTAGAAGACAGAGGTTTTCAGAAAATGAGAGAACTTGAGTGAGTTGCAGGGTTTGAGGAAGGATATTCAAAGGATTGTAGTGGCATTAGAAAAGTTGGCTGGCATAGAGAGCCAAGACTTTGAGAAAGAGCAATTTTTGTGGCTGGAGTCTGAGGGAGAAGAGATAGAGGTACAGGAAAGCAAGGGAAAGGGAAAACAAAGAGAAGAGAGAATAAACAGAATGAAGAAGGAAAAGATCAGAGGACAGGAAGAGGAAAATGGAATAGAGGGTGTGGAAAAGGTGAGTTTCTCTCCAGTTGTATACTCTGTTAGTACCAGAACTTTGTAATGTCTTCTTTTTTGATAAATACTATTGTTTTTTTTCTGTGGGCAGAAAATGGATATAAGTGATGATAAATGATAAAGCAAGAATACAAGTATTGGACAACTGCAAAAGAAACTGCAGAGGAATACAAGTACACAAGTTTTGCAACAAAGACTGCTTCTGAAATACAAGTATCAGATTACAATGGAAACTGCAGAGCAGAATACAAGTAAGCAAGTCAGTACAAAGGAAACTGTACTCTGAAATGTGTATAAGTACTCAAAATATATATATATATATATATATATATATATTGAAACGGAGTAATTGCAGAGTAATAGAGTCGAGAAAGTAGAATAAAGGCATTTCAGGGTTGTAATGGTCCCGGTTTAGAGGAATACTTGAGATGAAAATCATTTATTAATTCCTTGGTATATTCCAGTTCTATTGCTAGTAACCATTCAGAGTTGTTGTCAGTGTCTTCATATCCTAGCCATATAACCTTGTAGAGTAGCTTGCATGCCCTTCAGTGGTCAATCTTGGAGTCAACTATCTTGGAGATTTTGTATTCTGGTTCTCTGTCAATGATTACAGGCACTGGCAGAGGTTTGGAACACTATAGAAAGGTGTTGGGTATAGCTGGTTCGAGCATAGAGACATGGAACACAGGGTGAACAGCTCTCATGGTGTCCAGAAGGTGAAGTGTGAAGAATTGTGGACTGGGTTAAGCAATTATTTTGTATGGTCTGAGGTACTTTTCGGAGAGTTTCTTCAATAGGCAAGTTGTCCAGAAGTACTATGCTTTCATGAATACTGATTGTCTAACTTGGAAGTCCAGTGGTTATTATCAATGGGAGTCGGCAGAGAGTTGATATTATTGTTGGGCTTTGGTGATTTCCTCTTTGAGTATATTTTGTAGTTTTTCAAGATTAATTATGAAGTTACAGGCATAGGAGAAAACTATATCTTGTTTTGGACATACACTGAGGTTAGGATGATATCCTTTGTTGGTGAAGAATAGGGAGACACCAGTGATAGCACTAGAAGCATTGTTGTAAGAAAACTCAGCCAGGGGTAACAGTTCAGACCAGTTGTCCTGTTGGTAGTTGCAGTATACTTGGAGGTACTGTTCCAATGTCTGGTTGGTCTGTTCTGTTTGACTGTTTGCCTCCAGATGGTATTCACTGGTAAAGTGAAGTCTCATATCTAGGGTGGTACCTAGGGGGCAGAAAAAATGAAAGACGAACTCAGAGCTATGGTCAGATGTAATATGAGATGAAACTCCATGTTTTGAAAAAACATGAACCACAAAAAGATATACTAATTCTGCTGAAGTGATAATGTCATGAGTGGGGATGAATATGACTTGTTTTGACAGTTGATCCACTATAACTAGGATGGTATCAAAACTGGAGAAGGAAGGGAGTTTTTCAATAAAGTCCATAGAAATTGAATTCCATGGGCACTCTGGGATAGGAAGTTATTGGAGTGATCCATATGGTCTGTGACACTGTGGTTTGGATCTCATACAGGTAATGCAAGAATTACAGAACTTTTGTACATCGTCATGGTGAAGAGGCTGTTTACACTAGGGGTTTTCCTGTTTTTCTTTTAAATAGAAGTTTCCCCAACTATTGTCTAAGTAGCAGTAAAGATAAAAGTTTAAATAAGGATAAAATATGTGATCTCCTGAGGAAAGCACCCTAGTTGACACTGTGTATCAGCACAGTGTCCCTCGTGTAAATTCATGGAGAAATGAATTCAGAAGTTGAAGGTAAAAAGAAGTTGTGAAATTAAAGTTCTACTGATGTACTGTGGTAGCGGTGATGTTCAAAACTTGATTCTCAATTCTAGACTACTATCTTGGCTCTGTGTCTGAGTCCTGCTTGCCTGATGTCACCCTAATGCCTTGTTTTAAAGTTGTCCTCACAGTAGTACTCTTGACTATGTGATCAGATATGTGACTTTGAATTCTCCCTGTATAACTTGACTTCCTAGCAATACTAAACTCTGTCTTAGAGCTCCTATGACATTGCCCCTGTGGCTAAGTCACTTGTCCTGTAGTCTCTTTGGTTTGACTCAGTCTTGAGTCAAAGCAACTTTATCACTGATCTGATCACTCTAAAAATAGATTTCCACTTTGAAAACCCAAATAGAGGAAAAAGGCAACCAAGATTGCTTGCTCTCTTCCTACTAAGTAGGGGTTTTTATAGGTTTAGAGAAATACAAAAATAAATATATGAAAAATAGAGAAAATAATAAACCCAGTCATAAGCTATTATTACAATGATTGTTCCAGTAGTGATAGGGAATTCTGCACCTTCTTGTTTTTCCTCAATTGTTTCCTATTAGTTGTAAGAGGACAGCCTGAGATTGCTTAGATAACCTGGTAGGGTTCACATCAGCTAGCATTCCCACAGATCCTCGGAGTCCGCAGTCTATAGTTCCCTTCCCTCTAGTTTGGGTCTCCATCACAGTACTACATAGCTATATCTGGTAGTGTAGTTATTATTGTCCTGATGTACATGTCCATAGTGACTGGTACACAGACCAGGCTAGTATAAGTAGCTAGTGATGTACGGTAGAATACCTTACCTCAACAATAGTTTGAGCTCCTGGGCTATCCATCGCTCTGACTTAAGATGCCTTGTCTACTATATTTGAGTGTGTTCTGGTGCACCTCCAAGTACACCCTTATATTAGTTTTGCTAGATCCACTCTACCCTTGCTGAGTTACCAGGTTACCTACCACTGATCCTGTGGCAATTTTTTTCTTTCTTTGGCTTATCTCAGTGACTCAGGACCTGACTTTTTCCTTTTCTGCCTAAAGAGTTTCAGGAGTTGTCTTCACTGCCCCTGAGGCTTTTTGTTACTCCCTTGTCTCTGATTGTGGTAGATCAGTTCTTGATATGTTTCTATTATTAGCCATCACTAATTGAGTGATGTTGTGGCTATTCTTATCTTCTACTGGACCACTGGTCCTATTTCTTGTGATGGACGTCTCTCTGGACTTTTCCATATGAGACTTCTTTTTCCTGACTAAGCTGCTTTTCTTGGCAATAACACTGTGGGGCCATGGGCTCGACTCTGCTGGTTCTTGAGTAATTGGCCTATTAGTGGTAGCAACCTTATGTCCCCAGGTATACTGCTATATAGTTAGATAGCCAGCTTTTTTAGTGGTAAAGTCCTCTGTGCCTTCTCTGTTACCTAGCAGGTGATTCTATCTTAGTCCTGTTTCTTGGGGTGTGAATTCATGAAATTTGGTTAATTTTAGGCCTGAATATATTTCGGGCTTCATAGCAGATGTTTGGCCAGGTATAATGCCTCTGTATGAGTTTCAGTGTCTTATTTTGGCCCAGATGTCCTGCTAGAACATGGTTGTGGTAATACTAGAGAACTTGGAGGTGTAAGTTTGTGTGATCCAGAACATACATTTTGTTGTAGAGTCTGAGAAAACCTGTGTTATCTTTTGTCCAACGTCATTCTAGATAGAGTAAATGGTTAGAGATGGAGGAGTTGAAGAGAAGTGCTACCAGGATATTGGAGTGGAGTTGGTTTTGGTCCAATATTGTGGCTACATGAAGTGTCAGAGTGGTGAGAATAGTTGCTCAAAGAGATACTGTAATTTGTTTATGAGTAAAAACTAGACGGAAATTGTGAGGGTTCATTGAAGCATAGCCATTATCTTCCCCTTTTGGATAGATATTCCATTGTCTAGTGAGTGCATCTGGTTTGGTGCCAAGATGTCTAGGGCAAAAGCAAATTATGAGGTTAAATTGGGAAAGGTATTTCGACCATCTTGCTTGTTGGTGCATCAGGATCTTGGTTGTCAAAAAATACTCCATGTTTTTGTGATCCGTTACAATGTTGATTGGTGAAGTGGACCTCTCTAAGTAGTGTCACCAAATTTTTGAAAACCTTGAATATTGCAAGTAATTCTTTGTCGTGGACATTGTAGTTGAGTTCCAGAGCAGAGAATGTCTGGGAGTGGAAGGCTATTGGGTGGATTTCATTATCTTTAGTCATAATAGAAAAAATAGCAGCAAGAGCATAGTCTGAGGCATCGCTTTCCATAACGAGTTGTACATCTGGAACCCAATGCATAAGGATAGGAGCAGAGGTGAAAGCCTGCTTCAGGGTATTAAATGCCATCCTATATTCATTGTCAAAATTCCACAGAGTGTTCTTTCTAGTAAGATAAATGAGCGGAATGACTATATCTGAATAATTGAAGATAAAATACCTGTAGAAGTTGGCAAATCCTAGGAAAGATTGGATATCCTTTATTTTCTTTGGTTCTGGCCACTCCTGAATGGTCTTCACTTTAGTGTCAGACATAGTTAAGCCAGGTGGTGATAGAACATAGCCTAGATATTCCATGGAATCTAAATGGAATTCGCATTTTTCTGCTTTTGTATACAATTCTGATTTGTGGAGTTGTTTCAATACTTCTTTGATATAGTTCCAGTGTTGTGTGATGTCATCAGAGTAGATCAGAATATCATCCAAATAAACTACTATACACACATCAAAAAGATCAGAGAAAATGTCATTCATGAAGCATTGAAAGGCAGCTGGAGCATTAGTTAGTCTGAATAGCATTACTGACTATTCAAAGGCTCCATAGTAAGTTCAGAAGGCTGTTTTCCATTTGTTCCCTTCAGCAATGTGAACCAAATGGTACGCATGTTGGAGGTTGATCTTGGTATAAATACAAGCCTTTTGGGGGGAATTTAAGAGGTCAGAGATGAGGAAAAGTGGGTATCAGTCTTTTTTTGTGATTTTGTTGAGTCCGCAGTAAAGGGAGCAAAAGGGACTATTAGCCTGGCACAAGCTAAAGATGCAGTACCAGATCCCAATTGCATACTAAAGAGTTTGTAGGAATGAATCAAGAATGAAGGTATTAAAAAGAGAATATAGAAACTTAGCACAATAATTAAGATAAAATTATTTGAAAGGATAGTAAGCTCGATCTAGATCCTCCTCACATGGTGTCCCTAAGGTGTTTACCTTTACACACCATAACAAGCTCACTATCAAAGTAGTCAGTAAACCACTCATGGGCCTTATCACACTCAATCAAGCCCTCATCCACACCCCCACACCAAACCTTATGGGTGTGATACAATCTGAGTCAATGATTAGCCAGGCTTTTCAGGCCTGCTACTCTGTAGAAAGTTGTCCGAGCGACTGCTGCCTCTTGTCTCTTGACCAAGTAGGGTATAGAGTTCCAGTCTCCTCAACAACCCAACCACTTCACTTAGAACTCAGAAAAGTGCCATAAGACAACTCTTGAGCTCTTGAGATGGCAGCAGATGTCAAGATTCCATTGCATTTCTCTCAGGCTCTCTGAGTGTTATATTAAAAGTACAAACTAATGAGACTCAATTAAAAATAAATAAAAAAGGAAACTCTTTCTTCTTCCAGCCTCTCTCACTTCTCTCCTCTATGACATTGCTATGTGGACATGACAGATGTCACCTCCCTATCCTCCATGCCTACCAGCCATGGCCATATGCTCCTACTCCACCTCCATACTTCACTCCTATCTGACATCCTCTAATCTCCGAACTGGCTTCCTTCTACTCCGAATACAATCTAGAAACATGTACAAGTGCATATAAAGGTAATCAATATTCCTGTTGCTCTATGGCACATCTGCTTCTTGACTGAGTCCAGTAGTAATGGGATCATTAGCCATTGATAGACTTTTGATCTGTCATCTTGGTATTATATTAGTCCAAGTCTGCTCTAGATTGAAATTATATCGCATTCCAGAG
>Ga0153965_1000211_pt1 | contig 11820 bp, 9 predicted proteins | sample TSFL049MetaG_FD_104707 | JGI IMG/M metagenome (GOLD analysis project Ga0153965, IMG submission 104707) | Attine ant fungus gardens microbial communities from Florida, USA - TSFL049 MetaG | ecosystem: Host-associated > Fungi > Mycelium > Unclassified | place: USA: Florida, Paynes | collected... | reverse complement strand
AGGTCTTTTCGAGGCACTGGTTATTGATTGCACTGCCAACAATACTGAAGCCACCAGCAATTTCCTAGGTCGATCCGACTCAAAATTTTTGACAAATACTTTCGACACTAAGAAAGGACCCTGAGTCATGTCATTTGATTCTGTTTCTCCAAAAACGGAGGATAAACCAAAGGGTCATAGCAGAATGATGCGAGACAAACACAAGATCAGATTCTCTTGTGAAGACGCTTTTGGTATAATCACACGTTGCCGACATACGTGTAGTCGGCCAAACAATCAAACCACTGTGATTCAGCGATAGGAGAGATGTCTTTATATAGAAAGACGAGACTTCACAACTGTGGCACATCATAGTGATGCCGGAAGATTTGGAGAATTGCTCTCAAGGTCTCCTGGCTTTCTTGCACCATGTCGTGTGGACCTCTCGAATTTTTTTTTCTGTTCTCCTATCCCGTGCGTCACTGTTTGGCCCCAGCGCTGTGCTCTGCAGACTCTATATTTTCAGCTACCGGTGTTGACTCAACCTTGCCTCAACCTTACTCACGACTGATGTAACAGTTGTTTCATCTGCTGTCGACTAACCTATATCTGCTCTACTGTTCCACACTCTTTCGTTGTTTGAATTCATCATAAATTCTATGACCTTATACTCCCCATCCGAGCTTGGCACACACATTTCCTAAGAGAATTTTCCTGTCGTCAATTACTGATGCGACAACCTATATGATTCCTGCCGATACACAAAAGACATCTACACATTTTCCTGCATTGATGCCCCTTTAGGACACGCATAGCTAGTCCTTTTCTCCTCCCAAACGTGGTCAACAAACAATTTATATGACACACCTGATAATCAATACTGTCATTGTTGCCACCAACAGTGGCGTCAAGGTCACCATCACCAGCATTGAAGTTTCCAGCAGCACTCATCATTGTTGACCTGTTGGCTCTTGTCATTGTCGTTTTTGTTGCAATAGAGGTCTTGAAGTGCGTTAGGTGACCAAAGTGTCAGCAGTAATCGAGTCGGTGCTTTTGTCACCAGCAGGCATGACAATGGGATCAGTGCTAGTGTTGTTATCGCCAGTGGCAGTCGCCACGGTTGTATAACTGTTGGCAACATCATTAGCTCCTTATAAGAGAACCAGCAAATCTCGAGAGACTCGTTGGTATTATGCAGACACCTGGAAAAGCCACACATCGAACGCATCGTTAGTGAGGATGCCTTTTGTCGGGTATACTCTCAGCGAGAGATTGGCAACCTCGCATCTCTTGATATTGACATGTGTCCAGTTAAAGGACAGATGCAGTTAATCGGAGGAGTCCGAATTTTCAGCAACATTTGTGGAGCTACTTGAGCGTGTTCTCAAGTAAAGTGCTCGTCTATACCAACTGAAAGGTGGCCTCTTTATCTCTGTACCCTTGTCGTGGTCTAAATGAGGGGGTAGATGAAGCCCTCGAAAAATTGGCAAATGTCGATATCTCAGAGTCGATGGCACGGATGGGAAAGAGGCAAGTTCCATCCATTGAAGGAGAAATCCCACACCAAGCTTGAGCCAACCCTGATTTTCCTACACCAGCAGGGTCTTTTCGTTCGAAGAAGCTGGTAGAAGATTCTCATCACCTTCTTCTTGCCAATACATCGACCTACTGCTTGTGCATACATGAGGGACTCCCCAGCACTGACAGCTGGCTCTGAGTGCTTCCAGAGGCTTCAGGAGGGATCGATTGTGCATACGAGATGGTGGTAGCTAATTAATTGAAGAGTTATTCTATGACGAGCAATGCTGAGCACCATCACGTCCGATAACAACCTGTCTCTGGAGAATATTCACCCTATACTCACAAGGTCACAACCATGATTATGAAACTGAAACAAGAGAACTATGAGGATAGCTGAGATTCTTCTCGCTGGAATCTGGACTAAGTCACACCAAATGTGCACAACGTGTGCACAACTCTCACTCTGACGGGACCCTCACATCGCCAGCCAGCTCCCTTTGTGGGCATTGAGCTGCTAATATTCCACTTTACCGCTTTTGATCTGGTCTTAAATTTGGACCGTCACTTACCTCCAAGACCTGCTCTTCCAGCTTGGTCCCCTTGCCTTTTTCCTAGTCCGCCGGTTCCTTCCACCCTACTATCGGAAGTCTTTACCGGACATGAACTTGAAGCAGACTGGATTTTCTCTCTTTCCAAGGCGAACTCAGTCTGTTTGAATGAAGCACTTCATCTACGCTGCAATGTTTACAGGATGCCTAGATTTATACAAGCCCCCTGTGGGCGGTGTTGTGTGCATGACTATTGCAACTGCAAGAGGCTTGATATATATGAGGAATGAGAAGAGAAACTGTACCAGCCAGGACATATTCTTTCCAAGCTAGTGCTCGATCCTTGGATCAAGAATGCTGAAATTTGAAAGATATAACGAGCGATGAAAAGAAGCAGCATGATGCTTCCACCTTGATTTATGATCTTTCGCACTATGTTTTCCGCTGGCTGGCATATTTCTCAAACGGAAGTGCATCTGTACTTGCTTCCCACTCAGGGTCTCATGTTCTCATGTCCTCACATCAGGTTTTTCGGCTTGATCTCATCCGGCAACATCCAGCAACATCTGGATTAGTCAAGGGATATTTCTAGATAATTTTCGGGTGCGTTTACCCAGAATTCAAAGAAATCCAACTTCAGCACTGAGTGGTAGCAAAACGTGACATAGTACAAATGTCGTGTTATTGTGTTTGAATGGGTAGGTGTCACTATTGTTCAGTATCAAGGTATGTCGCTAATGTACAGAAATACGATCAGTGCCTCGATGCTAAGACATTTGTTGGCTTTCTCTTTGAGTGACAGTTACATAAAGTGGTTGAGGTGTGTTCAATCCATAGATGACACTCGAAAGAGGTGAAGGGGTTCACGGACTTGTCCATGGCGAGTGATCTCAATCGATATGTTCCCTCCTTTATCAGAATTGTCTGGGGTGGTAGAGGAATGAGTCCCATTGCTGGGTGAGTCAACTGATGCCTATCTGCTACATTTCGCATTATTTGATTATGTTTTCCATTCAAGCAACCAAACAAAACACCCCAATTGCCGATATGCAGTCCGTGTGCCATTCAAAACAACGTGTCATGTTCATTTTGGGATCAATTGTTGCCTGGTGCCATGTGCCGGCCGGTGGTTGTGACAAGGAACGGACACTACTGGAACATTACCCCTGATCTGTGGCTATCACAGAAAGAATTGAGGTTTTTCCCTCTTGCCCCTCATTTTTGAGCTTTCTCCCGCAGTTGGCTCTGACTGGGTTTATGTGAGGAACATTTCTGCAAAATTTGAAGGGGAGCGGAGGATTATTGTGTGAAAGAGAGAGGTTTTGGTAACAGTCTTTTTCGCTTAGACTGGGGAATGCCGCGTGGCCGGGTGTCTCAATTTGAGATGTGACAAGATGGTCCGTGCTCTTTTTTCTGTGCTCATAAGGCTTGCAGACGTGGGTCGGAGCCTCAATTGCTCCTTGATTTCTCCCCTCTTTCCCTCACCTCTCCTTTGGGGTCCACTCATATTTTCCTCTCTTATATCTTCTGCTGTCTTCCATCTGGCTATGTGTTAGCGGGTCTCTTACTCTTGCGGGGCACCACCTGGATCCAACGGTCTTGACTTAGTGGCGTCATCAAGGTTCTCAGGGCGGTATGACTCTATCTGTATGTCAAGACATAATGGACCTGGACGACATTTTCCCCAACCTGCACTTGTCGAGGGATGACGTGAAGACGATATATGACGACGATCTTAAGCCGGGCTACACTGGGACACGATTTATCAAGATGGTGATTGTTGTGCAAGATGATTGACTCTGGACATAAGAAAGGTGATAAACGCGACTAATCTAGCCTAGCACTCTTGGTGTCGTCCAGGAGGACTGGAGGTAGGGCCTTTGGGCCCTGGACGACACTTGGCCTGACGACCTAAGGACGATCTTAAGCCTGGATATGCTAAGTCAACATGATTGAATATCCGAACTCTGGTTCTCAGGAAAGGTACGTGATGAAATGCGACTGATCTAACCTAGCACTCTCGGTGTCGTCCAGGAGAACTGGAGGTAGGGCCTTTGGGCCCTGGACGACACTTGGTCCGACGACCTCAGGATGATCTGGAGCTAAGGTATACTAAGACGTGTTTAGCTGCTGCACAAGATGATTGAATATTCGAACTCTGGTTGTTAAGAAGGGGTACATGATAAAAGTGTGACTAATTAAGCCTAGTACCTCGATGTTGTCCAGGTGGGTGGGTGGGGGGTTAAATATCTGGACACCTTAAGAGGTCCCATGAGTCGTCCTGCCGGTATTGTAAGTGAGGTTCTGGTTGAATGCTTATTCTAGGGGTATGATGGATCAAGCATGAAAGCAAAAGGATAGGACCTGAACTTACATGTCCAGGGGGGGTGGTGGTGGGCCCTGGTCATTCAATGTGCGAGGGATGAAGTTAGGTACCTTGGCGGTCATCCAGGTGGGTCAAGTGCCTGGATGATCGAAGCATTTGGTTTTACTCTAGAATTGTGTCATATCTCTGACTTTTTGATTGTCTTTCAGATATCTGTCGAGTATGAAGGTAAAAGATAGGACCTGAACTTATGTGTCCAGGAGGGTGGTGGCGGGCCCTGGTCGTTCAATGTGCGAGAGATAAAGCTAGGTACCTTGGCGGTCATCCAGGTGGGTGGGTGGTGGGTCAAGCGCGTGGATGATTAAAGTGTTTGTTTTCAATCTAGAAGTGTGTCATATATCTAATCTTTTGATCGTCTTTCAGATATCTGTCGAGTATGAGAGCAAAAGATAGGACCTGGAATTACATGTCCAGGGGTTGGTGGTGGTGGGCCCTGGGCATCCGACATGCAATGTTTGAAGTTCGGTACCTTGGCGGTGTCGTCCGAGTGGGTGGGTAGTGGGTCAAGTGCCTGGATGCTGGGAGTGCGTTTGTAATTTCTATCCATGTGACAAAGATTGTGTTAGACTTATTGTCAACAATGAACTCGAATTCGTCGACTTACAGGCTTGCCACTGCAAGTGTTTGTTCATTTTTTGAATTCATTTATTTTGAACGAATAGTTTACCGTTTGTGAAGAGATCTATCTACCTACTCTAGAAAGTACTATGTACAAGGCAGTTACATCAATGGTCATTGTGTAATCCAGTCACCATGAAAAGGAGTGGATCACACGCTCCGAAATAGAAACAGGGGAAAACACTAATCTTCTGAGAACTGACAGAGGTGGTGAATACATGGGTACAGAATTTCAAATAGTTGAAGTCCAGAGGAATGCATCATGAGGTGACAGACACAAATACCCCACAGGAGAACGGGGTAGCAGAGCGTCTCGATAGGAAATGACGAGAACCATGATGCACAAATCAAATTTACTCAGGAATTTGTGGCCATTTGTGGTACAATATACCCAAGAAATTCTGAACAGACTACCTACACAAGCACTATCTGAAAATGTGCATGTACCTGACGACAAATGAGGGAAGTTAGATACCAAGACGGTAGATGGTCGTTTCATTGGCTTATCTCAAAACAGAAAGGGGTACATGGTCAGCGACAGTCGGAACTCACTGAGGGTATATGTTTCTCGTGATGTGACGTTTGTTGAGACTCCAGAGACCTCCAAACGCATGACAATTCAGGTTGATGAAGAAGTGCCCGAGTCTGAGGAGGTTTCCATGAATGTAGAGACAAAGCCTGAAAGCGATAGCGAGGTTGAGAACCTAGTTGCTGAGGATGACAATGCTGGAGGCATCACGGAAATCCTCAGTACTCTGTGACGTCCTATTCAAGACAGAAGGTACCTGGAGAGTTGGAGGAACCACAAAACATGGCACTCGTGATGAAAGATCCAGTCACCTATGAGGAAGCAATGTCAACATTCATTGAAAAAGATATGTGCCGAGAAGTTAAAAGAGTTTGTAAGGCAGAACCTGCAGGACACAAGGGGTGTAAATGGGTTTTCAAAACAAAACTTGATGAGAATGGGCAAATCGAGCACTACAAGGCACGACTGGTTGCCCAAGGATTCTCACAGATCCCTGGGGTAGACCTTTGCACTGGTCACACGTCACTAGACACTTCGAACGTGTCTCGCATTGGCCAATTGTTACCGCTGGGATATTCATCAGATGGATATCAAATCTGCTTTCTTAGATAGGAACCTTGAGAACAATTTTCATGAAAGGGACAGCCAGAGGAGCTGGACTTCCAACCATGGAGTCTTCACCAAAATCATCGATGGAAAGCTCTTTGTGATTGTCGTTGATGTTGACAACTTCCTTCTATTTTTGCCTAACATTGAAGCAGGCATCAGTGTCATTGTCAACTGTTGGGGCAGAATTCATTGCCGCGTCGACAGCTGTCAAGGAAATTCTTTGGCATTGATCTTACTCAACATGACATTGCCAAATCCTACTCCACTTCTTATCGACAACCAAGGTGGATCTCATCAAGTCTGGACAAATCAACGATTGCACAAAACACATTGACATTAAATTCAGACATGTCTGCAATCAGGAGGATCAAGGGACGATCTCGAGTCGACATGTGGCTACACAAGAACAGATTGCAAACATAGTAACAAAGCCGCTTGGAGCCGGGAAATGATTGCAGTATGCACATGAGAGATTTTTGACAAGGAGGGTGATGGAGAGTAGAAATTTATCATATTATAAATCAGTTGATACATGCTGTCATAACTTGACAAAACAGCTAAGTCATTATTTATATTTCTTTTCTTTTTCTTTTTCTTTTGGACTTACAGGAAGGAGTGTAGGAAAGTGTCACATGACAAATATCACACACATCCAGGATGTCATGTCACATGATGGTCATGGGAAAATAGTGCACAGACCATATAGTAGTTGTATAAGTAGTATACAGAAAATAGACAAGGACTCTATTGAGTTCTTTTTGTCAACTGGACTTGGAGTAGGCTTAAGTTGTCTTGGCTAGAGTCTTACAGTCCATGTGACAGTGAGCAGTATTGTCTATTAAGTTGCTCTGTTCTATTACAAATGGTCACTTACTTGATTTGTGATTGAAAAGTAGTTCTTCAAAAAGGCTTAAAAAGCAAAGTTAGACAACAACAAAAGATGGTGTTAAGTCTGAGGTCTAATCCTTAGACTATGAGTTCTTATATACATGAAAGTAATAGTTTGTGTACTAGGACAGACTATCATATGCTACTACCTATTGTTCTATATATGGTAGTGCCTTTGTACTTGAAAATACAATAACTTAACCATATGGAGGCTATTCTTTGTTCTAAGAAAAGACAAATGACTATCTATAGGTAATTATTAAGTCTATATACAAATATTGAGAACTTCATATTTTTATTGATTGTTATGCTTTGTGACCTTGTAATGCATACACTGAACTCCTGCCTTACTTAATCAAGGCTTAGGTCATAGCTCTACCTCCCCGAGCTGCTCCGAGATACTTAAATATCATTATTACCTTATAGTTAGTTAGTTTTGTTCTTTCTTAGGAAAACTCATCTTCTGTCCTTACTTTATTTGTTCCTCTCAATTCTATTCATTGAAATACTGCAAGGGGAGAGTGTAGGAGAAGGCACAACCTTTAGTTGAGACCAATCCCAATAGAGAAAATCTAGAAGTCCATCCTGACATTGATATTAATTGCTTTGAGATCATTCTAGCCTTATTCTGAGCATTATAAAGAGAGCTTCTTCTGAGCTTAAAAGCAAAGCATTGATTATGACAGTTTTCAAGATATCAGCAATTTAATTAATGGTATTATAGTGGTTACCTACTGATCTGCCTAATATGTTAAGACTCTAAACCTTGAAGTTGAATATGTATTTCAATTCAAAGCTTATATCAATACTTAATATCTTCATACTCCTTTGCAAGGGATCTAGTTAAGGTTTTCAGTGAAGTTATATCATAAGTGAGAGTATTGAGACTTTTAGTCACACTCTGCACTATAGTCCAAGGACTAAAGAGAGTATAGGGTTACAAGAATAAGAGATTTAACACAAGAACCACAAAAAAAGAAAACTTCCCATTCTCAATCTTTCTGGACTAGTTGTGACAACTTGAGTTAGTGTCTCTAAATAAATAAGTCCAATGATTCTCCTTTTAGTCTTTAGCTATTTGTGTCTAGATCACTATCCAAGAATTATCCAAAAATTGTCTAAGAGTCCAATATTGATTGTCTTGAGATGTGACTAGTATCTATCAAAAAGTCTTTATAAGGGCTTTTTGTAGCCATTGAGACTATGAGAATTGTTGAAGAATTAGTAGAAATAAGTCTAAATGAAGTTTGTGACATGTAATAAGAATGAAAAAAGAACCTCTTAGCACTTACCTCCATCATTACTACCTCTGGAATTGTGAAATGCAAATCTAATGAGTATAAGAGTTCAGAGTCAGTAGGATGTTTTGAAAAGAATACAGAATATACCCAGAACTTGATCTAAAGAGAACTAGTAAATGTAACTCAGGCAAGCTTTGGAGAGAATAGTAGACTAGGAAAGCTTGGCTAGGTACACACTTGGATTACATCACATCCATAAGGTTTGGTGTTGGGGGTACAAACAAGGGGACAACTGAGTATGAAGGATCTATGAGTGATCAACTAATTGTATTTTCTAGTGGAGCTTTTGTCACAGTATGTAAAGGTTAATACCTTAGGAAAGCTATGCAATGACAATCTAGAGAGATCTTCCATTCATTATTTAACAACCAATTATTATTTACTCAAAGCTATGTATAATATCTAATTTCCTGTTTAACTTAAAATTTTTTGTCACAAACTTTATTTAGCTATATCTCCATCAATTCTTTGACAATTCCCATGGTCTTAATGGCACCCAAAAGCCCTTGAAAAGACCTTTTGATCTATACTAGTCATGTCTCAAGGCAATCAGTGATAGCCAAGATATTAAGCAGATAAACTAGTAACCACTATGTTACCATTTATTAAATCACTAATATCTTGGAAACTGCCATGATCAATGCTTTGGTTCTAAAATCAGCAAAAGCCTTCTTTATAATGCTCAGAATGAGCTTAAAACAACCTTAAGGCAATTAACATTAGTGAAGATATGAAGACCTCAATGTTTATATATAGACTTCATTAATTACCCATAGATAGTTATCTGTCCTTTTCTTAGAACAAAGAACAGCCTCCATAAGGTTAAGTTATTGCATTTTTAAGTACAAAGGTACTACCACATGTAGAACAATAGATAGTAGCATGTGATGCTCTGTTCTAGTGCACAGACCATCACTTTTCTGTATTTAAGGACTTATAGTCTGAGGATTAGACCTCAGACTTAACAACATCTTTTGTCACTATCTAAACTTTGCTTCTAAGACCCTTTGAGCTCTAGAATCCATAATCACAAATAGGTAGGTGACTATTTGTGATAGTTTGTTAAGTCTACTGTTTTCTGTCCCCCTTGTTTCTATAAAGAACTTAGGGGTTGTGTTTATTCCAGATAAGAGTCTAGGGGGCTATGAGGGTATTTTTGTAAAAGGACAAAAGACTTACTGAGGGCTCAGAGTAGGTTTCTGTCAAGAACCTATTTCTATAGTAAGCTGGACCCCAGGCATAAAGGGGAAGGTTTGTCTCTTAGAATAATAGGAGCAAGCTAGCTTGTGCATCACAGCTGGTCCTGAAAGACTTTAGATTTGTATAAAAATTTCTAAAAAACCCTTGCAAGTGGCTAGAACTACTCTGAGAACCCCTATTTCTCCTTTATAAGCCAGTAAGAGAGACTGAATATGATGTTAACTCTTCCCCCTCAAGACAAGACCTATTATTGATGTTGGAAAAACACTTTTAGAGTAGTATAGTGTAGTTTCTACCCACACACTTCATCTGCTGAAATAGGGATGTTATGCTCACTTTTGCCTCCAAACCATACCCACTATTAGAAACACCAAAGACTTTTGCTGAATGCCTTTTACTGAACTAGGAGAGTGCACCAAATAAGTCATTGCTAGAGAAAATACAAATCAAACCTAAGTTCTATAGAGAAAGTAACTTAGACGTCACCCAGTATGGTAGATGACTAATATATTTATCTATAGAGAAAGTAACTATAATATAGTAATAAGAGCCAATATGTAATTTAGAGAACTAAAGCTTACCTCAGACATCACCCAGTGTAGTAGATGACTAAGTGTGAGCCTACAATAACCTAGGTATTTATACTAAGGCTAGTGTTTTGTCATGACTTGGCAAATTGACTAAGTCATTATTTATATTTCTTTTCCTTTTCTTTTCTTTTATTTTTTTTATTGATGGATGCGCAAGATAAAAATGACTCATATGGAAGCATAGGACTTTAGTGTAAGGTTAGGGTCAGATATTTGTATAAGTAGAGTAGAAAATCCAATGGGAACTCTATCGAGTTCTCTTTGTCAAACTCTGAACAAAGAGACAGTTGGCTTAATTCCAGTCATTGGACTTTAGACACTGACACTAGAACTCGATTCCATACTCTGAGCACTATCCACCTCGGATCCTGCTCAATCTTACTCTCATCCTATCAACTCTCAGTCGCTGATCACCACGATCAGTAACCACCTCCATACATAGTCGGGCCCTTGGCTTAAGGGGACTTTGCAGTCAGTTAGAGACTGCAGGTGGAAGTGTAGTACCAAGCTTGGGTATTACTACTGAGACCTGACCTTGCAATCAAGTGGTGTTTAGTAGTTTACTTGTATTGCTTCATAGTATAAACCTTGTGCTATGCTCCATTGTGAGTGGTACACGCAGAGGAGTGACGGTTACTTTTAGAAGGCCGTCTAGATTAGAGATCTCATCTGTTGGGTGATAGTCTAACCATACTATTAGGGCAGTAGTTAGTAGAGCAGTAGGCATCTGGCTAAATGAAGATCTTGCGCCCCAGCAGACATAGTTATAACTAGTAAGATCAACCATTAAATTCGTACCCTCAGAGACGTCGCCATGATGTCTCAAACCCAATATAAAACTCTCATGAGCAACCTGCTCAATGAAAAGCGTGCCCTTGCTAAAATAAGGGCAGAATTGAAAGGAAGAAAGGGAAAGGGAAAGTTGTGTAGGTGTTGCAAAGAATTTGGGCACCTGGCCCGAAATTGTAGGAATAAAAGAAGAGAGAAAAAGGGGATCGTCGTTCCCCAAAATAAATTTGAAGTATTAAAGAGTAGAGTAATGTAGTGTGGAGAAGGAGAGAGGACAATAAGGCAAATAAGAGTAGCAGAAGTTGAGTGCTTTGAATACAGAGAGCAAGGGCACAAATGTAGGGAGTGCCTATTGTGGATAAAGAGGAAGAATGAGGAAAGGGCGGCGCATGTGGCAAGGCCACAAAAGGCGCAGCAAGAGAAGAGGCCGGCATGCCCTGTAAGGGAAAAAGTGTAGAAAGGAGAAAGGAGGTTGAGGAGAGTAGAAGGAAGTGAGATGGTATGCCCTATAAAGGGAAATGCACAGCAAGGAGAGTGGAAAAGGAGTTCATGGGAGACATTGAGGAAGAGGGCTGAATAGTACTGTGGACCAACAGTGCCACAAGATGCAGAGTTGTGGGAGTTAGGATGGCGTGGCCAGGGAGCTGTCGTCACATATTTAAGATGCCCAAGATGTGTGTCACAAGCTTCATTTGGTCATATCTCCATCAAATCTTCGACGATTCCCACGGTCTCAATACCAGCTTAAAGCCCTTAAGAAGACCTTTCGATCGATGCCAGTCACATCTCGAGGCGATCAATATTGGTTGAGATATTAAGCAGATCAACTGGTAACTACTATGTTACCGTTTATTAAATCGCT
>Ga0153965_1000210_pt1 | contig 11835 bp, 14 predicted proteins | sample TSFL049MetaG_FD_104707 | JGI IMG/M metagenome (GOLD analysis project Ga0153965, IMG submission 104707) | Attine ant fungus gardens microbial communities from Florida, USA - TSFL049 MetaG | ecosystem: Host-associated > Fungi > Mycelium > Unclassified | place: USA: Florida, Paynes | collected... | reverse complement strand
ATGAAGTCTATGTGCAAACATTGAGGTCTTCATATCTCCACTAATATTAATTGCCTTGAGGTTGTTCTAGGCTCATTCTGAGCATTATGAAGAAGGCTTCTGCTGAGCCTAGAACCGAAGCATCGATCACGGCGGTTTCCGAGATATTAGTGATTTAATAAACGGTAACATGGTGGTTACCAGTTGATCTGCTTAATATCTCGACCAATATTGATAGCCTCGAGACGTGACTGGCATCGATCGAAAGGTCTTCTTATGGGCTTTAAGCTGGCCTTGAGACCGTGGGAATCGTCGAAGATTTGGTGGAGATATGACCGAATGAAGTTTGTGACAAATAGTAATTGTATATATAGTGTAGCAAATCTAATGGGGACTCTATTGAGTTCTCTTTGTCAACTGCTGATAAAGAGCAGTTGGCTTTATTCCGGCTCAGGAGTTGGCTCACTAACAAGGAAAAGGAACACTTAGCTATTGCATCTCTGAATTCCTGGTTAGAGAAGGGGAGCCACTTGATAGTGTTTGCTTGAGGGAGTTTGTTGAGGAAACCAGTGTTAATGGGTCTGTTTTCAGCTGAATTGTATGAGCTATGGAGGGTGTGCCACAAGTCAGGTAAGGTGTTGCATGGGCAGTTATCAAACAAAATAGATTCAATAGCAGGTAGTGACTTTTTCCTAACCTAGTTCATTAAGTCCCATGGTCTCTTGTTTGATGATGCAATTTCATGTATCTTGTTGTCAAAGAACTTTCTCTTGGTGTCTTGTACAGTAGACTTGTATTCCTTCCAGCTTTGAATGTCATCCTGCTCCCAATATTTGTTAAGGCTGTTAGTGCATTTTTGATTCTACCACTCTTTGGAATGTTTTGTGACATGTCTTCATTTGGAGTGTTGGCACCATGCATCATCAAATATAGCAGCTAGCTGATTGACCATGTTTTGAAGATCTTCTCTGCCTCTGATAGAGAAGACATCAAGGTTTTCAACACCTTGCATTAGTGATTTGATGAAGTTTTTCTCTTCCTTGCTATTTTTTTTGATTGACAGGATGCTAATATCAATATTTATTTCCCTAATGCCTACTTCAATGATGAGAGGGACATGATCCAACAGTTTTTGTAACTCAGAGTGCAGGGAGTATTGACCAAACTCCACATTGTTGGGGAAAAGGAAAACAAGGTCTAAGACAGAGTTAGTATCATATGGGTTATTAGCATATCTTGTAGGGTCAGGGTTAAATAGGGGAAAAGCTCCAACCCTAAGCTGTCAGTGATTATAATAAGATCATCTGTGTGAATAAAGTGGTAATGGAAATTGGAATCCTAATCATTGTCTCTAATGTTAAAGTCACCTGTCATAATTACTATGTTTTCCAAGTTTCTTATGCTTTGGTGAGGGAGTTGAAGGGCCATCTGGTTGCTATCTGAGTAAATGTTGATTATGAAACTTAATTCTTGCTTGTTATGAAAGGCCAGGACATTTATATCATGATGGTCAATGATGTCTAGATAGAGGGAAAATCTTAGCTTTAAAAGTCATTTATTGACATAGGTAGCAACCCATGGGTAGTTGTTGTTAGAGGAATAGAGAGCAGCAATTACAGTAGGGACAAATGATGGTCCACTCACTGGGTTATCCAACAGATATTGATAGATAGCCTAATAGGAAAGAGAGATCTCAAGAGAAACAGAGAGGTTCTGTGATGTGGTAGTTGAGACGAAGAGGTGAGTGTGCTTATGTAAGCATGGCTTGTATATTAAACTACAGTAATACATGGTACAATAATCATTTAATTTAACACTCCCCCTCACTCAAAGTAGTAATCATTGAGTAACAATATAAATTAAAAGAAGAGTCTAGAGAATCTCCAAACCAAGGAGTAGATGGAATTGATGGAACAGTACTTGTCCAAGATTCTTAGTCAAGATATTAGCAGGGTTCCTGGCTCCATCAATGTGGTATGGTTTGATTTTGTCATCCTCTATTATATCCCTTACATAGTAATACCAGATGTTAATGTGTTTGCACCTTTTTTCTTACACTGGGTTGGTGCTCTAGAAGAGTGATCCAAGGTTATCACCATAGAGATGAGGGATAGGAATATCAAACCCAATCTCACTTAGGAGATTTGATGTCCAGATGGGTTGGCAACTACAATCAGAGAGCACCATATACTTGGCCTCAGTAGAGGAGAGGGCTACTGATTTCTGTTTGTGACTTAACCAGGAAGTGATTCCTTGAGTCAGCATAGTAAAATAGCCAGTAGCTGAGTTGCAATACTCATGGTCTTGGTCCCAATCAGAATCAGAGTATGCTACAAGTGATTTGTTGCTCAATCTATTATAGACAAGCTGATATCTGAAAGTGGCAAGCAAGTATCTACAGATATGTAACCCAACTTGATAATGATCATTAGAAGAGTTTGCTATCTGTTGAGCTAACTTGACAACTGTAAAGCCAATATCTAGTCTCAAGCCAATCATCAAGTACATTAGAGAGCCAACTAGTTGTTGGTACTTTTGGCAAAATTTGGAATCACACTGCTTTTCATTTGGTTTAAAGCTAAACTCAGATGGCAGTGGAGTATGAGTAGGATTAGTTGCAACATTAAAGTGCACCAGCACCTTCTCCAAATACTTACATTTATCAATAAATATCTTTTGATTTTTACAATCATGGCTTATATGCATGCTTAGGAACTCTGTGGTTTCACCAAGGTCACAACATTCTCATCTAGCCATAAATTTCTGCTTCAACTCATTGAGGAGCAAGGAACCTTTAGTACCCATGAAGTAAACATCATTGACATAGACAATTGCTATAACAAGTACTTTAGTCTTTTTGTCATGATAGTAGTATATGCCAGCATTAGATTTGCATCTCTTAAATCCTAGGGCAAGTATTGACTTAGTCATTGTGCACTACCAGGATAAGCCAGCTTGCTTAAGGCTATAAAATACTTTGCAAAGTCATCAGACTTTGTTTTCTTTCCCAGGTAGTTTGAAACCTTCTGGCTGCTCCATATAGATTTGCTCATCTGGATCACCATGTCAAGTCCTCGATTCAAGGAGATATTTGGGTAATAGCAACATGAATTCAGGAAGGTACAACCAACAAAAGAAACTAGGAGAGGCTTTTATTGGCAACTGGCAAAAGATAAGGAGTTTTGGGTGACAGGGTACAAGAGAGACTTAGTTGATAACAAAGCTAAGGAAACTGTACAAAGATGATTCCTAATATACCACTCCAATCATGGCTTGATGGGGTCCTTACCAAACTATATAGTTATAGTAGTATGGGAGAGTTATGCCAATGTAAGTAGGAAAGCGACTGGCTCATGAGAGGTCTAGGGTGGTAACAACATCACTGGTGTCACAGGGCATAACATACCATATAAGTAAGCTATTTTGACATCAATGCTTTGGATATCTAAATCCTCAAGTGCAGCAACAGCAAGAAGCAGTTGTGCAGTTTCATAGTAGACAACTGGAGAGAATAATTCATCAAAGTCAATGCCTTCAACTTGAGAAAATCCTTTGGCAACAAGACAAGATTGATAACGACCATCAGGCTTGATGTTAAATACCTAGCAGTTCTTGACTGCTTTCTTTCCCTTGGAAAGGTCCACAATCTCATAAATATCTCTGTCTTTGAGCAATTTCAGCTTCTCAAGGCAAGATTCAAGCCACTTTTCTTAGAGTTAGCTGGTAGTTTAGCAACATCTTTAGAGGTTTTGGGTAAAAAATGAGTCTTAGTTGCTCTGAGTGCTAAGAGAAAGCAAATATGCTCTGCTTTCCCTTCTCTTGTAAGGCATACCATATGATTGGTAATAGTTGTGGTAGCTGACTTGCCTACTAGAGGTAGAGCATCCATCTTATTTCCCTCTATGTCAATTATGATAAGTTGTTGTTCTACCCAATCAACTTCATAGCAGATTCTATTTATTTCAATGGTATTGTCCTATTGACTATATGAATAGTATACTCCTCCAATTGGAATAGTATCAGGCTATGCTTGAATATGTCTGTGAGCATTCTCAAGCATTCTGCATGCCATATCTAGATTGGCCTCACCAGAATGTTGTTGCTACTCAGGGTGCCTCAAGACATCTGTGGGATGGCAATCCTCTCCATATATATTACCTTCTTTATGAGGGACTCTAGTCTCATGGATTGATCTCCTCAAGCCATATCTTAGAGGAGGAACATCTTCTCCTGGCTATAGGTCACTACCTCATTTTTGAGATATTACAGTTGGAACCTGAGGAGGAGTATACTGTAAGGGACTAGCTTCAGGAGAAGGAGGGCTTGGGGAATGCATCTTAACATCTTTATCTTCAATATCTTCAACCTCTTCAGTTTTTACTGAAGACCATTTAGGTGGTGTTAGTAGAGAAGTAGGAGATGGAGATTCTGAGTGAGTTGGCAAATTAGGAGGGATTGGAGGAGTAGAAGGTCTAGGATATACAGGTGTTGGTGGAAAGGGTATTAGAGCAGGTTCATCTATACCAAAAGGTCCAGGTGCTGATGACTTTGTCTCTGGGGTTAGTCTACCAGAGGGCATTTGCTCTCTGGAATAAGAAGATGGACATCTAGGAAAGTGTCCTTCATCAAAGATAGCTTGGGTGGAGAGGAATATGACATTTCCTTGTGTGTGGCAAATAAATCTATAGCTATTATCCTCATACCCAATAAATATCATTAGTTCAGAGCACAGCAAAAGAGGCAAAAGAGATTTCTACTGTAACAAGCATGTAAAAATGGGTGGTGACAGTTCCCAATTGTGTGCTAAAGGGTTCATGGGAAAAAGGAGAAAGTGGGAGTATCAGAAAAAAATTAAAATATAGAAGTATAGCTTATCTGTAATGTAAAAATAGACAAAATGATAGTGGGTTCAATCTAGATCCTCCTCACATGGTGTTCCTTAGGTATCCACCTTTACACACCATAACAAGCTCACTAGTAGAATAGTCAGTAAACCACTCATGGGCCTTATCACACTCAATCAAGCCCTCATCTGTACCCTCACACCAAACCTTATAGGTGTGATACAATCTGAGTCAATGATTAGCCAGGCTCTTCAGGCCTGCTACTCTGTAGAAGGTTGTCCAAGTGACCACTGTGTCTTGTCTCTTGAAAGAATAGGATATAGGATAGGAAGCTTTCACCAACTTAACCTCTCACCAAGATTACCCCTTATACTCAAGAGAATTGCATTTACAACCTCAAGAGCTTTTGAGATGAAGGCAAGGGCCAAGGAGGCTCTCCATCAATCTCTACTCTGAGAAATATATTAGAATATTACAAATGTTGAAGACTCAATTAAAATGAATAGAAAAGAAAACTTCTTCATTCTAACACTCTTCCTCATATCTCTCCTCCATGATACTGCTATGTGGCCATGACAGGCATCATCTCCTTGTCCTCCAGACATGACCATGTGACCCCACTCCACCTCTATACTTCACTCCTGCCTGTCATCCCCTAATCCCTGAACTGGCTTCCTTCTACTCCAAATACAATCTGGAAACACATGCCAGTGTATTTGAGCATCAGTGATACAAGTGTAGTCTGATGGCATGTCCACTTCCTGACTGAGTCCAGTAGTGATGGGATCACTAGTCACTAATAGACTTTTGATCTGCTATCTTGGTATTATATTAGTCTAAGTCTACTCTAGATTGAAATTATCTCATATTCCTGAGCCTTTGATTTCTAGAGTTTCAACATTGAGAGTCTGTATCTGAGAAACCTGATGCTAGCTCATGAGTCTTGCTGTTATCAATAGACTGTGATAGCCCTTAATGATCACCCAAGGTGAATGTTCAAGAAAAACTCAATAAAGTTCTTTATTGGATTACTTGACTACTTATACTACTTTACAAGTGGCTATACACTACTAGTCCACAATCACATGACCTTGTCACATGATCAGATTACCTAAGTTCCTACACTATTTATATCTTGACTCCATTGTATGACTCAATATTGTGGATCAAGTGTTTAAATGCACAGGAATTTATTTCCTTTTTGGGGCTCTCATAACATGGCCCCTCCTTCAAGTTTCCTCATCCCAAGGAATTTTTCCATTGTTTCCAATTTTCCTCCTATCTCTTCTCCCTTTCTTTCTCATATTTTTTTCTTCCCTATCTGTGTAGCAATTTTGCTGTGAACTTGCAAGGTAATTCCCAGCTAAACTCTTTTTCTTCTTCTTTCAGCTTTTGTCACCTTAGTTCTTCATCCTCTTCCCTGTACTCCCTCTCAAACTCTTCCACCAACTCTTTTGCATTCTTTAAGTTTTCCCTATTCTCCCATATATCTTTCTCTGCCATATACCCCTTCCATTGTACTAAGAACTTTTCCTTCCCTCTTATTGTTCTCTTGTTTAAGATTTTTTCTACCTCAAATTCCTCTTCTCCCTTGATTATGACTGGTTTTGGTGGTATCTTCTTCTGTCCCTCTACTTGTGGTTTATAGAGCCATACTCTACTTATGTTGACTACAGGGTGTATTCTAATAGACTTAGGTAGTTCCAATCCTATTGCATTACTAGAGACAATTCCCTTTACTTTGTGGGGGCCCACAAAATATTCTGTCAATTTCTCTGATCTTCTTTCCTTCATCTGCCATTTTAAGTCCTTCATACTTAATAGCACTAAATCCCCTACTTTGTATTCCTCTCCCTCTTCTCTCTTTCTATTCACAAACTTCTTTATTTCCTCCTATGCTTTTTCCAGTGCTGCTTTTGCTTTCTCCTGGATTTTTCTCATTTTTTCCACAAACTTTCTTACTACTTTATACTTCCCCTTTTTTCTCCCCTTGAATCCCATTCTTGGGTCTTGACCGTAGTTTACTTTAAATGGTGACATTTTTGTTACTGCATGAATTTTGTTATTATATGCAAATTCTGCTGTTCCTAACCAGTCTGGCCATTGCTCTTGCCTATGGTCAATGAAGACCCTCAAATATTGTTCCAATTCTTGGTTGATCCTTTCTGTTTGCCCATCTGTCTATGGGTAATAGGCTGTTGAGAGTTTTGTTTGGATTCCCAATAACTGGTTCAGCTCCTTTACTATTCCCACTGCAAACTGTACTCCTTTGTCTAATACAATGCTTTCTGAAAGTCCATGCAATTTCCATATATGATCTTGGAATAGCTTTGCAAGTCCTTCTGCTGATGTCTTTTCTGTTGTTGCTATAAAATGTACCATTTTGCTAAGATGATTACATGCTACTAAAATAGCATTATATCCCTGAGCTAGCGGTAGCTTAGTGATGAAGTCTGCTGAGATATGACTCCATGGCTTCTTTGGGATCATGTTGGGCATCAGTTTTCCTGCTAGTGCTTCACTTTGATTCTTGTATCTTTGACAAGCATCACATCCCTCTACATACTTCCCTACTTCTTTCATTACTCCTGGCTACCAGTAGTTTCTGGTGACCAACTCCATCATCTTCCATCTTCCTCTATGCCCTCCCACTGGGGTATCATGATGCAACCATATTACTTCTCTTTTGAGTTCTCCTTCTGGCACATAAACCCTTCCTTCTTTCATTACTACCCCGTCTTTTATTTCCCATTCTTTATCTTTTAATGTCTTTATTCTTGCCTTCTTTAACTCCTCCATTGCTTTCACTACTCTTTTGTCTTCTTCCTGCACTTTCTTTATTCTTTCTCTTAAGTTTCCTTCCTCTACTAGCATTTCTGCTCTCCTGACCCATTTTGGTTTTATCAACATTCAATCTTTGTTATCTTTTTCCACTCCTTCTTACCAGTCTGGTCTCCTGCTCAATCCATCTACCTTTCCCATGCTTTTTCCTGGAACATACTTTAATACAAAGTTGAACTATGATAGGTACAGGGCCCATCTCACTTGTCTTCAGTTTAACTTCTGGCTTGTTATGAAGTACTAAAGGTTTTTATGATCCATCCAGATTTCAAATTCCAGCTTTGCCCCTTCCAAGTAGTGTCTCTATGCTTCTAGACACCTGATTACTGCTAGCATCTCTTTATCATGGATTTCATAATTTCTTTCTGTGATATTTAACAATTTAGAGATAAAGACCACTGGCCTCTACTTTCTATCCTCACATTTTGTTAACAGTACTCCCCCAGTTGCATAATCTGAGGTGTCTGCTTCTACTCTCATTTCTCTATCTATGTCTGGAATAGCCAAGACTAGTTCCATGGTGAACACTGCTTTGAGTTTTCCAAACACCTCTTCTTGCTCTTTCTCCTATTTCCATTTCTGTTCTTTTCTAACTAGTACATGTAACAGTGCGGCTATTCTAGTGAAGTCTTTTATGAACCTTCTATAATAGTTGGTGAGGCCTAGGAATTTCTGTACTTCTTTAATGTTTCTAGGTGCTGGCCAGTTGAGAACTTCTTCTACCTTTTCTTTCTGCATCTCTACTCCCTTTAGGCTAATTACTACCCCCAGAAATTCTATTTCTCTCACTTTCCACTTGCATTTCTCTGGTTTTATGAACAGGTCATTCTCCTCTAGTCTTTTCAGTACCTCCTCTACCAACTCATCATGCCCTTCCTATGTATCTATGGCTACTAGAATATCGTCAATGAATGTCACTATATCTCCTTGGTTTATTAAGTCTCAGAAAAGGTTGTTTTATCATTGTTTGGAAGGTATCTGGGAAGTTGGTTAACCCAAAATACATAACTGTGGGTTCATATGCCCTGATGTGCATTGTAAATGCTACTTTCCATTCATCATCTTCCTTGATCCTAACATTATTGTAGCCTCACCTCAGATCTAGTTTTGTAAACACCTTTCTCTTCCCTACTCTATCCAGTATGTCTGCAATGAGAAGTAAAGGGTATTCATTTTTTGTTGTCTACTGGTTTATGTGACGATAGTCTTGTACCATTCTTCATGTCCCATCTTTCTTTGCTACAGAATGTACTGGCAATGTTATGCCACTAGAGAATTTTCTATGGAAATGTAGCATGGGATACAAATTATAATCCTGGCTTTCACTATTGGAACCTACTCTGGAGACCTCTTACAAGCCCCAGACATAATCTAGACCCAAGATTGGGTACTTCTATTAGGTAATGGCCAAGCTGTCACATGCCAGGAAAGCATATACCTCGGGAGGCAAGACTGATGAGCTAGCATCAGGTTTCTCAGATACAGACTATCAATGTTGAAGCTCTAGAAGTCAGAGGCTTAGAAATATCCTTAGAATGTGAGATAATTTCAATCTAGAGCAGACTTAGACTAATATGACATCAAGATGACAGATCAAAAGTCTATCAGTAACTAGTGATCCTATCACTGCTGGACTTAGGCAAGAAACAGACATGCTACTGGACAACAATTATATCGCTGATGCTTGGACACACTGTCATGTGTTCCTAGACCATATTTAGAGTAGAAGGAAGCTGGTTTGGGGTTTGGGGAACAATAGGCAGGAGTGAAGTATGAAGGTGGAGCAGGATCACATGGTCATGTCCAGGAGGTATGGAGGACAGGAAGGTTTTTTTATTTCTTTTTAATTGAGTCTCGAACATTTGTAATATTCTAATATATTTCTTGGAGTGGAGATTGATAGGGGGAGCCTCCTTGGCCCTTATCTTCATCTCAGAAGCTCTTGAGGTTATAAATGCAATTCTCTTGAGTGTGTAAGGGATAATCTTGGTGAGAGATTAGGTTGGTGAATGTTTCTTATTCTATACCCTACTCTTTCTTGAGACAAGATGTAGCAGTCACTTGGGCAACCTTCTATGGAATAGCAGGCCTGAAAAGCCTGGCTAATCATTGACTCAGATTGTATTATACCCATAAGGTTTGGTGTGGGGGTGCAGATAAGGGCTTGATTGAGTATGGTAAGGCCCATAAGTGGTTTACTGACTATTCTACTAGTGAGCTTGTTATGGTGTGTAAAGGTGGACACCTTAGGGATACCATGTGAGATGGATCTAGATCAAGCTCCCAATCATTTCATCTATTTTTATATTACAGATAAGCTGCACTTTACATTTTAATTTCTTTCTAATACCCTCACTTTCTCTTTCTCCCCACAAACCCTTTAGCATGCAATTGGGAACTGTCACTGCCCCTTTCTACTTGCTAGTCACAGCAAACTTCCCTTTTGCCCCTTTTAGTGCAAGATTAGTTTGAAGTTACACTACAACAGGAAGACCTTGGCTATACACAATCCTGGCTTTCCACTTGGTATCTTTTTGTGGATGAACTCCAGGTCCATTTTGGACTCTTAGACCCAGTAGAAGATACCACCAATCTCATCAACAATCTCTATATGAAGCCAGAAGATTGCTACTTATAATGTGGAATTCATGCAGTATGTAGTACAGTTGAACTGGGGTGATATAGTTCTATGCTATCATTTCTACCAGGGATTGCCAAATCACCTCCAGGACCTGATAGCAAACAGGGAACAGGGAAAACCCACTTCTTTCCATGTCATGTACCAACTGGCAATTACTTTTGACAATTGTTACTAGGAATAAAACCATGAACAAGATCATCTCCAGAACATGGAAAAGGAAGCAGCAGACAGTCACCACCAAAAACAGGATAAAATGGCTCAGTACTCCACCTCCTCACAAAGCTCTGCTCTGTCTCATCCCCAATCATTCACAAATCCACCACAGACCATGCTCTCTCGGATTTCCCTGAAACCCCCTAGGTCATTATCTTCCATTGCTAAATCTCCTTCTCCATCCACTCTGCATGTTGACCTCTCCAACAAACTAGGCAGAGATGGTAAATTGAATAATAATGAGTACAAATGCTATATTGGTAATAACCTCTGTCTTTATTGCAAATTGAAGGACCACAAGGTAGATGGGTGTCCTAGGAAACAACTGATAAGGGCATGACTAACTACTCTGGAGGAACAAGAGACTCTGCTCTCTGAGAACCTCTTGGAAAACTAGAGCATGGCTCCCAAGACTCAGCACAAACTAGGAGTCGCATTGAACTCGTTTGTGCAACTATGAGTCCAATGTGTCTCAACATGTCTACTCTTTCTGATCCCAATTCCCTTTGTATACCCCTTGTCTCTTCTCTAGTATGTGCTTTGGACCATCTCCAGCCTATATCCATCTGAATGCTGGTAAACTCTAGTATTACACCACTAGAGAATTTTCTATGGAAATATAGCATGGGATAAAAATTATAACCCTGGATTTCACTATTGAAACCTACTCTAGAGACCTCCTACAAGCCCCAGACATAATCTAGACCCAAGATTGGGTACTTCTTTTAGGTAGTTGCCAAGTTACCATATGCTAGAATAACATATACCTCAGGAAGCAAGACTAATGAGCTAGCATCAGGTTTCTCAGATACAGACTATCAATGTTAATACTTTAGAACTCAGATGTTAAAGGATACCTCTGGAATGCGATAGAATTTCAATCTAGAGCAGACTTGGACTAATATGATACCAAGATGACAGATCAAAAGTCTATCAATAGCTAATGATCCCATCACTACTGGACTCAGCCAAGAAGCAGACATGCCATAGAGCAACAGGAATATTGATTACCTTTGTATGCACTTGCATGTGTTTCTAGATTGTATTCAGAGTAGAAGGAAGCCAGTTCAGAGATTAGAGGATATTGGGTAAGAGTAAAGTATAGAGGTGGAGTAGGAGCATATGGCTATAGCTAGTAGACATGGAGGATAGGGAGGTGACATCTATCATGTCCACATGGCAATGTCATGGAGGAGAGAAGTGAGAGAGGCTGGAAGAAGAAAGAGTTTCCTTTTTTATTTATTTTTAATTGAGTCTCATCAGTTTGTACTTTTAATATAACACTCAGAGAGCCCAAGAGAAAGGCAATGGAATCTT
>Ga0153965_1000209_pt1 | contig 11900 bp, 11 predicted proteins | sample TSFL049MetaG_FD_104707 | JGI IMG/M metagenome (GOLD analysis project Ga0153965, IMG submission 104707) | Attine ant fungus gardens microbial communities from Florida, USA - TSFL049 MetaG | ecosystem: Host-associated > Fungi > Mycelium > Unclassified | place: USA: Florida, Paynes | collected... | reverse complement strand
TCTGTCCTAGTGCACAGACCATCACTTTTCTGTATATAAGGACTCCTTGTCTGAGGATTAGACCTCAGACTTAACAACATCTTTTGTCACTTGTCTAACTTCACATTTTTGAACTATTTAAAGTATCTGTAAGGGGACATCTAGGGTTGTGCTTAGTAAGTTCTGAAAGTCTGTTCTATTAATGGCCCAGTAACAGATTGTGTATTGCACTCCTACTGTTCCTGACTTCTCCTGTCTGTGTCATGCAGTACGATGCCTATTATTAGTTATTCTAGGACATTTTGTGATTATAGGTCAGTTGCCATGGTGCTGTGTGCCTGACTATCTAGTGTAGTATATATACTAGCAAGTGTGTATAGATATATCCCCACTTGAATCTCAAACTAGCTTCCGGGACTATCCATTAGCTTAAGGGTGATCGCCTCTGAGTGGTTCTCTAACAGTATCAAAGCACCTATCACAAATAGTAAGTGACCATTTGTGATAGCTCTCCAGTTATCTTATTGAGAAACTTAGATCCAGGAGAAGAACTTTGTAATGGGACAAGAATGGTGGTGTTGAATGTGAGAAGAAAGGTGCTCTAGTGCAGGATTATTAGCAAGGACAGGAGATTTAGAGGCAAGGTGGTGTTGTGTCAAGGACTGTGCAGAGCAGGAGCGGAGTGACCCAGAGTGGAGTGGAGTTACTCTGGAGTGAAAGGAAATTAACAACAAAAAGTGGGAACAACCTTGGCCTTAGCTCATGTGCTATGCTTCAATCTGCTGTCACATGTATGGTTGTGTATTTCAGGGGGACTGAGTTGTTGCCAGGAGTTCAGGAGAGGAGTGGTATATAGATTGATAGGAGTGAGGATAGATATTAAAGAGGTAAATGACTTTAATCTATGAACTAAGGAACTAGGATGTAACTAATGGAGTACTTATACTAAGTCCGGAATAGGAGGAGTACAAGTAACTAGTCTATATCATAATCCTATAGGAGTAGACAACAGGAGTTTAGGAGCGGAATTTAGTAATAATATAAAATATAAAAGAAATTATATTATTTAAATGATTATTTTTCATCATATGACATAAGGATCAGGTTATCACCTAATGCAGAGACATTGCCTGTGCCACTCAAGAGACTTCAATTCCCAGTCAGGCTGGCCTTTGCTATGATCATCAACAAGTCTCAAGGACAGTCAGTAGAACATGTGGGGATTAATTTGCAAATATCAGTGTTCTCCCATGGGCAACTTTATGTGGCCTTTTCAAGATATATCTCACCTCTGAACATTTCAGTACTTCTTCCAGAGCAGAGCCAAGAGAGTAGAAGGACACTCAATGTAGTATATAAAGAAGTATTCAATAGAATTAGATTATAGATTGTATTTGTATCTAACAATGGACTTGAGATTGATTTTTAATGATTTGAGAGATGAAAAAATAGCAGACTGCTATTGGAAGGAAGCATAGCAACCTTTTAGACTATACTATCTACTATTCCATAGACTATTGTAGAAAGAAAATATAGTGGATTGACTATAACACAAACTCAATAACATAATATTACAGAAATTAAACAAACTTTAACCTCACAGACTGTTGAAGGAAGGGAGCATAGCGACCTGACAGACAACACTATCTGCTACTTCACAGACCATTGTAGGAAGAGAGCATAGCAGACTGACTTCAACATAAAGTTCAAAACACAGAATTAGTAGAGGGATCAAGCTAGGCCGGAGGCCTGGATGAAAACCTCGTATATTAGAAAGGTTGAAACCCTGATCTTTGATTAAATGACAGCAAGGTCAACTAGTGAAGAGAGAAGAAGAGAAGATGTAGCCTTCAACCAAAAAGACAAAACGTATTCCGGGACTGTAATATTTGTTCTTTTGTGGATCGACGAATATCTTGTTCAATCTCCAATACATTCTCATAGATTGTCCTTCGACCCGTTGTCATCGTACCATCATAGGGATTGCAAGATTGCTGTCGTTTGATCATCAAAGAAACAGATACTGTGAGTATCTGAGCGCGCGAGTAAGAGTGACAGCGTACAGTGATACAATCATCTCCATTTACACAATCCGTCCACTATAAGAAATCGATTTTCACGTGCCACGCTCTCAAACCCGACAAAAAAACTCACAACTTCCTTCAATATTATCAAGTGTAATAGAAAAAATAGACTACACAACATCGTAAGCCACATGAACAAGCAAAAAGGGAACTAACCTCAGCATCTCCTCTATGGTAGACGACTGAGGATTACTACAAGAGGTCCAGCCTATTTATCTACTGCTGGCCCATCCACTAAGTTCGCCGCTGCTCACTAAAATCAACTTATTGCTTCGTATGTGCATCCAGACGTGTCTCGATCCATACCTTAATCTCTAGTCTGCTTTTTGATGCCGAATACAACACTGTTTCTCGTATTCTCTCATATCCGTCTTCTGCCTGAAGAATACCGAAAATCAACAGAGAGAAGTACATTATATATATGTGGGGAACGGCACAAGGCACTCAATAAACCGGGTAGCATGTTGCGTGTTAGTATCAAGATGTAAAAGGAATGTTAATAAAGCTGATTAGGTTTACTGTAAGCGGCGATTGAGACCTGTTTGTGAATCAATTAGAAATCAAGGGAGATTGGTACACATAGAGAAACATTTCCAGGCCCTCATTGTTGAATTGTATCTCTATGCGGTCAACATGAGCCAGGTATTATGATAGCCATCCTATGATGACCGATAGAATGTCGCACTTCGTTGTCGACGTCAAAGATCGTAGAAGGGTAGCATAGGTTAGCATAGGCGACGGAGGCGGCATCTGCGATAGAACGAGTACTTGCAAAATCATGACTTTTTTTATGCAGATATCCACATAAGCATTGCGCCATGTGGTATCTCACTTCGCATCGTCTGAGGAGCCTGCGAAAACCTCTCGCCCGCGCGCGTTGGCCCCGGAGTATAGATTAGTATATCAAATCTTTCCCACAACCAAGAACAGGAAGGGGACCCAAGAACCCATTCATGGGCATACATTCGTAAAATACCTGCTGGGGAGTCATTTTGAGGCTGACAATCGTCTTCGTGATGGGAGGCAAAATAAGGTAGCCAGGTACTTTACGAGGAGGTTCTGAAGGGATCAGGGCTCAGAAGGCACACCTTGGAGGACGATGACCACTCTTTTTCGTGTAGCATCAAGTCATTCTGAGGGGGAACCCTGGAGTGGCATGTCAGAAAGGCCGCGGTACACCAACCTAACCTCAACCAGGGGGCTCGAAGATGCCTGGAGTCGATCATGCCGCGTGTTGATCAAGGAGGACAGCATTTGCTCGGGGGGAGTTTAAAAGCACTTATAGTCCGTGTTCTGCAGTGTTCTGCAGAGTCTGTCATTGCGCAGCTTTTAAGTCTTACACGTTGTAATATTATTCAATGGCAGGCAAAAAAAAGAACGTCTAGCGTGTGAAAGTAGTGCAATGTTCTTATGTTCTCAACGCCTATTAAGGATCCAGCTGATTCTGATGAAGTCAATGTCGAAAACACTGGCATGTATGTTCAACAGCTCACACAACTTACTGAGGTCATGCTGTTAGTTACATCGAGTGACCCAGGTCTTTCTTCCACATTCGTGCCTTCTAATTCTCATATCTATATATAGACACAATTCCTATCTCCCAATGGCATCTCCAGTGACCTCGACAATGTGAAGCACCCCAAGCGGCATCTGCCAATGACACTGCTTTTTACACGGAAGATGCTGATGTCCAGCCGTCTACCCCTGCCCAACAATGCTCGCAGTGTCTCGTTTCCATCACGTTCAAGATCAGAGGATCGAGAGCATCAGCACCTCCTGTAAAGCGACTGGGAGCGCATTCAGATGAAGATATGGTATATTTGACTCAAACTGTGAGTGTTTTCCCGTCGTGCGCCGTTATAGGCGTGCTAATATATTGCCGCTCGCCTTTCTAAAGCCCTCCAGCCTTTGCTGCCCTGAGTCCTGTGCCTCCCTCGGTGCCCCCATTGTCTCTGCTTCATCGGTGCCAGCTCCTTCGTTTCCGATCTCAGGCACTCAGTCACGTTATGCCCGATTGACCATCCAGAGTTTCAAGATGCAGCTCCTTTCATATGGTCCGTCGACTCTGTCGCACTGGGTATGCTGCTCTTCAATTCTACCATCTTGATGAGGCCATACTTTATATCTCTCACCTGCTCTAAATGATCGATCCCTTGGTGACCGACTCATCGCTATTCGCTACTACGACACACGAAATAACATACACACTGGCCATTTGTATGCTCAGTGCTGGAACCCAGAATGGAAGTTGGACACAGCGTTTATTGAAGATGGAACGAAGTTGGCGTCCTATCCTGACTCACATGTAATCAGAATCCACGACATAGTGGACCTCGCAGTTAAGCAGGTATTCATGGATATGAACCTGTCCCATGAAGGATGGATGGATGGTGGGTCAGGATGATGAATTACTGTTCTGGGTTCCACCCGAGCACAGGAAAGTTCTATGCCTGCCTCACGTAGAAGCGATTGGGGACAGGCCAGCGAAGGTGGACCGAATGCATTGACCAAGCGTGGTTGAAACGACTCGAGGAAAGGGAAAAGAGAATGGCGAGACTGCTTGAGTAGGAGGACAGTTGCATACCCTTGAGTATTATTACAACTTCATACTGCATCTACGTCTTCCATAGTATCCATTATCATGAACGAGTCTTGTGGACTGCAGCATACAGTATATTCCCGCGTCAATATAGAATGATTATGATACCAACATTCACCGACATTGCCTCCACTCATGCCACCCTTCTTGGCTGATTTCTCCAAGTGTTTTGACACCGAAAGCGAGTCACGATGTCAATCGCTGAGCCTGTCTTTACAACCATCTCTTGTGCTGTGCCTTAGAAGAAGGAGCATTGTTTGCAGCAGAAACTGGTTAGTGAATTGCCCAGTCGCTGTCCATCCACTCCAGCATGTGCCTGCCAACAGCTGATGTCTAGTGCGTCGCACGATGGCCATGATTATTTTGATTCGGATAACGCTTTGTCTACGTCTGCGAGGCATGAACTTATGAATGAGGTATCTTGCCTCCCCTGATTTCTAACTTATCCTTGAACAGACCTCAATCATCGTGTACAGAAATCTTGATCACCATCATCACATTTATCACCATGCCTAATACTATCCCTAAAGAACGTGCTGCTCATTTCACAGGGTGTGTTGTACCATTCCCCACATGCATACAGTGCAGGGACACGACAGTGGTCCCAGAACCTTTGGACATTCTTTCACTTATATAGATATAACAATATCGTCATTTTTTGAAATACTTCTCAATGGTTGATCAACCTACTCGTTATTGTTATTTTGTCGGAAGACGAGAAGATAATGGGTGAATACTTGAAAATCTTTCGTCATCGTTGATATATCATTGGAGCCAAAACCAACACGTCTCTTAGGAAGAATATGTCGCTATTCCGGTTCGCCTGCAGGTAATTCAATCAACAGTTTCTGTGACACTCCAGTTCTTTTATATCTATCAATAAATTCACGGTGATATAATGTGAACACCACTATCAAAGCTATCAATATATTTTCCGAAATAAGAGTCAAATATTTTGTACTAGATCTCTCGTACTCTGATCCTCCTACTAGCCATGTTCATACATACTCTTGGCACTGAAAACTGTAGAACGTTCTCGGATATATCTCAGTAAGCAAGCCGAGTCATTGTCGCGAAATGACATCATTGTTATGGAATGACATTGAGTTGTCTTGGAAACTCCATTTGCCGGAGCATTTGTTTCGGATATTTACATATAAATATGGGAATGTAGTTACATTTAAACAAGTCTTTCTGTCTTTCCCTCCTTTCCCCTGCGCTCAATTTATTTTGCTGCGTTAGTCATGCAGACGAGCACAGCCATAGGACTTTCTGGAAAGTCCTATCTGTTTCCATTCTCTCTATGTAATTCCATTGTACTACGAGTTTGCAGAACATTCTAGTCGTATTCATCTTAGGTATAAAAGCAACGTGTCCGCTACTAGATAAAATAATACAATATTCCATTACATCTCTACCCTCAGCTCCGACCCATAATCTCTACAAAAACTGTACTGGGAACCTCATAAACGTCTGGGGAGGCTGGATATAACTCTAAATCGCGTTGGTATTGTATAGATCAAGTTTCCTTCCTCATCTTGAGAAGAGGACGAAAACAGTGATGATGGCGAGACAAGGATGGATGATCAGTCCAAAGGAAGGTAGACAGGAACAGAAACGGTCGCAATGGGCGGCATAAAACCATTGTTGATTCTTGTAATCTCATTTCGTCATCTGACCTGACGGGCTCGTGGGTTAATGGCCGTGATGTCTGCGACGAATTGTCGCTGTCAATAAATACCGTCAATTTTAAATATGAAGAATCGAACGCTGGATTTGTGTGTTGGTATTGACAAAGTAAAAAAATCAGTAGAAGTTGTGACGAGTGAGAAGTGAGGGTAACTGGAGAGAAGGTCGTCCTTTGACTGGAAACCTGTGCTATAGGCCTTTGCGCTTCGTGAAGTGAGTGGTGAAGCCCGCGACTTTGTTAAGGACCGGAAGACAAAGTGAACGGATGGATTTGATGAGTCGAGAGAGTTAGATCAATGATTGAACCGATGATACGCTTATCCGAAGAGCATTGATTCTCCAGCATCGATGTATCAGCCAACAACCTCAAAATAACGGTACCCTAGACACAACACCACATCCCATCGGTAAAGCACCTGCATCAAGTAATGTTTGGGATCGACTTCGGCATCTCTGGTGCTCGTATATGGGTTCTTGTTAGAGCTAATCTGAGGCAGTGAGTATGGTAAGTATGGTCAAGAGAGATGGATGATTCTCCTCAACAAAATCTCAATAGCCTATGCTACTCGGGTCTCTATGAATGTCTCGGTCGAGTAGTCTGTCCCATAATCGAGTTGTTTTGTTCTGTCGGATACGAACAAGGCTGGGTCAATGATTCAGTCACGAGCCTATTCCAGATGAATGCATACGTACTCGTTCAATCTTTGAGCCATACCAACACTTGCATCATTGCAGAATATGTGATCACAGTGCAGCGCAGTTGATCTGAGTTTGGTGCTCTGATCAAATCGGGAGTGGTTGAGATCAGCTCACAGTCAGAAGTCAGATGTCTCCGCAGATGCTAGTTTCAGTTCATCTTCGGACTTCCCACCACTGATAGTTTAATTTGTGTATCAGGATGTTTCACATGAATATGTACGATTGCTTAGGTAAAGTTCAATAACTCGCTGCAGAAGATGCGGTCTTTTTCGAAGAGTTGATGTTGAAACCTTCCTTATGAATGTCGAGTACAACGTGGGATTATCCTCTGACGAACCCAAACATTACAATCAGGACAGAGAAGAAAAAACATACCCATTGCTTCTGTAACACCCTATTCAACCTTCCAGTCCATCTACCCCTTCCCTTACGCGACCAGTCGTAACCCTTCCCCTAAGTCTAACAAAATAAGTAAAGAGAGAGCGGGACCGTACATGAGGTTTGTCGAAGACAAACTAGAGACCAAATAAGGGCAATCCACTCCATGACGAGCTCTATGACCCACATACAACAACTTCGTGGTAATATATTATTTGACTTTGACTTCTGTATCCATCGGTTTCGAGTTCCATTCTTCAGGGAGGACTCTGTCACACCGTGTTCATCATATTATGAGCGTCCTGGTCACACCGACACCTCCTTGCAAAACTCATTTATCCACCGCAGACCATTCCGCAACGCCTATTGGCAATTCAGCAGACCCCTTTAGTACTCAAGGCACTGGCATGCACGTTCAGCAGACCACTAAATACACCAAGGACGACGCGTCGACCGTCAGGCGATTAGTTACTTCCAGTGATCCATCCACATCCATGTCTTCTATCGCCTCTAATTCTCATATCTATAGACACGATTCCTACTCACTCCCCAAATTACATTCCTTGCAACTTCGATGATGGATGAACACCCCAAATGACGTTCACATTGAAGATGCTGATGTCCAGCCATCTACACCTGGTCAACAGTCGGATACTCAGTGTTTTGATTCCATCATGCACAATATTGCAAACAGACAATAGGGAGCATCCTGCAAAGCAACCGAGAGTGCAGATACGGCATCTTGAGCACAAAACGTGAGTGTTTTTCTATCGTGTGCCGTTACAGGCGTGCCGATCTTCTACCACTTGCCTTTCTTAATTCCGCAAACCCACTTCCAGCTTTTGCCGCTCCGAACACTGTGCCTCCTCCAGTGCCTTTATTCTCTCTGCTTCATCCTTCCTTGGTATAGAACCAGACAAATGTTGCTCTTCAATTTACATTCTCATGCATGCATTTCTTCTCTGTACTCTCACTGACATTGATTTAGTGCCTTTTTTGGAATTAACAGACTCTATAAATCCCTCATCGTCAATTCTATATCGTTAGAGTCAGGGAGGGGTGTCACACAGGAGAAGGTGTGAATAGGCTGAGAGGTTCCCGAAGCAATTGGTATGTGTTTTGATTCCCTTTCTTCTTTCTCCTTGTTGGTGGACATTGTAATGATTGCATTCGTTGGATGATGATCTCATGTTTTATCCAAGGAGGGTTTCAACTTTCTCAAGCTTTTGCAACAATCAACTCTTCAAAAGACCAAAAAACTCACATCTTCTGTCAAGGCTCCAGTAACTAGACTATGGTCAGTGCATGTCGTAATATGATGAAACATGTTGCAGAGAGCATTAAATCCTAGCTGTCCAGCTGAACAGGTTCGACGAAGTTCGAGAATCAGATCAACTGCGTCACACTGTGATCGGATTTTCTGGAATAATGCAAGTGTTGGTATGGTTCGAAACTCGAACGGGAACATGCATTCCATTGACCCCAGCCTTTTTCGTACTGACAATATTGAAACAATTCGATTATGGGACAAACTACGCGGAAAAGTTCGACCGAGACGTCCATAGAGACCGGAGTAGTACAGGCTATTGAGACTTTGTTGAGGAGGGTCATGTATGTCAACCATCTCTCCTCCTCATATCTACGTCACCATATTCACTGTCTAATATTAGCTCCATTAAGAACCCATTTACCGACGACAGAGATGCGGAACTCAACCCTGAACAATACCTGATGCAAGTGCTTTGCCGATGAGATGTGGTGCTGTATCTGTGGTACCGTGTCTTCGATGTTGTTGGCTGATACATCGATGTCGGGGATTGAATGCTCTTCTGCACGCTTATTGATGATCCACAATGTGATTTCTTTGGAAGAATTTCATGAAGAAGCGCAGAAATATTTTTATATAGGCTCTCATCTCACAGCACTTATGAGACACATACAAGCGTGACTCAGTAGTTAGGCAGACCATTCAATAAGATCCCCATACACACACTTGATTGTATGAAGACACACATACCTGTGGCTCTTCCGAGAGTAGAAAATGGTTGACAAGCCAATCAAGTGAGAATTCTACAGGTTCTATCTGTAAGAAACATGATAATGTGAGCAGATGCAGCACACATAGTCAATTGAAAAGTGTCTCTACAATCGATATCTTATCGATGAAAAGACAACAACAGCAAATAACAGACAAACAATGAGCCTCTGAATTGATCGATCAACAGGAACGGAACAAAGTGTGAACCATCATTCTCCGATCAGTGGCAGTGAGCTGCCGATAAACTAAATGTAAAATGCAAAGTAGTGATGTGACTCCCAGCGAGGTGGTTTGAGTTCACACAGGAATGGATGAAGATAACGCCATGTTGCAATCACAATGTGATGCACGTGAATTGTGCGAACATACTATTGTACACCAAGTGTGTTACAATCTTGTGACAGACCAATGGATTTCCTATTCGACGTCTGGTTATTTTTAATTTTGATCCATCATTGCAGGCACTTTACAAAGTATCGAGCATGCAAACATTGTTGACCGGTTCCTGGATCACATTGCTTGATGTCGCGATCAGCACGTGGCTTTTCGATCATTTCCCGCTTATCATTTGTTTCACATTGATTATTATCTTTTCATCGATTGCCCTCAAAGGTGTTCCTTGTCCTTTCCAATGTTAAAATAATTCGTATTTAATTTGTACAATATTTTCGTCTGTCACTGTTACTACCTCATTGGTAGCACATTGCAACTTTGCATTTCACCATTTTTATCTATAACGGGAACTAATCAAAAAAGATCGGCAGCTTCACTGCCACTGATTATCCATTTTAACACTTTGTTTTCCATGTGTTGTGCGTATCCATTGCTATCCATCATTCGTCGATCATTTTTGATTCCTCAAATATTTTTGGCCATCAGAGCTTATCTGCAATCATCTTTTGATCAATCGATGGCCCTCGTATTTTTTTGTCACAATAACCAAGGACATCATGTTCTGTACCCAGTTCCAATTGTCTGTGATATGACTGTCCTTTCAGCATTGCTTCTCATCCACAAGCTGAAATCATTGCAAAACGAGACGAGCATCTAACGCTATGAGTCATCCAAGGCCCCGGTTCAATCCATAAGCAGATTAGATTAATTGCATCAGAGAGTCTGACTGTGTTTTTTCATAGTCACTCATTGTCTAGCACTCTGAAAAGGCAGATAGTCAATCCTCCGAAATGTGGCATGAGTGAATAGCTGACCCAAAGCAACTGGTGAGTTGAGCTTTGCCTAAGCAATGATTGCTTCGGATTTATTCAGGGAACCTCAGCATGTTTTGAGGTAATTTGTAATCAGAAATCATAGTGGCTCACCATCAGCTTGTTTTCTTTCATATTCAAATCCAAGTGTAAATTTACAACATGAATCTTAATGGCCAGGAAATAGTTTGCAATGTTCCCAAAGTTTCGTTTCTACGACGTTCAGGATCAGAGGATGGAGAGCATAAGTCACCTCCTGCAAAGCGGCCGAGAGTGCACTCAGATGCAGATATGGTATCTTTGACTCAAACTGTGAGTGTTTTCTCGTGCGCTGTTATAGGCGTGCTAATATATTGCCGCTCGCCGCTCTAGAGCCCTGCAGCCTCTGCTTCCCCGAGCGCTGTGCCTTCCTCGGTGCCACCATTGTCTCTGCTTCATCTGTGCCAGCTCCTTCGTTTCCAGCATCAGGCGCTCAGTCACGTTATACCCGATCGACTATCCAGCCCCTTTCATATGGCCCGTCGACTCTGTCGCACTGGGGCTGCTCCTCAATTCTGCCGTCTTGATTGGCCCTACTTCATATATCTCACCTGCTTCAAATGACCGATCCCTTGGTGACCGACTCATCTCTATTCGCTGCTGTGATACACGAAATAACTCTCTTCGACGCCCACACCGGCCATCCATATGCTCAGTGCTGGGACCCAGAATGGAAGTTGGACACAGCGTTTATTGAAGACGGAGCAAAGTTGGCGTCCTATTCTGGCTCTCGTACAATCAGGATCCGCAACATAGTGGACCTCGCAGCTAAGCACAGGAATGTTGTTCATGGATATGAGCCTGTCCCGCAGGGCATGAAGGATGGATGGATGGTAGGTCAGGATGATGAGTTACTGTTCTGAGTCCCACTCGGGCACAGGAAAGTTCTATACCTTCTTCACGTAGAAGCGATTGGGGACGGGATGGACCTCTCTAGGTTCAGGTATGGTAGCAAGTAGACTGAATGCATTGACCAAGTGTGGTTGAAACAAATCGCGGGAAGGGGAAAGGGGAAAGGAAATGGCGAGACTGCTTGAGTAGGAGGACAGTTGCATATTCTTGAGTACTATTACAATTCTACCCTGCATTTACATCTCCCATAGTCATGAACGATTCTCGTGGACTGCAGCATACAGTATATTCCTGCGTCAATATGATCATAATACCAACATTGCCTTCATTCATGCCAC
>Ga0153965_1000208_pt1 | contig 11919 bp, 17 predicted proteins | sample TSFL049MetaG_FD_104707 | JGI IMG/M metagenome (GOLD analysis project Ga0153965, IMG submission 104707) | Attine ant fungus gardens microbial communities from Florida, USA - TSFL049 MetaG | ecosystem: Host-associated > Fungi > Mycelium > Unclassified | place: USA: Florida, Paynes | collected... | reverse complement strand
ATATAAGGACTCATAGTCTGAGGATTAGACCTTAGACTTAACAACATCTTTTGTCACTGTCTAAACTTTGCATTTTTGAACCTTTCAAGATTCTAAAGCACCAATCACAAATAAGTAAGTGACTATTTGTGATAAAAATATATATTGGGGTACTACTCATACCCTCAAGAACTATGTGGATCAGGTGCTCAATAGAGCAATCAACTACTATAATCCTTGACCACTACATACAATAGAATTGTCATCTTGGAGGCAGAAGTTATCTATCTCTGGGAAGAGCTGACAAGGCTCCCTAGAGGAAATGTCACCTTAAAGGCCAAGGTACTAGAGTTGCCAACATTTATAGGCTCTGAAAACAAGATGCACTTGCATGATTGGTTGAGCCAGATTTCTCTATATTGTTCAGTGTCCGGTATTATTGTAGACAATTAGAAAATCTTGTGTACTCTCACTAGATTATGTGCTCCCACCAGCACATATATGAAGTTATATTATGATAAGGTGCAAGCAGGACAAGGTGTTGGATCCTAGGGCGACTTTGCCTAGGAACTCAAAAATTATTACAGACAAAGAGATAACAAGAAGGGAGCAAAGAAGGAATTAACGGCACTCTAGGTCAACAAGGACCTAGCAAAGAAGAACTTTGTCAAGTACGTAGAATGATACAGAACATTGGCAAGAATTGTCAATTATAGTGACAAAGTTTATATTGACAAAATGAAAGAAGTCACCCCTAACAAGCTACAAAATGTGCTCATCATATATGAAATAACAAATCAATCTCCTAAGACATGAGATGACTATCTAAAATTGTTGATGCAAGTATATAAGGTCTTATATCCAGACAAGGCCCAGGTGTTATGAGAGCCCCAGAGAGGAAAGAGTTTCCTGCATGTTTGAACAGTTGATCTCTAACATCAAGTTATATAACAGGATCAAGATATAAATAATGTAGGAATTAAGGCAATCATATCACATGACAAGGACACATGATCATAGAACATTCCAGAAGGACATGTGGTCATGAACTAATAGTGTATAGCCACTTGTAAAAGTAGTATAAGTAGGTAGACAATCCAACAAAGAACTCTATCAAGTTCTTTCTGAACACTCATCTTGGGTGATCCTTGAGTTGTCAAGACTTAGTGATAATACCAGGGTGCAATATTTGGTCCAAAGGCAAATGGAGAGAAAAGTGGAGGAAAGAAGGACCCAGATATAATAAAAATAGATGAGATTCAGAAAAAGAAAGAGAAAAACTTGCGATACTGCCAGATATGCACTGGAAAAATAAGGCAAAATCACATAATACTACAGACTGTTACGACAAGCCTGGAAATGAGGACAAACGCCCTCATAAGACCTCTTCTCAGAAACTATCTTTACTGGGTCCAAGCAAAAATAAAAATTAGTCGTTTAGAGCATGGCTAATGAAGCTATTGGAGAAAGATAGTGATGACCCAGAATCCTCTCTTGAGGACATTAATGTTAATAGTATGTCAATTAAGGAAATCCCTGATCCTATTCCTCCAAGTGAGAAGGGAAAGAGGACTCCCAAATTGGATTTTCCCTTGGGACTATAGAGTATAACATTTGTGATTTACAGTCAGAGGATAGTATACCCTTAATTAGCTCACAAAAGTCAGAAGTAGTACTGGAATCTTGTAATAATATAGTGTGCAACAAGACTACCTCCTTTAAAATTCCAGTTACATGGCAAAAAAGTACAGACCAAGGCTTTAGTTGATTTGGGAGCTATCATAAACTTTGTTGACAGAGTTGTTATGGAAAATAATAACCTGGTAATGCATAAACTAGCAAATCTGTATTGTGTAATCAATACAGATAGTACTCCCAACAAGGCAGAACAAATAACAGAGTATGTCCGAGCTTATATAGAAATTAGATCTCACAAGATGACCCAATATCTCTTTGTCACCAACCTAGAGAATAAGAAGATAATGATTGGCTACTTGTACTTATACAAGCATAATCCAAATATTGATTGGTGAAAAGGTCAATGGGAGTTCACTAGGTGCCTAGATACATGCACTAGTAAAGTCCATAAAATACGAGATGTAGAAGCAGGAGCTAATAAGCTTCACGTTGAAATAGATGTCAGTAGATTCCTCTCATTGGACAACATAGGAGATGAGGACCCCAGCAACCATATTTTTAGCTGGGAAAACATAACTGACCCAGGCAGTCATCAACAGGTGATGATAATTGCAACTATACTCAATAATTGAGACCAGTATAGGGACTCAGATTGTGAAGACACAAAGACCTAGATGTCATGACTTGGCAAAATGGCTAAGTCATTATTTAATATTTCTTTTCATTTTCTTTCCATTTAGTTTCTGATTATTATTTTTCTTTTCTTTTCTTTTCTTTTTCTTTTCTTTTATTTTCTTATCAATGTTTGTGCCTTCCATAAAGTCAATAGTATGGTTATATGGTTTTTGTAATGGCATTCTCTCTGATTTATGCTTTGAAAACACATTCCTATACTTATGTAACCATTCTGGTACATAAGCCTTCCAGTATAAGAAAGCTAAACTCCAAGCCGGAATAAAGCCAACTGCTCTTTGTTTAGTGATTGATAAAGAGAATTTGATAGAGTCCCTGTTAGATTCTGTACACTATTTATACATGAAGAGTAACCCTAACCCTTCTTTTTTATTCTGTGCTTCCTTATGAGTCACTTTTCTCTCACACATCACTTCCCAAGCTAACAAAGGTCTATCTACTATCTTTAGTAGAAAGAAACTCTCTTAATACATAGATCAATAAGGAACTTAGAAAAGGTTACATCCATCCATCTACTAACCTAATAGCAGCTCTATTCTTCTTTGTAAAGAAACACAATGGAAGCTTATGACCTGTCATAGACTATAAAGCCCTCAATGCAATTACCATCAAAAATTGCTATCCAATTCCTAAAATAGCCAACTTGATTGAATCACTCAGCAAAGCCTCTATCTTTACCAAAATTGATTTGAGGTAAGGATATAACAATGTTCACATCAGAGAAGGGGATAAATAGAAAATGGTGTTTATTATAAGACAAGGTCTCTTTGAGGCAACTGTTATGTATTTTGGGTTCTCCAATGTACCAGCGACATTCCAAAGTATAATAAACGATATACTTAGAGATTTGATTTACATTAGATTAGTAATGGTGTATTTAGACAACATTTTAATATTTGGGACATGTTTAAAAGAACATAGGTGACTGGTCAAAGAAGTACTGAAAAGACTTCAATTTAATGATCTCTATGCTAAAGCAAAAAAATGTTTCTTTGAACAAAGTAACATCAAATATTTGGGCATAATAATATTGGAAAATAAAGTACAGATAGATGAAGAGAAACTTTTAGGAGTTCTAGAGTGACCAGTACCAACAAAAGTCAAACAAGTACAAGCATTCTTAGGCTTTGCAAATTTCTATTGTAGGTTCATTGAGAACTTTGCCAAGATGTCAAAACCACTCTCCAACTTGACCAAAAAGGATTGTACCTGAAATTGGGGCATTGAGCAACAAAATGCTTTTGAGGTGCTAAAAAAGGCCTTTACCATGGCTCCAATCCTGAGAATACCAAATGACAAAGATCTCTTTAAGTTATCCACTGATGCTAGCAACTTTGTAATAGGTACAATCTTATCACAAAAGGATATGCAAACCAATCTGTGGTACCTAGTGACATTCTTCTCCAAGTCATTAGATATCTATGAAAGAAACTATGAAATCTACAACAAAGAGCTACTTGTAGTAATTTGGAAACTAGAGAAATATAGACATCATTTAGAAGGACATTCACATAAAATTGAGATCTGGTTGGATCATCAGAATCTTACATATTTCAGGACAGCTCAAAAGCTGACCAGGAGACAAGCAAGATAAGCATTATTCATGACTTGTTTTGACTTTGTACTCTATTATAAACTAGGAAAGATGATGCAAGCAGAAGATCCCTTGTCTAGATGAGTAGATCATGAGATGGGGATAGACCTTGATAATATAAACTAGGTGTTGCTAAAGCCTGAGTTCTTTGCTATTAACACATTAGAGGCTACTTATGAATCACCAATAAATGACGAGATAATCCTAAAGAAGGTCAAAGCTACACTCTTATCAGATGAAGTCACAAAAGACTACAAGTCATTACTTAAGTCTGGTCCTAGAGAATTCAAAAAATCCTTGCAAGACTGGAACTATGAGAATAAACTACTCCTGTACAGAGAGAAAATCTATATCCCTCATAGCATGAATGACACTTTGCGACAATAGATTGTTCAGATGCACCACAATTTGCCATCTACCAGACACCTAGGTCAGTAGAAGACCTATGAGTTGGTCTCCAGAAATTACTAGTGGCCTGGGATGACTACATTTGTCAAGAAATACATTATAGGTTGTGATATGTGTCAGCAGATAAAAAATTGCCCACAGTAACCTTTTGGACCACTTGTGTCTAACAAGGTGCCTAACGGGCCTTGGGAAATAATATCAATGGACTTAATCGCCCAATTGCCAAAGTCAAATAGTTATAATGCTATCTGTGTAATTGTCGATAGGCTCACCAAAAGAGCTTATTTCATTTCTATTAATAATTGGTTTTCATCTAAGGATATGGTGCAGTTACTTTATGACAAGGTTTATCCATTGCATAGACTACCCCTATAAATTATTTCAGATAGAGGAGTACAATACTCAGCCAAGCTATTTCAAGAATAGTGCAAAATTTTAGGAATAGAATCTACTGTCAGACTAGCTAACTCCAAAGCTGGAATTAAGCCAACTGCTCCTTTATCAGTATTTGACAAGAAGAACTTGATAGAGTTTTCACTTAATTCTCTACTACTTATACATTTTACTACTATGGCTATGTGCTTGCTCTCCCATGGTCCTCATGTTACTCTAGTCATGTGACACTCTGTGACTGTGACTTATGATGTGACCATCTGTGACCATCCATCACACCATTGTGACATTGTGACAAAGTCACATGATACTTTCCTGTGCTCCATCTTGTAGTTGTAAGTCCAATAAGAAAAGAAAAGAAAAGAAATATAAATAATGACTTAGCTGATTTGCCAAGTCATGATACTACCTCTCTCTTAAGTTTCCTTGTCCCAAGGAATTTTCCTATAGCTCATAATATGGATCGACCATATTGCCTATCTCATCGTCGTCTTCTTCTGTCCATTCTCTAACTCCTGATTTTTCCTCCTTGATTTCTTCTTTCTCCAGAATCGTCTTCATTGTTTTCCTTTTTATGGGTTTCTTGCCCTTCCATCGTCTCCAGTTCTTCTCCATTCTCCCCCAATACTCTTGGTCATATCGCTTGTCTGACCACCCATACAGTTTCTTTGCCGTGAATCTTCCTAGCAATTCTCCCTGTCGAAATGTTCTCTCTTTGTGCTCTTACCGTGCTACATCTTCTATGTCTTGCCGATACTCTTTCTCAAATTCTTCAATTGCTTCTTTTGCATTCTCTAAATTCTCCCTTCCTTCCTAGGTATCTGACTCCACCGTAAATCCTTTCCAATGTACTAAATACTTATCTTTCCCTCTAACCTTCCTCTTATTTAGTATTTATTCTACCTCCTATTCTTCTTCCCCTTCGATTATGACTAGAGCCAGTTGCTCCTTTCTTTGTCCTTCTACCTGTCCTACATATCATTGTACTCTACTAACATTAACTACTAGGTGTATTTTTACTATGCTAGGTAGTTCTAATTTGACCATGTTCGATGATATTATTTTCTTGACTTTGTAAGGACTGACAAATCTCTCTGTCAACTTTTCTGTCCTCCTTCCAACCATCTGATATTTCAGATCCTTGGTACTGAGCATGACCAAGTCTCCTATTTTATACTCATCTGTGTCTGATCTCTTCTTGTCTGTATACTTCCTCATATCTTTCTGTGCTTTTCTTAGCGCCGCTTTTGCCTCTTCTTGTATTTTCTTCATTTTCTCCACAAATTTTTCTACTCCCACATATTTTCCTTTCTTCCTTCCTTCAAACCCCATTCTAGGATCTTGCCTGTAATTTGCTTTAAAAGGTGATGTTCTGGTACTTGAGTGTGTTTTATTGTTATATGCAAACTCTGCTGTTTCTAACTATTCTGGCCACTGCTCTTGCCTATAATCAATGAACATTCTTAGGTATTGTTCCAACTCCTGGTTAATTCTCTTAGTTTGTTTATCTGTCTGAGGGTGAAATGCTGTTGACAATTTACTTTTGATCTCCAACATCTCATTTAACTCCCACATTAACCCTGCTGCGAATTGTGGTTCCCTATCTGATATGATACTTTTGGGTAAACTATGTAACTTCCACACATTATCTCTGAATAACCTAGCTAGTCCTTCTGCTAACGTTTTCTCTGTAGTAGGTATGAAATGTACCATTTTTGTCAATTGGTTGACTACTACTAAGATTGAGTCGTATCCCTGAGCTAAGGGCAGTTTAGTGATGAAATCTGCTGATATATGTGTCTAAGGTTTCTCTGGAATTGAGTTGGGCATTAATTTGCTGGCTGGTTGTTCTGTGCAATTCTTATTTTGCTGGCAAGCATTGCACCTCTCCACGTACCGCTTCACTTCTTTGGTTACTCCTGGCCATCAAAAGTTACAGGTGACCAATTCTACCATCTTCCACTGCCCTCCATATCCTCTGACTGGCATATCATAGTACAGTCAGACAATCTCTGCCCTCAGCCTTTCATCTTTTGGCATGTACATGTACACTTTCTCTTCTTTGTATATTATGCTGTCTACTTCTCTCTATTCTTCATCTCTCAATATCTTTACTCCTGCCTGTTTCATTTCTTCCATCACTTTCACTACCTCGTCATCTTTTACCTTTGACTTCCTTACTTCCTCTAGTAGATCTACCCCATCTACTATTATTTCTACCATCTCTGCTCTTCTCACTTTCAGCCATTCTGGCTTTACCAATGTCTTGTCCTCGTTGTCTCTTTCTACTCCAACTTCCCAGTCTGGTCTCCTGCTGAGACTATCTGCTTTCCCCATCTTACTTCCTAGAACATGCTTCAACACGAAATCAAATCTTGATAGGTACAAGGCCCATCTTGCTTGTCTTCTATTTAATTTCTGTGCCTTCATAAAGTGCTTGAGGTTTTTGTGGTCTGTCCAAATCTCGAATTTCTTTACCGCTCCTTCCAGGAAATGTCTCCATGCTTCTAAACATCTGATGACTGCTAGCATCTCCTTGTTGTGTATCTCATAGTTATGTTCTGTATCACTAAGAGACTTGGAAATAAAAGCGACTGGTCTCCACTTCTCGTCTGAGCACTTCATTGACAATACTCCTCTAGTAGCGTAATTTGAGGCGTCAGCCTCTACCTGAAATTCTTTGTCTAAGTCAGATGCTGCTAACACTGGTTTTGTCATAAAGACCTGTTTCAACTTATTGAATGCCTTTTGTTGTGCCTCCTCCCACCACCATTTTTCATCCTTCTGCATAAGCATATTCATTAGTCTAGTTACTCATGCAAAGTCTTTAATGAACCTCCTATAGTAGTTTGCAAGGCCCAAAAATTTCCTAACATCCTTTATGTTCTTTGGCTGCAGCCAATTAAGCACTCCCTCTACTTTCTCTTCTTTCATCTCTATTCCGTTGGGCCCAATAACTATGCCCAAGAACCCTATCTTTCTCGTCTTCCACACACACTTCTCTGGCTTGATGTACAAGTTGTTCTCTTCCAACCTTCTCAATATTTCTTCTATAATCTCGTCATGTCCTTTTTCCATCTTGGTTCCTACTAATATATCATCTACAAATACAGCAACTTTTTCTTTGTTAATTAAATCTCTCAGGATTACATTCATCATTGCCTGAAATGTAGCTGGCAAATTTGTCATGCTGAAGAACATTACTGTGGGCTCAAAGGAACCTATTGTCAGTAGCTAGAGTCTGATGACTGGAATTAAGCCAACTGTCTCTTTGTTCAGTGTTTGACAAAGAGAACTCGATAGAGTTCCCATTAGATTTCTTACACTACTTATACAAATGGTTAACCCTAACCCTGTACCAAAGTCTTGTGCTTCCTTATGAGTTACTTTTATCTTGCACGTCCATCGATAAGAAAAATAAAATAAAAGAAAAAGAAAAGAATATTAAATAATGACTTAGCTGTTTTTGCCAAGTCATAACACCTATATGTGTTGTAAATGCTCCCTTCCACTCATCCTTTTCCTTTATCCTCACGTTATTGAACCCCCACCTTAGATCCATCTTTGTAAATACTTTCTTACTCCTCATGTTATTGATTAACTCTGTAATTAACGGCAACAGGTAGTTGTTCTTTATAGTTTGGCTGTTTAGGTTACAGTAGTCCATTACCATCCTCTTGCTACTATCCTTTCTGCCTACAAAGAAAACTGGTGATGTCTGTGGTGATTTCGAGGGTCTAATATATTCTTTTCTCAGCTGATCTTCCATGAAGTTTTGAACTTTCTCTCTCTCATTCTTGGACAGAGGGTAAATATTTCCCTTACGTGGTTTAAACATCTCCTTAAGATCTATAGTGTGATCCCAAATCTTTCTTGTTAGCATTCTTTCCAACTCCACCTTCCCAAACACTTTTCTCTACTTCAAAAACTTCTTTGGGACCATCTCTTCAATTTTCCTGTAGTTCTCCTCGATTTCTTCCTCTCTTCCCCAATCTTCCTTGTCATCTACTGCCCACCAGATGATTTTTTCCTCTTCCTCTGTTGCTACTCTTTTCACCTTCTTTTGTTCTTTCTCTTTTCCTTTTACACCATCACACAAGGATAGGCACCTCATCATTTTAACCTTCCCGGTTTCTCAATTTATCTCTGGGTTATGGGCCACTAGCCATAGCATGCCCAGTATCACCTCTGTTTTCCCTAAATTGCAAATGTCTATTCTCATTCTTTCCATATGGCCCTTATAGTAAATGTTGTACTCTACTTGGTACGTAATAGCTCCTCTGCTATTACTAGTGCCGTCTACATTTCTGACAGCTAATAGTCTTTCTAGCTTCTGCAGCTTAAACCCGTGTTTTGCTGCTGTCTGTCTATCCATGAATATCCTTGTTGCACTACTATTTAAGAGTGCTTTTATCATTATGCCTTCATGCATATCTATCTTCTCTACTCCTATGTTCAATCATACTTCTCTCAATATCTTGAAGGTTCTCCTGACCTCTCTTTGACTACCCTCCTCTCTTGCTGTGTGTTCCAACTCTCCTGGTCGTATGCTGCTCTACTGTGCTTTTGCCTCTCTAGGCCATACCACTTCCTCTTCCTTTGCTGCACTTTTTGAGTCTCTTGCTCGCATGCCACTCTGCTCCTCTTTTCCTTTGTATCCACACCAACTTATCTTCTCTCTTCTCCAATAGGGAACTACCCCTTGTCCCCAATCGTCTTCTGCATAGCATCCTCCACTGCCATATCTTGGGTACTTCAAATACATGATGACAGTCCCTTGACCGCACTATCCCAACTCCCACAATTCTGTATCTTGTGGCACTGTCGGTCCACAATACCACTTAGCTCTCTTCCTCAATGTCTCTCACGAACTCCTTCTCCACTCCTGCTGTGCCTTTCCCTTTGCAGGGCATGCTGCTTTATCCTCCTCAACTCTCCTCAGCTTTCTCTCTTCTTCCTGCACCTTTTTCCTGACAGAACATGCCAGCCTTCTCCCTTGCTGTACCTTTTGTAAGCTGGTCACGCGTGCTGCTCTCTCCTTCTTTACCCATAGAGGGCACTCCTTACACTTGTGCCCTTCCTCTCTACACTTGAAACACTTTACAGCTACTGTCCTTATGCTTCTTACCACTCTCTCCTCAACTCCATACTACATTATTCTACTACTCAATACTTCAAACTTATTTTGGGGAACAGCTGTTTCCTTTTTCTCTCTTCTCTCATTCCTGCAGTTATGGGCCAGGTGCCTGAACTTCCTACAACATCTACAAAGCTTCCCCTCTCTCCCTTCTAGTTCTGCCCTTAATTTGGTGAGGGCACGCCTTTCTTTGAGCATAGCACTCATGAGTTGATTATATTGTTTTTGAGACATAGTGACGACATCTCAAGAAAGGGTATAGATTGAATGTTGAGTCTTGCTAGATAACTACGTCTGCTGGGGTGCAAGATCTTCACCCAGCTAGAGTCCTACTTCCCTATTTACTACTGCCCTAATAATACTTTGGCTATCACCCAACAGATGGGATCCCTAATCTAGACGGCTTCTTAAGAGATAACTGTCAATCCTTTGTGTGTACCAACTCACAATGGAGTTGCAGCACAAGGTTTATATTGAGAAAAGAGATACAAGTATTCTACTGAGCACCACTCAATTACGAGGTCAGGTCTCGAATACAATACCTGAGCTTGGTACTATGTCTCTACCTGCAGTCCCTAACTGACTGCAAAGTCCCCTTAAGCCAAGGGCCTGGCTATGTATAGAGGTGGCTAGTAGTCACGATGACTACCAGCCGAGGGTTAATAATAATGAGAGTAAAGATTGAGCAGGATCCAAGGTGGATAGTGCTCAGAGTATGGAATCAAGTTCTAATGTCAGACTAGCTAACTCCAAAGCTGGAATTAAGCCAACTGCTCCTTTATCAGTGTTTGACAAGAAGAACTTGATAGAGTTCTCACTTAATTCTCTACTACTTATACATTTTACTACTGTGGCTATGTGCTTGCTCTCCCATGGTTCTCATGTTACTCTAGTCATGTGATACTCTGTGACTGTGACTTGTGATGTGACCATATGTGACTGTCTGTCACACACCCCCATTGTGACATTGTGACAAAGTCATGTAATACTTTCCTACACTCCACCTTATAGTTATAAGTCCAATAAGAAAAGAAATATAAATAATAACTTAGCTGATTTGCCAAGTCATGACATCTACTATGTCAGCAGTATACCATCTACAAACAGATGAACAAATAGAATATGTAAACCAGGCTCTAGAGCAGTATCTTAGGTACTATGTCAATTACAATCTTAGTAATTGGTTGGATTTGCTACCAAGTGCAGAATTCATATACAATAATCAAGCATACAAAGGAATTAAAAAAAGTCCATTCTATCTTGAATATGGCAGACATCTAAGAGCAGGTCCAATATTAGTCAAAGAGTTGCCACAAAGGAACTTGAATGACCTAATGTATAAAAAACATAAAGCCTTAGAGTAGGCAAAAGCAGCTCTTACTCTTGCAGTAGAAAGAATGAAGTAGTACTACGACAAGAAAGTCCAAAGTATCCCATTTAAAGTTGGCAACAAAGTGCTACTCAATTTGAAGGATTACCAGACTATGAAGTGAGCATTATGACTCTGGTACAAAGGACTATCTAAAATAATAGAAAAGTTGTCCTTGGTTACGTTCCGGCTTAGAATACTACCTTGCTACTAAGCACTGCACCCAGTCTTTTATGCAAGCAAGTTAACTCAGTACTCCAAATCCACCATCCATGGCCAGAAAGCTACTCCCCCACCACCAACCTTAATATAGGGCCAGGAAGAATAGGAGGTAGAAAAAATTCTGGACTTATGACAAAGGCATGGAAAGAATAAATACCTTGTCAGATGGAAAGGATATACTCAAGAAGACGACATATGGAAACCTGAAGAAAATTTTTGTAAATGCAGGCAAAAATCTGCAGGAATATCTTCAGAGTATACCAAAAACAAGATAACTTCTCAACAAAGCTTGAACTAAGAGAGGAGGTAATGTCATAAACTTCATTTGGTTATATCTCCACCAATTCTTTGATGATTCTCACAGTCTTAAAGGCTACAGAAAGCCCTCAAAAAGACCCTTCTATCAATGCCAGTCATGTCTTGAGGCAATCAATATTAGCTGAGATATTAAGCAGGTCAACTGGTAACTACTATGTTACCGTTTAT
>Ga0153965_1000207_pt1 | contig 11927 bp, 10 predicted proteins | sample TSFL049MetaG_FD_104707 | JGI IMG/M metagenome (GOLD analysis project Ga0153965, IMG submission 104707) | Attine ant fungus gardens microbial communities from Florida, USA - TSFL049 MetaG | ecosystem: Host-associated > Fungi > Mycelium > Unclassified | place: USA: Florida, Paynes | collected... | reverse complement strand
CCCAATTAACAGGTCAGGACTTGAACAAAACACCTGGACTTGGTGTTCAGTCTCCTCCCTCAGTCTCTCCTGACTGAGAAGTCCCCTTTACAGCTAGGGCCTGCTATCCAAGAGGCTTGTGAGCACTGTGCTCACCAGCGAGAGCGATGAGAGAATAAGTAGTAATGGGGGTTCTCACTTGCAGTACTGGAATTAAGCCAACTGCATGTTGAACAAGTATGAGCAGGGATCGAGGTGATCAGTGCTTGGGAGGTACCGAGTTCTTATGTTATTGATAGGCAGTAAATGCTCTTAGTGATCACCCTAGGTGGATGTTCAGGAAGAACTCAATAGAGTTCTCTGTTGGATTGCTCAACTACTTATACAAATTCCTATGATGGCTATGCTACTACTAGTCCATAATCACATGTTCTTCTAGAATGTTCTGTCACCTAATCTTTGTCATGTGACCTGCTTATCTAAGTTCCCATACTATTTATATCTTGACCCCATTGTACAATTTGATGTTAGAGATCAAATATTCAAATGCACAGGAAACTCTTTCCTCTCTGGGACTCTCATAACAACTATAGTATATTTCCACTTATCAAATAGTTGCCAACATTCTCACCAAAGCTCTTCCTCATGAGGCATTTAAAAATTTTTGTGAAGCTCTTGGAGTTGTTAAGGTCTCTTGTTGAGTGGAAGTGTTGAAGAGTACAATTCAAGACTAGCTCGGAATTTCTTCAATAACTAGCTCTGCAGCTAGTTTCTGTTTTACCTTCATTCCATCACAAAAATTTACTATTAGTCATCAAAATTCTTTTTAGCCATATATAAATGTACTCACCATTTAGCTGAAGTTTGACTCATTTCGTTTGGACTTTAGGTATATATATGAACATTTTCACATTAATATATTGACTCATTTTGTTTGGACTTCAGGCATCATCCTATTGATTGTTGAGGTTCATACATGCACATTCCTTCCTCTGCCTATACCTCTTAAGAAATGTTTGCATATAGACTTCATTAATTACCCATAGATAGTCATCTGTTCTTTTTTTAGAACAAAGGACAGCCTCCATATGGTTAAGTTATCACTATTTTAAGTACAAAGGCACTACCATATGTAGAACAATAGGTAGTAGCATGTGATGATCTGTTCTAGTACACAGACCATCACAGTCCTGTATATAAGAACTTCCTGTCTGAGGATTAGATCCCAGACTTAACAACATCTTTTGTCACTTGTCTAACTTCACATTTTTGAACTCTTTAAAGTATCAAAGCACCCATCACAAATAGTAAGTGACCGTTTGTAATATAGAGAATAGCGAGGTTGTTGAAGTATAGGCTGTGGCTGATCTGGTCTTACAGTTCCTAGAGAAATTGAGTCCAGAGGAGCATAGTTGTCAAATATTTGCAATAGAAGCAAAAGAAGGAAAGGAAGAGAGAGTAGTACCAGATATAGCTTACCTGAGAGTAGTACCAGCTGTGATAAATGGCATCAGAGAAGAAGAAGTGTTATTGGACAGCAGCTCACAGATAGTCTTAATGACCAAGAAAGTAGCCACTGCCAATAAAGTCAGCTAGAATCCTAGTCTTAGTATCCAGATGCAGAGTATGAATGGATCTCTATCTAAAATATGTGGACTGACAAGAAATGTACCTATCACTCTAGGAGGAGTGATAGTACTCTTACAGGTATATATAATTAATATGGTACCTTATACAGTGTTGTTGGGACAACCATTTGATACTATAACAGAGAGTAGGATTGTTAATGATGTCAAGGACAGAATTACAGAGGACAAAGGAGTAAAGTAATAGATAAAAGTACACTCTGAAACAGAGTATTGTATTACATCAGAGGAGAATATTACTTAGCAATGGTATAAAACTCAAGAGGAGGCTCCAGCAGATAAAACAACGTCGGAGTGGAATATGACTTGATAAACAACCTTGGCTTTAACTTATGTGTTGCACCCTAGTCTCTAGTCATAAGGTAGTCATGTATTTTGGAGTAGAGGAAAGTTGTCAAGGAAGAGGTCCTTAAGGAAGTGAACTAGGAATCCAAAGTGGACAGGAATAGTGTTAGGACCAGATGACGTTAATTTACAAACTGAGCAAATACACTGTAACTACTCAATACTTATAGGAAGTCTGGAATAGGAGAAGAGTAGTCTACTATGCTATTTCACTAATTATAATTTTAGGAGAGTTATTAGGGGAATTAAATTACATAATTGTCAAATTTTTGGAATATGACAAATGATAAGGAAGGAAATCAGACAGTGTATATTACCTGTCCCAATACTGGGAATAAGGTAGCGATACCAATATGTAAAAGAGGGGAATTACCAAGAAAGGTAAAGAGCTTGGCAAATTTTTGGTAAGCCTTAAGGAATCTGAGATATTTCCCAGAGGAGAGGTTCCCTGTATAATCAAACTAGATTGAGATGGGAGTCCTTTTGTTAGCAAGATTCTACCATTAGAAGGAAATATGTTAAGTATGGATAAGTTGAGATTACTGTATCTAGAAGGAAGTAAGCTAGCCTTAGAAAAAGAGAAAGCAATACTTCTAGGACAAATGATACAGGAGATAAGAAAACCTGATACCCTTTGACAATACTGAATGGCAGTGGAAGAGGAAACAGGTAATCTAGAAGAAATAGAAGAAGAAGTTGTAAGTTGCTTTGCAAAGAAATATAAGCCAGTAGTATTGAAGATAAAGCCAGTACTAGGAACTTTACCAGAGAGATTTAGGATTACCAAAGAGATATTGGAGGATCCTTTGTAAGAAATGACCAAGCTACCAGAGTATCCACTAGAGTTCAAACCTAGAGGATATTACACTCTAGAGAGAAAAGAGAAGTTGAATATAGCTTATGAAGAAGGATTCTTGTGGCCAGAAGAAAGGAAATTAATGCATTGGCTAGTAAGAGAACAAAACAAATCTTTTGTATAGGATGATACAGAGCAAGGGAAATTTAAGGAAGAGTACTTTTTACTAGTAGAGATACCAACAGTTGTACATATTCTATGGATGGAAAATCCCTTTAGAATTCCTCTAGCTATTTATGAAGAAGTATGTAAGATGATTAAAAAAAAGATAGATGCAGGGTTTATGAGCTGTCTAACTTGTTCTACCAATCTAGATGGTTTTGTGTAATAAAGAAGGATAGCAAGAGTTTAAGAATAGTTCATAGTCTAGTGTTAAGACTCTAGACCTCACAGTTGAATATGTGTTTTAACTTGAAGCCTATATCTAACACTTGATATCTTCATGCTCCTTGTTAAAGGATCTAGTTAAGGTTTTCAGTGAAGTTATATCAGAGGAGAGATGTCAATGAGACTTTGAGTAGCACCCTTGAGGTTGTCCTAAGACAAGTAAGAGTACCAATCCCTTAAAGTAGTAGGATTACAGGGAGGAATACAAAAAGAGAGAACTTACCGTTCCCTTCTCTTTCTGGTCTGTATTTATCCTAACTAGGTATTGTGACTATGTAACACTAGTTATAACTATGGGTAACTAGTTAAGTGACAGTCCAGTAACAGAAGCAATAAAGGTAACAAGTCGAGTCAGTGTCTAATAATGGGTTAGTCTAATATTGTCCCATTTAGCACAAGTCCAAAGATAGAAAAGGAAATAGTCTAAGATTTCTCCAAAGAGTCCTGTCTATTCTGTGAGTTCATTGTTTCTTAGAGTCCTCAGACATTTGATGCATTTACTGCATAGTAATGTTCTTGTCTAGCATTGCCAACATTTCATTTACTAACTACTCATTATCAGACCATGGCTAATAATAGTTATAGTCCCACTTGATGTTTATAACATTTAGAGCTATTGAACCAAGTGACAATAGTGCATTTGGGACTACCACTGGTGACTAAAGAGCTGGCTATGCACTTTGCAAGAAAGGCCTGCAGTAGAATACTAGATTTATATGTAGGATATGATGAGAGAGTATTGGAAAAACAGTCTAGAAACCTAACTACCTTCCAGATGCCCTTTGGAGTATTAAGATTGGTTACTCTACCCATAGGATAGATGAATTTGGTGCCTATATTTCATGATGATATGACATATATATTAGGGACAAAATACCCAAGTATATGTTGCCATATATTGATGATGTGCCAATTAGAGGTCCTAAGACTAGGTATGAGCTACCAGGAGGCAGAGTGGAAACTCTAGATCAAAATACAGGGATTAAAAAGTTTGTATTTGAGTATCTAAAGAATGTTAATAGGATTTTGTAGAGAATGAAGCATGCTGGAGAAATTGTCTCAGGGCCTAAGATGACAATATGTAGTGATCACATCACTATAGTAGGATTTGAATGTTCATATGAAGAGAGACTATGCAATGATAATCTGGAGAGATCTTACAATCCTTTCATTACAACTAACATATATCTTACTAGAGCTGCATATAATTCTACTTTTCTAATTATTTATAAACTTTTATCTTTGATTATCTCCCCCTAGACATTGAGCATGCAATTGGGAACTGGCACATCATTATTTTGTTTGTCCCAGTATGTAATTCCATTTTACACCCTTTCAGCACTCTCTGATTGTAGTTGCTAACTTGTCTGGATATCAAATCTTCTATGTAAGATTGGTTTTGATATTCCTGTCCCTCATCTCTATAGTGATAACCTTGGATTACTCTTCTAGAGCACTAACCCAGTGCAAGAAAAAAGATCCAAACATATTGACATTCAGTATCACTATGTCAGGGATATAATAGAGGATAACAAAATCAAACCATACCATATTGATAGAGCTAGGAACCCTACTGACATCTTGACTAAGAATCTTGGCCAGATACTGTTCTATCAATTCCATCTACTCCTTGGTTTGGAGGTTCTATAAACTCTCCTTTTAATTTATATTGTCACTCAATGACTACTACTTTGAGTGAGGGGGAGTGTTAAATTAAATAGTTATTGTACCATATATTATTGTAGGTTAATATACAAGCCATGCTTACATAAGTGGGCTTGCTTCTTCATCTCAACTGCTATGTCACAGAACCTCTCTGCTTCTCTTGAGATCTCTCTTTCCTATCAGGCTGTCTATTAATATCTGTTGGATAACCTGGTGAGTAGACTATCATTTGTCCCCACTGTAATTGTTGCTCTCTATTCTTCTAACACATAGACCTTCCCTTCTTTGTATATTATGCTGTTAACTTCTCTCCATTCCTTGTCTCTTAGCATCTTTACCCTACTTGCTTCATTTCTTCCACAGCCTTTACCACTTCATCATCTTTTACTTTTGACTTTCTAACTTTCTCTAACAGATCCACTCCTTCTACTATAATTTCTACTGCCTCTGTTTTTCTCACTTCTAACTATTCTAGTTTTACCAATATCTCATCCTTGTTGTCCTTTTCCACCTCAATTTCCCAGTCTGGTCTCCTACTCAGACTGTCTGCTTTTCACATCTTGCTTCCTGGAATCTGTTTCAACATAAAATCAAATCTTAATAGGTATAAAGCCCATCTTACTTGTCTCCAGTTTGGTTTTTGTGCTTTCATGAAGTATTCAAGATTTTTATAGTCTGTCCAAATCTCAAACTTTATTGTAGTTCCTTTTAGAAAGTGCCTCTACTCTTCTAGGCATCTAATTACAGCTAATATTTCTTTGTCATGTATCTCATAGTTTTTCTCTGTGTTACTTAGAGATTCCAAAATGAAAGCTACTGGTTTTTACTGTTCATTAGGACATTTCATTAATAGTACCCCTCCAGTTACATAATTAGAAGAATTTGCTTCTACTCTAAACTCCCTGTCTAAGTCTGGGGCCACTAAGACTAGTCTTGTTATGAAAATTATTTTGAGTTCATCAAATGCCTTTTGCTGTTCCTGTCCCCACTGCCACTTCACATCTTTCCTTGTCAGCACATTCATTGGCTTTGCTACTTATGCAAAATCTTTGATAAACCTTCTATAATAATTTGCAAGGCCTAAGAATTTCCTGATGTCTTTCATATTTCTGGGTTCCAGCCAGCTAAGTACTCTATCCACTTTTTCTTTCTCCATTTCTATCCTGTTAGGTCCTATTACAATACCCAAGAATCCTATCTTTTTTACTTTCTATATACATTTTTCTAGCTTAATATACAAGTCATTTTCTTCTAACCTCCTTAGTATTTCCTCCATAGTTCTATCATATCTTTCTTCCATTTCTATTCCTACCAATATATTGTCCACAAATATGACTACTTTTCCTTCATTTACCAAATCTCTTAGAATTTCATTCATCATTGCCTGGAAAGTTGCTGGCGAGTTTGTTATACCAAGAAATATAACAGTTGGTTCAAAAGAGCCCACATACATTGTGAATGCTCCTTTTTACTTATCTCCTTTTTTTATCCTTACATTATTAAAGCCCCATTACAAGTCTATTTTTGTAAATATTTTCTTGCTTCCTATGCTATCAATTAAGTCAGTTATCAATAGCAACAGGTAGTTGTTCTTTACAGTTTGTTTATTTAGACCATAATAATCAATAACTATCCTCTTGCTTCTGTCTTTTTTGCCCACAAAGAATACCAGTGAAAGGGTACAAAAGGGAATTGCATACTGGGACAAATAAAACAATGATGTACCACCTCCTAATTGCATGCTAAAGGTTCAAGGAGAGATAATCAAAGATGAAGGTTATAAGTAACTAGAAAAATAGAATCATATATAGCTCAAATAAAATAGGTGTTTGGTCATTATAAAAAGAGTATAGGATTTCTCTGGATCATTGTTGCATAGCCTTCCTAAGGTATCAACCTTTACACACTATAACAAAAGCTCCACTGGAAAATACAGTTAGTTGATCACTCATGGACCCTTTATACTCAGTTGCCCTCTTGTCTGCACCCCCAACACCAAACCTTACAGGTGTGATGTAATCCAAGTGTATACCTAGCTAAGCTTTCCTAGCCTGTTGTTCTCTCCAAAGCCTGCCCAAGTTGCATCTATATCTTCTCTCTAGATTGAGTTCTGGGTATATTCAGTGTTCTTCTCAAGACATCCTTCTGATCCTAGTCTTCTTACTCTCAATAGATCTGCATTCACAATTCCAGAGGCAGTGTAAATGGAGGTAGGAGTCAAGAGGCTCCTCTCCAATCCAACTGCACTCCAAATACTATATTAAAATTATTACAAAGCCCTAAAACTCAAAAGATAAAAAATATAAAAAGAAAACTATTACTACTTTTAGGATTCCCTTAACTCCTTCTTTCTCTAAGTCCTTACTGATTATGTATCCCTCTCCTGACTCCTTTTCATTAATAACACGTCCCTATTACCATTTTCTTCTAGAATCTTCTTTATTCTTTGATATTCTTCTCTCTGTTATTAGCTTGCAATTTAGAACTCCTGAGTTACCTATCAAGTGTTAGTAAGCTCCAACTATGGTTCCAAATCTCTAAGTTGTATCTTAAGTGTTATTTATCTAAATATATCTGATCTAATACCATCAATACTTATTTGCAATCAGTGGCATGTTCACCTAAGTCCATTATCAGTACACTGCTAGTTTCAGAGTGCAAGTATACTGTCTCTAACAAGGTATATCCAATACAAAGTGGATCTAGAACATTCCCATTTGATAACTCTGTCTATAACCTAATGCCAGCTCATCTTACTTCCCTCCTAAGATATCTGCATGAGCTCTAGTATCACAAATGGTCACTTACTTGATTTGTGATTGATGAGTTGATATTCAAAAGTGCTTAATAAGCAAAGTTAGACAGTGACAAGAGATGTTGTTAAGTCTAAGGTCTAACCCTCAAACAAAAAGTCCTTATATACAGAATTGTGATAGTTTGTGCACTAGAACAGATCATCATATGCTACTACCTATTGTTCTACATATGGTAGTGCCTTTGTGCTTGATATAGTGATAAATTTACCTTATGGAGGCTGTCCTTTGTTCTAAGAAAAGGACAGATGACTATCTATGGGTAATTAATGAAATTCATGTACAAACATTGAGGTCTTCATATCTCCACTAATATTAATTGCCTTGAGATCATTTTAGGCTCATTCTGATCATTATAAAGAAGGCTTCTGCTGAGCTTAGAACTGAAGCATCAATTATGGCAGTTTCCGAGATATTAGTAATTTAATAAATGGTAATATAGTGGTTACCAGTTGATCTGCTTAATATCTCGGCCAATATTGATTGTCTCAAAATGTGACTGGCATTAATCAAAAGGTCTTTTAGAGAGCCTTCCATAGCCATTAAAACTGTGAGAATCATTGAAAAATTGATGGAGATATGGTTGAATGAAGTTTGTAACATTTGCTTTTAATAAAGCAAGAACATGCTTTTCTTTGAGCAAGTTGTTTATAAGAAAGTTGTATTGTTCTAGAGACATGGTGCTATGTCTTTAAAGAAGGTATGGATTTAATGATTGATCTTGCTAGTTACTACTACATTTGTTGGGGTACAAGATCTTTACCTAACCAGAGTATTACAAACTTCATTTGGTTAATTCTTCAATGATTCTCATGGTTTTAATGGCTATGGAAGGCTCTCTAAAAGACCTTTTGATTAATGCCAGTCATATTTTGAGACAATCAATATTGGCCGAGATATTAAGCAGATCAACTAGTAACCACTATATTACCATTTATTAAATTACTAATATCTCGGAAACTGCCATGATTGATGCTTCAGTTTTAGGCTCAGCAAAAGCCTTTTTCATAATTCTCAGAATGTGCCTTAAACAACCTCAAGGCAATTAATATTAGTAGAGATATGAAGATCTCAATGTTTGCACATAGACTTTATTAATTACTCATAGATAGTTATCTGTCCTTTTCTTAGAACAAAGAACAGCCTCCATAAGGTTAAGTTATCACTATATTAAGCACAAAGGCACTACCATATGTAGAACAATAGGTAGTAGCATATGATAATCTGTCCTAGTGCATAGACTATCATAATTCTATATATAAGAACTCCCTGTCTGAGGATTAGACCTTAGACTTAACAACATCTTTTGTCACCATCTAAACTTTGCTTCTAAGACCCTTTTAGCTCTAGAATCCATAATCACAAATAAGTAAGTGACCATTTGTGATAGATGGAGTTTCTATTATTTTCTATATACTACTTATACAACTACTATATGGTCTGTGTACTATTTCTCCAGACCTATCATGTGACTTGTCATGTGATGTGACTATGTAACTTCCTATTCATGTGACTGAGTGACACTTGTGACATGACACTTTCCCATACTCCTTCCTGTGTAGTAAAGAAAAAGAAAAGAAATATAAATAATGACTTAGCTGTTTTGCCAAGTCATAACATTCATGGTCTAACATTAACAAGTTATAGTGTTTGTACAGAGTGCACATGAGGGCTGTGATGCTCATACTACTGCTTTTACTTATTTCTTCTTTGGCTGCCTTGCTTTTCTCATAGTTTACTAGGTCCTTGGTTCTACTGTACATGTTGCTGTTGCTAGAACTGGGGATCACTGCCTTTGCATTGAATGTTTGATAGTTTCTTCATCTCAAAGTTTTGCTATGAGATCCTTTGCTTTCCTTTTGACAAACACTGTTACCAGTTGAGTATAACATCATTACAGATAGCTGCAAAAGAGAGAGAGAGAGTATCTGAGGACTTCTGGTTATAGCTTCATGTGATCTCTTTCATCTATGGCAGTAGCTTTGCAAGAAGAGTCATTGCATAGATTGCCTCTGTGTAGATGAGTTTATTGTCCTCAAGGCACATAAATAGAGATAATAACTTATTTAGAGTGGGGGTAGGATCACAGTCTCTAGGGATCCTAAGTTTCTTAACAGCAACAACATTAGAGTAAGTAGCAGAGATACTAGTTGTGCCATACTATGTCTTTAGCCAGTCTAGTAGATCCTTTGTGGTATCTCTCTTCACTTTTGTAGCATGGTTCCTGATGCCAGTGGAAATATCAGATTACCATAGGCTTAAGAGTTTTGGTTATCCCAATTATCTCTAGCCCTGCTTGAGTTATCCTTTTCAGCATTATCAGAGACAGTTCAATGCCTAGCACTATTTGGTAGCCAATGGCATTAATTACATGTTAAGCAGTGGTTTTCCACTTAGTAAAATCATAGCCATCAAAAGTGTGGAGGAGGCTGAGAGTCTAAGAAGTCATTGTTTACCTAGTGAATAAGACAGAAAGAACATGGCATCAGCAAGAGATTTTTAAGACCTAGAGGTGAGTGTAGGATACTGAATACTTATGCTAGCAAATAATTGCACTTATGACTGCAGAAAATTTTTGCACAGTACTTGCCCTCCAGGGCCCGTAACCTGTTCAAATAGGGCCAGTGACTATAGTGCAGTAGTATGTTCCTAGTATGTTCCTACTTAGTGAATAATAGATACACCATAAGGGAGGGTGAGAGGTAAAGAGCAATCATTTATAATAATAAGAGAGATGTCCTTATATACTGGAGGGAGCATAGAATGGTAGTGATTTTGCGAGCGATGGATCAGCAAAGTGAAAGTAAATGAAGATATTCAAAGCAGTAAGAATATCTATAATTAAATATTAATAAATACAATTCAAACTCCCACTGTCATTGACTTGGGGAAAAGCTCATATTAGTGGAGAAGTCACCAGCAAAATAAATTGTAAGCATATGTTTATCTCCATTCCGCAGAAGATGAATATAGGCTTACAATTTATTTCACTGATCCAGTTCCTCCTCTATTATGAGCTCCATAAGGAAGAAGAAAATTCGCTGGAGGAGCAGTGAATCACCGATGATGTAATAACTCACTCGGATGATCCTACCATTCGACTGAGGAAGTTCATCCTGACTCCATATCTTTCCTCACCCGTGGAAAAAATGGGGTTACTTATCTGGAAGATTATAGAGTTAGGTCAAGTGGCACAATCACATCGCTGATAATCTCGACATTATGTAATGTTCCATAGATAACCGGGCTGACGTAACATTACCCCTGCTAGTCACTGACGGCACCGTTCCCCGGTTTCTGAGGAAACTGGTTCAATGCAGCTCCAGGATTCAGCACAGAAGCATATCATTTCTTTGCGCCACTTCACGAATGAGAATCCCATTTAAGTGCGTGAGAGAAAGAGCTCACGTAAATGCAATTTTGAAGATTGTCACATTGCTGATCATCATAGTGCAAGTCTGATTATAGTTTACAGTCATTGACATACTTGTATAGAAGAACCGAAGATCATTGTGGGAGGGATATTTTACAAATGGATTTGCTCGGCATCTCTTAGTCTATAGTAGATCAAAGAATACAGGCTCATCAAGTTCCTCCGACGCCCATAGGCCATGAGACTACTGGTATGCAGTGTTTCCAGAGACACCTGACCATGACTCAGATGCCTTTGAGCGAGGACCATATGGTCAACACGAGTATCTATTGTCAAGATACCAATGATTCTGTGAGGAAAAACTCACAGCTTCCATATAGCTTGACAGCTTTGGCATCTGTGAGCCGCCCCATTTTTTAAGGCAGTGTCATTTCGCCTCCATTTCTCATTAACAATGGTCTCCACAGCACGGCAATTCCCTTGAACGCTGACACAAGTCTTGTTAGAACCCTTTTGCCTCTCCCTTACTCGCTTGATACCTAGCGACATTCATGGGAGCATCCCAGAAACCAGATGCCCAGCACCCAGCCGCTCCAGCCGCTCGTGCTAGTTTCATCTACGACGATGCCCTTGGAATCGTGCATTATGAAGGATGTCGTACCTGCCGGCGCTACATGATGCACATTTCCGATCCGATTCTCCAGGACTCCTATGCTTTGGCTTTGCACCAGCGAAACGAGAAATTACGAGGCCAGTTCGTGGAGGGTTTTCGGAGAGGACGGAGCGCTCAACAAGAGCACGACAGCAGGCGACTAAGGGACTATCGTGCACAGCGTGATGAAGCTCGTAGTCTAGAGACAGCT
>Ga0153965_1000206_pt1 | contig 11957 bp, 13 predicted proteins | sample TSFL049MetaG_FD_104707 | JGI IMG/M metagenome (GOLD analysis project Ga0153965, IMG submission 104707) | Attine ant fungus gardens microbial communities from Florida, USA - TSFL049 MetaG | ecosystem: Host-associated > Fungi > Mycelium > Unclassified | place: USA: Florida, Paynes | collected... | reverse complement strand
TCTCTTAAGTAGTGACCAAGCTACCACCTGCTAGAATAGCATATACCTTGGGAGGCAAGACTGATGAGCTAGCATCAGGTTTCTCAGATACAGACTATCAATGTTGAAGCTCTAGAAATCAGAAGCTCAGAGATATTTTTGGAATGCGAGATAATTTCAATCTAGAGCAGACTTAGACTAATATGACACCAAGACGGTAGATCAAAAGTCTATCAGTGACTAGTGATCCCATCACTGCTGGACTCAGTCAAGAAATGGATGTGCTGCCGGATGATGATCGTATTACTAATGCTAGGACATACTGTTATGTGTTTCTAGACTGTATTCGAAGTAGAAGGAAGCCAGTTTGGGGTTCGGGGAATGATGGGCAGGAGTGAAGTATGGAGGTGAAGCAGGATCACATGGTCATGTCCAGGAGGTATGGAGGACAGGAAGGTGATGGCTGTCATAGCTGCATGGTAGTGTCATAGAGGAGAGACGCGAGGGAGAGTGGTAGAATGGAGAGTTTCCTTTTCTATTTTTTTTTAATTGAGTCTCTAACATTTGTAATATTCTAATATATTTCTCAGAGTGGAGATTGATGACAGGGAGCCTTCTTGGCCCTTGCCTTCATCTCAGAAGCTCTTGAGGTTGTAAATGCAATTCTCTTGAGTGTGTAAGAGGTGATCTTGGTGAGAGGTTGAGTTGGTGAATGTTTTCTACCTTATACCCTACTCTTTCATGAGACAAGACGCAGCGGTTGCTCAGGCAACCTTCTATGGAGTAGCAGGCCTGAAAAGCCTGGCTAATCATCGACTCAGATCATATCACACCCATAAGGTTTGGTATGGGGGTGTGGATGAGGGCTTGATTAAGTGTGGTAAGACCTATGAGTGGTTTACTGACTATTCTACTAGTGAGCTTGTTATGGTGTGTAAAGGTGGACACCTTAGGGACACTATGCAGATAGGATCTAGATTGAGCTCCCATCATTCCTTCTATACTTAGATTCCAAATAAGCTGCGTATTCACTTTTTAATTTCTTTCTGATACCCCCGCTTCCTCCTTCTCTCCATGAACCCTTTAGCATGCAATTGAGAACTGTCACCACCTTTCCTACTTGCTTGTCACAGTAAACATATCTTTTGCCCCTTTCAGTGGCAAGATCAACTCTGAGTAACCCTTGATGAATCTTCTGTAGAAGTTTGCGAAATCTATAAAGGCTTGGACATCCTTGACGTATCAGGGGGTAGGCCAGTCCTGGATAGTCTGAACCTTTTTTTCACCCATCTGGACACCTTCTGGGCTAAGTATAAACCCTAAGAACTCCACTTGACACTAGTGAAAGGCACATTTTGTGGGGGAGGCATATAGGCCATTATCACGAAACCTTCTTAGTACCTCCTTGATATGATTTTTGTGATTTTCTAGGTTATCGGAATATATCAGGATGTCGTCCAGGTAGACTACCACACAAACATCTAATAAATCTAAGAAGATATCATTCATGAACCTTTGAAAGACCGATGGTGCATTTGAGAGGCCAAATGGCATAACCAGCCATTCAAAGGACCTGTAGTGTGTTCTGAATGCAGTTTTCCATTCATTGCCCTTTGCGATGTGGACCAAGTAATAAGCGCTCCTTAGGTTGATCTTGGTATAGTAACAGGCCTTTTTGGGAGCATCTAGGAGGTCTGCTATCAGGGGGATGGGGTACTTGTCCTTGCAAGTCAGGCAGTTCAGGCCTCAGTAGTCAACACATAGGTGCAAGGTACCATCCTTTTTTTTGACAAATAGTACTGGTATACTGCAGAGGGAATTGAAAGATTGTATGATGCCCATTTTTGTGTTTTCCTCAATGAACTCCTAAAGGGTTTGCAGTTCTATTGACGATAAGGAGTATATGGGTCTGAAAGGGGGAATGGCCCCCTCTTTGATCTGGATAGTTAAGTTGTAGGGGTGGTAAACAGGTAGGGACTTGGCCTTTCATTTACAGAAAATATCTGCGAACTGCCAGTACTCTTTAGGGATGTTGCTCAGGTCTGGGTGGATGTCAACTACCTATCTGGTAAGCATTTGAGATCCAGGTGACAACTGGAAAACGACTGCTTCTTTTATCCTACAAGCACGCTGGAAGGTGGTGGCACTAACAAAGGATATAGAGAGTTTAGTAGTTCTTGGGCCTTCGATTTGGGAGGTCTTAGGAGGGGCCACTGGTTCTGGGGAAGGAGGTTTGATTGGTGGGATTGTTTTCTTTATTAGGGGGGAGAGCAATTTGGTGTGGTCAAGGGTGATGTTATCTTGAACTAGGAGAAACGGTAGGGGTAATTGTATGAAAGCAGGTTTCTGACAGAGCATAGTGCCCTCTGTCCAGTCAATGGTAGGGTTGTACTGGGATAACCAGCTATAACTGAGTACTACTGGGTAAGTCCCCTCTAATTTTGTCACATAGAACTCAGGAGCACACGAGTAACCACAAGAGAATTCTATTGGTAGCGTTACAATGCTATTCACATAGGCATTTATAGTGCCATCTATCAGCATAATTGGAAGGGGCGCTATCTTTTGAAAAGGCAACTTATTCATAGTAACAAAACCTGAGTCTAGGAAACAGTCTGAGGAACCCGAGTCTACTAACCCCTTGAAGGCTAATGGGACAAGTGACGAGCGGAGGGTGGCATGCAATGATTTGGATGTAGTTGCTAATGCTATATCTAGGTGTAGAGTTGGTTCCCCAGCATGTCTTATGCAGTCAATTCTCAAGGGAATAAGAGGACTGCTGATTCTTTTTTTTGATGTTCATGTTTGACTAGGATGTCCTCGAGATGTGCTGTACAAGCATCAGTAGAGGCAAGAGAATTGTATAACTGCCTAGAACAGGATCGAGCCAGGTGGTCAGACTAGCCACACCGCATACATAACCCTAGTGTCATACGGCACTGTCTTTCAGTAGGCATGAGGCATCTATCTGGGCCCAGAGTACTAGTGTTCAGTGGTTGGGGTTAGTCAGGACGCATGGATGAAAATAGAAGAGAAGAAGGTCTTGGCTTCTCTTGGGGCTACCTGTCTGGGCTTGGTGACCCCTTTAGGGTGTTCTGGAACCTGTTGGATTCAGGTTGGGGAACTCTAGGGGCATAGTTTTGCAAAGTGCAAGTTATTTGTGATTTATTCTTCTCCTCTTACTAATGTCTCCAATAGTTATTGTCAATCCTCATTACTGCTCTCTTGAGCCCCTCAAAAGAAGATATATCCTCATGACTGAAATGAAGCTCATCCCTAATGTGGGTGGGAAGAGCATCCTTGACTACCTTTCGTAAGAAGCAATCATCCCAATAGATGTGGTTTTGATATTTGGCGAACTGAATGAAGTAGTTGACTGCCTGCCTATTATTGGAAAAGGGAATTGATACAATGGCATCTTCATCGTCGTCCTCTGGTGAATATGAACCAAAAAAGTTTGAGAGTTTCTGGATGAAGGCAGTCCAATCTTCAAGGAAATCAAAATTTTGGTAGAGGTCTGGCTCGTTGATGAATGGTTTGAAATAGTCCAACGCTGCCCCTGAAGGTACAAAATGGCAAAGAATACTTTCTCTGTATCCTCCCTGAACTCTCCTTTGCAAGCACAGAAGTAAATTTGGCATTGAAATATGAATACACACAGATCGTTAGGGCTTTCTCCACTGAAGAGGTCTGGTTCTTTTATCCCCTGATATCTTTTCTTGCCTTGGGGGAGCTAGGCTGGTTGTTGGGATAGTGCCAGTAGCAGGGACTGAAGGTCAAAACCTGGAAGGGTAGAAGGTGGTCCCTGGGTCGGGATAAAAGGAGATCCCTGGCCTTCCTCCTCGATTCTAGCTGGTAGATTGACATCTTCAGTTGCCAGGTCTGCCCCTTTGCTTGCAATGGGTTTCTGTGAGGTTGTTCTTTGATTTCAGGCTTGGGTAGCAGTGATTGGGTGCTTCACTGGTGTCGAGGTAGATTTTCAGGAGGGAGTTAGTTGAAGCCCATCTCAGTGGACTTGACATTCTAGCCAGGGGTCGGTGGTAAGAGACATTACTGCTGGATTGTTTATTCTGGGGTCAACTATACAAGGGTTGTTTTAGCTTTGTTATACTGTCAAGTCCTGACTCCTGAGGAGGTGGAAAAGGGTATTAATTGATTGGATAGAGAAGGGTTGACAAACAAGACCAGAACTAGAAGCAGACTAAGTTGATAACAAAGCTAAAGGTTTTATGCTAGTCTTATTGCTATAAGTACTACCTATCCAAGATTAGTCATGAGTTTGATAGGGGCCAGATGGTTCTGTACAGTTGTGGTGCTGGGGGGCTCTCTGCTGAGGTAAGTGGCTAAGGTCTTGGGGTGGGGTGTGGTCACGTGGTGTCACCAGAATGTGACAGAGCCCACTATTGCTGTGGAAGAAGTATTGATGGAAAATCAATAAGACTTCTTCTCATTCCTACTAATATCCTATTGAGATCCCAAAGGTTATAATCATAAACATCATCCTCTGGTATCTCCTGTTGAGGGACCATAGTTGGGAGCATTACAACATCTACTATATCCCCTAAAAATTTTCTCAATCATCTACTTACTCATTTTCAATCTCTCCTAACTACAAGTACTCCACTGTATTGGAGTTTTTACATTCTATGATAAATATGTGCATACTTACAATCTGGTATTTAGATAGTTACTTTGTATCCCTGAGATTCAGTTTTTGTCTCTGAATCTCAGTATCTTGAGTAATGTACTGCACAAATATTCAAATATATTCTCCTACATCTCCTGGTTAGCTTGGTAGTAGTCCATATGATGTAGTTTGTGCTTGACATCATCACATAGTCCAGCCTTGAATTGATCCTAGAGAAAATGAGGCTTAGCTACTTCATCAGTTAGCAAGATAACTGCCAATAATCGACAACATGCTATTCTAGACTATATTGCAATTGCTTTCTCCAAGTAAATCCTTTACTCATGATTATCCTCCAGTAATCCCCTTGCCATGCATGCCTTCTTAAATGTATCAAACACTTGGCCATTTCAGGTCCTTAGATACTCCCAACTCTTTTCACTCTCAAATATAGTTAAAAGAAGTTATAAGAAGAACTGTTCTCCCTTTGATGGTGACACAAAGTACATCCTTCCAATCACCTTGGCCCGTCTTCTTGGATGCCATAACTTTTCTTTAGCATTCCAGGTATAGTACTGAGGGAACTGCTAGTAAGTAAGGCCCAAACCATCATCATATACAGAGTTATAGTCAAACTAAGCAGTTAGCTGAGTTTTTTCCACATTTTGCCTAGCTAACACTTCATTGACAGTCTGGTGTGCATGGAAGTTGACATAGTGTTCATTGGGAAGATGAATAAGAAGACATTGGACTACTGGTGACTCTCCATACATGTTGAATTCAAAGATCTTCTAGCAAGCTTCTGTTGGACCAATAAAGCAACCATCCAAATGAGCCTTAATTTCATCTTGCATCCCACCACTAATCTCCATAGTTGCTCTATCAGGACCCTTGTAGATGTACTTGCTCAGATACTTGACAGTTTCCAATCCAGTAGAGATCTCAACATTGAGATGACAATCAAAAAGAAGGAGAAGTTGAGGACAGTAAGGGACCACATATTGATTGGTGAATCTGGCCCCATTGCATTCAAAGACCGAACCATTGTTAGGCCTAGCATAAAGTGAATAACTGTTCTTAGCCCAATCTGTTCTTTCTCTATACTCCTTGGGAAAGCATTTACTATATTTTCCATTGACTATATACTTGGCTTGGGGATTGTCAACACCACATGGACCATACAGCATATATTTGGTGACTTTTGCATAGAGAAGTGGCTGTAGTTGAGGGCCAGAAAGTTGTACTGAGATCATGGAGTTTATATGATAAGAGTCTTAAATATGATGTTGAGGATGTAGGAAAATAAGCAAGTGAATATGGGGAAGACCTCTCTTCTGGAACTCAATAGTGTGAATATGAGCTACAGTAGTGCCAAAGAAGCTATTATCAATGAGCTTGAGGAGTGCTTTTTTCTTCTGCTCAAAGACCCATGATATAATGTCAGGTTGATCAGTAGCTATCTAACCAGGGAAAAGACTATGAATGATTTCTGGCCACTTGGGATTAGCAGTCATGGTAAGGAAGAGATCTGGTTTATAGAAGTGTCTGAAAATGGCCATAGCATCCTGGAACAACTGGGTCATAAACCTAGAACTCCCTACATAAGAAGAGGAAAGAATAAGTTTGCATCCCAAAGGCCCAATATCTTCTCCATCATATCTATCATGCATAGCAGCATCCTGAAGTCCCTGGTAGAGCTCAGATCTAAGAGTATGTTGATGTGTCCTAGCCCGGTTGAGTTTTCTCTGCTCACAATTTGCCTATGTATCAACAACAAACTGCTGGAACAGCTTTCTACCATAGAAGAGAGATGGTTGAGGACCATCTCTGACATAAAGATGATAGGCATAGTAGCAGGTATCAGACACCATCTGTGAGTGAGCCTGTTCTTCTCTATTTCTTTGTCTTGCATTCTCTTCTTGTTCTCTAAGTTGAGTACCATGGATTGGAATTCTTAGATGCCACCTATTCTTCCCCTTTGGAAACAACAAAACATAATAAAGAGTAGCATATGAGGGACTGTTCTGGCTGATGTGTTCAAATTGACCTCCTCTTGTCCATAATACTATATCTCTATTATCCAATACATGATGTACCCTATCCTCAGGAATGATAACTGTAATTTCTTCAGCAGTAGGCAGACTATGAGTTCTTTGATTCTGCTGTAAATTGACATGCAACCTAATTGTGACCTCCTGCTGCTCATCTGCTGGTTTCTTCTTGATAAGCTCATAGGCATGACAGTATTGACTAATATCAGGATGACTGTTTAGGAGCATTGTCTGAAGATTGTCCATTACTACAGGATCTAGGTTATTGTTATTGGCCCTCCTAAAATTGAGCTGTTCTGCTATATCAAGGATATAGATTTGCACATATATTGGAGTTTAATCACTATGAGAAAGAAGAGCACTAGTGAGATGATGAAGCTCTCCCTGAATTTTGAAACAGTAAGGGCCAAACTGCCTAGTAACTAATAAAAGGGGCAAAAGGGGATTTAACTGTGACAAGCAAAGATAAGTAGCAGTAACAGTCCTCAATCACATACTAAAAGGTTCGTGAGGAGAAGAAGGAAGTAGAGATATTAGAAAGAAATTAAAAAGTGAATATACAGCTTATTTAGAATCTAAGTATAGAAGGAATGATAGGAGCTCAATCTAGATCCTATCTGCATGGTGTCCCTAAGATGTCCACCTTTACACACCATAACAAGCTCACTAGTAGAATAGTTAGTAAACTACTTATGGGCCTTACTACACTCAATTAAGCCCTTATCTGCACTCCTACACCAAACCTTATGGATGTGATACGATCTGAGTTAATGATTAGCCAGGCTTTTCAGGCCTGCTACTCTATACAAGGTTGTCTAAGTGACCGCTGCACCTTGTCTTATGAAAGAGTAGGGTATATGGTAGGAAATATTCACCAACTTAACCTCTCACCAAAATCACCCCTTATACACTCAAGAGAATCACATTTACAACCTTAAGAGCTTCTGAGATGAAGGCAAGGGCCAAGGAGGCTCTTCCCATCAATCTCTACTCTAAGAAATATAGAATATTACAAATGTTAGAGACTCAATTAAAAAGAAATAGAAAAGGAAACTCTCCATTCTACTACTCTCCCTTGTATCTTTCCTCTATGACACCACTATGCAGTCATGACAGCCATCACCTTCCTGTCCTCCATATCTCCCAGACATAACCATGTGATCCTGCTTCACTTCTATACTTCACTCCTGCCCATCATTTCCTGAACCCCAAACTGGCTTCCTTCTACTCTGAATATAGTCTAGAAACACATGACAGTGTGTCCAAGCATCAGCAATACAATTATCATCTGGTGGCATATCCATTTCTTGACTGAGTCCAGCAGTAATAGGATCACTAGTTACTAATAGACTTTTGATCTGCCATCTTAGTATTATATTAGTCTAAGTCTGCTTTAGATCGAAATTATCTTGCATTCCAAAGATATCTCTGAGTCTCTGATTTCTAGAGCTTCAACATTGATAGTCTATATCTGAGAAACCTGATGCTAGCTTATCAGTCTTGCCTCTTGAGGTATATACTATTCTAGTATGTGGCAGCTTGGTCACTACCTAATAGAAGTACCCAATCTTGGGTCTAGATTATGTCTAGGGCTTGTAGGAGGTCTCTAGAGTGGATTCCAATAGTGAAATCCAAGGGTATAATATGTATCCTATACTATATTTCCGTAAAAAATTCTCTAGTAGTGTAACACTGAGTTGTCAATTTTGACTCCTACTGAAGTCATAGCAAAAGCTGCATTATACTGCCATATATTGTTGCAAAATTCTCTTGAAGGATAATTGTCTCCAGTCAAGTAGTTATGAAAAATTCCAGTAAGTGGTTGAAGAGGAGGTAGTTGGATCTGTTCTTGCAGACAGCATATACCAAACTTGAAAAGATTTACTCATAAAGATGCAAGCTTCTCACAATCAAAGTAAAGAGCATGACAATGAGGACAGATAACAGTCAACATGCCCAAGTTGAGATAGTGAATATTGTTCTCTAAGAATGGCTGTCCAGCTAGTGGATAAGGTATGGGCTGAAGAACAGGTGGTAGGATATTATCTGGAACAATGGCATCTTGATTCTAGTTCAACTGTTAATAATGTAGAGTTTTGGTATTCAAAAATTATCATATCTGAATTATAACATCTTTCACATCTAACTCTTGAATATTTTCTTCCCTAACATTCTGCTATACCTGGTTAATATTCACCTACTGACAATGAGTGAAATGTGTTACTCACAACTCTCAGAATGTTTTCCTGCATATTTCTATCCACATGTAGGTCTCCATTATCTCTTCTATTCTGTTGCCCTTCATAATCAAAAGCATCTACATCCTCATTCCTCCAGTTCTCCATTATTTGATTAATTTCCACTTGTTTTTGTCTTTCTACTTCTACTTCTCTATGCCCCTGAGTTGTTCTTTGTTGCTACTGAGCAAGTTAATGTCTATAAAAATCAAGTATAGCATTCTCAAGATTTTGTGGAACATGTGCAGAAGTGAAGTAGAATTTTGATTGTTGTCTTCCTCTTCCTCTTCCTCTTCCTCTATTCAAAACAGAAGCTGGAGTAATGTTTGGGAGATCTTGCTATGCTTGCTCCTCAGCTCTCCTAGCCTGACATTCTTCTTCAACAGGATTCATTTCTCATAATTGTCTTACTTTCTACTTACAGCTACTCTAAGAAAAAAGGTATACTATTGCCCCTAAGAAGGAAACCCCTATTCTAGACCCCTTTCTTAATGAGCAGTTGTTAATCCTGTGTGTATATGGATCACAATGGACCCCTAGCACCAGGTTTATAATAGAAGAGTTTACAGGTATACTACCACAGCACTGCTCAAGGAAAGAGTCCTTCTGGAAGAGGAGACCTGAGCTTAGTCACATACTCCAAGCTCTACACCACAGTTGTAAAGTACTGTCCCTTTTACACCTAGGGCCCAGCTTCCAGTCAAGGTATATAGAGAGTAGAGAAATATAAAAGAGCAAAGAGAAAGGTAGAGAATGTAAGGGGACAATATCTAGGATATTGCTTAGTAAGTTCTGAGAGCCTGAATCTATTAGTGGCTCATTGACAGTTTGTGTATCATATTTCCATTGTTCCTGGCTTTCCCTGTCTATATCATATGGTGTGGTATCTTCTATTCTATATTTAGGACAATGTGCAATTATAGGTTGGTGCCTGGTGCCTGTGTGCCTGACCATCTGTTATAGTATATATATCAGCAAGTATATGTAGATATACCTCTGTCACAAACTTCATTTGGCCATATCTCTATCAGTTCTTCAACAATTCAAATGGTCTCAAATGGCAGCTGAAAGCCCTTGAAAAGACCTTTCAATTGATACCAGTCATGTCTTGAAGCAATCAGTAATAGCTAAGATATTAGGCAGATCAACTGGTAACCACTATGGTACTGTTTATTAAATCACCAATATCTTGGAAACTGCCATGATCTAAGCTTTGCTTTTAGGCATCAGAGAAGCCCTTTCCATACTGCTCAGAATGAGCCTAAAACAGTGCCAAGGTGATTAATATTCATGGAGATATGAAGGCCTCAATGTTTGCATATAGACTTTATTAATTACCTATAGATAGTTATCTGTTCTTTTCTTAGAACAAAGGACAGCCTCCATATGGTTAGGTTATCACTATTTCTAACACAAAGGCACTACCATATGTAGAATAATAGATAGTAGCATGTGATGCTCTGTCCTAGTGTGCAGACCATCACTTTTCTGTGTATAAGGACTCTCTGTCTGAGGATTAGACCTCAGACTTAACAACATCTTTTGTTGCTTGTCTCACTCTGCTTATAAGCACTTTTGAATATCAACTCATCAATCACAAATCAAGTAAGTGACTATTTGTGATAGTTTGTTGAGTCTACTGTTTTCTGTCCCCCTTGATTCTACAAAGAACTTGGGGGTTGTGTTCATTCCAGATGAGGGTTCTGGAGCATTGAGGGTGTCTCTGTTTATGTAAAAGGACAGAAGACTTACTGAGGGCTCAGAGTGGGTTTCTGTCAAGAACCTATCTCTATAGTAGGCTAGATCCTAGGTGTAAAGGAGAAGGTCTGTCTCTCAGAATGATGAGAGCAGGCCAGCTTGTGTATCACAGCTGGTCCTGAAAGACTTCAGATTTGTGTAAACATTTCTAAAAAACCCTTGCAGGTGGCTGGAACCACTCTGAGATCCCCATTCCTCCTCTATGAGCCAGTGAGAGAAACTGGACATGATATCGACTCTACCCCCTCAAGACAGAACCTCTCATTGATGATGGAAGGACACTTTTAGAGTAGTGTAGTATAGTTTTTCTGCCCACACACTTTATCCACTGAAATAGGGATGTTGTGCTCACTTTTGCCTCCTGTCATATGACAGAAAATACCCATTTAATAATATAATTTCTTTTATATTTTATATCATTACTAAATTTTCACTTCTAAACTCCTGTTGTCTACTCCTATAGGATCATGATGTAGACTAGTTACTTGTACTCTTCCTATCCTGGACTTAGTATAAGTACTCCAGTAGTTACATCCGAGTTCCTTAGTTCGTAGATTAAAGTCATTTACGTCTTCTCCTTGTTCTGTCCTCACTCCTATCAATCTATACCATTCCTCTCCAAAACTCCTGGCAACAACTCCGTCCTCCTGAAATACGCAACCACACACGCAACAGTAGATCGAGGCACAGCGCATGAGCTGAGGCCAAGGTTGTTCCCCCACTTTTGTTGTCAAATCCCTTCCATTCCAGAGTAATTCCGCTCTATTCTGGGTCACTCCGCTCCCGCTCCGCACGTCCTTGACACCTCCAAGCCATGCCTACTGAAAGGGTGCAAAAGGGAATTGTATACTGGGACAAACAAGACAATGATGTGCCAGCTCCCAATTGTGTGCTAAAGGTCCGAGGGGAGATTATCAAAATTGAAGGTTTATAAATAATTAGAGAAATGAGAATTATATGCAGCTCCAGTAAAATATAAGTTAATGGTTGTAAAAGGATCGTAAGATCTCTCTAGATCATTATCACATAGCCTCCCTAAGGTGTCAACCTTTACACATCATGACAAAAGCTCCTCTGGAAAATACAGTTAGTTGATTACTCATGGACCCTCCACACTCAGTTGCCCCCTTGTCTGCACCCCCAATACTGAACCTTACAGGTGTGATACAATCCAAGTGTGCACCTAGCCAAGCTTTTCCAGCCTGCTGTCCTCTCCGAAGCTTGCCTGAGTTGCATCTGCATCTTCTCTCTAGATTGAGTTCTGGGTATATTCTGTGTTCTTCTCAAGACACCCTACTAGTCCTA
>Ga0153965_1000205_pt1 | contig 11971 bp, 9 predicted proteins | sample TSFL049MetaG_FD_104707 | JGI IMG/M metagenome (GOLD analysis project Ga0153965, IMG submission 104707) | Attine ant fungus gardens microbial communities from Florida, USA - TSFL049 MetaG | ecosystem: Host-associated > Fungi > Mycelium > Unclassified | place: USA: Florida, Paynes | collected... | reverse complement strand
TCTAGAGTACAAGTTTACCATCCAAAAGTGGATCTAGAGCGTAGTCCCTCAGTAACTCTCTTAGTAACCCAATGCCAGTTCATCTTAATTGCTTCTCAAGGTCTCAACACAAGCTCTAGGTTGATTATCACCTGCTCAATGTACTCATCATATAATGTTACGTTCTGAGGATATAAAAAGGGTTCTAGAGCAAATTCCAATTAAGAATCCATTGTTATAAAGCTTATCAAATGTTATCTTCTGCAGAAAATTCACTTGCAGCATAACACCAGAGTGGACAAGAAGAGTGTTAGGACTAGATGACATTAATTTACAGACTGCCCAATTATACTGTAACTACACAGTACTTATAAGAAGTCCAGAATAGGAAAAGAGTAGTCTACTATGCTATCCTACTATTATTAATTTTAGGAGAATTATTAGGAGAAATAAATTACATAATTATTATATTTCCAGAATATGACATACATTCATTTTATAACAACCATATATTTTACTAGAGCTGTGTATAATTCTACTTTTCTAATTATTTATAAACTTTTATCTTTGATTATCTCTCCTTAGACCTTTAGCATGCAATTGGAAGCTGGCACATCATTATCTTGTTTGTTCTAGTACACAATTCCCTTTTGTACCCTTTTAATGTATGGAAATTGCATGGCCTACCTAAAAGTATCATATTAGACAGAGGACCACAGTTTGCAACAGGATTGATGTAGGAGTTGAACTAGATGCTAAGAATTGAAAGCAAAATGTTGATGGTGTTCTACTCTCAAATAGATAAATTCCTTATATAACTTGATCATATGACATGACACTGTGATATCCTATTTGTGTGACTGTGGCACTTGTGACATGACACTTTCCCATACTTCTTATATATAGTAAGTCCAAAAAGAAAAGAAAATATAAATAATGACTTAGTCATTTTGCTAAGTCATGACATTAAGGATATTTATCAACCATAGGCAAGAATAGTAGCCTAATTGGTTAGGAACAGCAGAGTTTGCATACAATAATAAAGTATACTCAAGTACAAAAACATTACCTTTCAAGGCAAATTATGAACAAGACCCTAGGATAGGATTCAAAACAAGAATAAAGGGAAAATATGAAGAGATAGAGAAATTTGCAACCAAGATGAAATAGATATAGGAAGAAGCAAAAACAGCACTAGGAAAGGCACTGATAGGGATAAAAATCCAAACAAGGGTAAATGCAAGGTCAGAGAGACAAAATCTCCAAGTTGCTTTACAGTTGTGTGCTAACAAGTAGGTACTAGGGAGATAAATCAAAGAATAAAAAGCTTACAAAGATGAATAATAAAAGAATATCCAATAGAAACCTAGAAAAAAGAACTGTTTTTAGTATCTACTTAAGAGAACTCTTATCCAGCCAGATCTCAAAAACACATATTCATCTCGTGCTATAATACTGCTACTCTTACCTAGTCTAGTTGTTAAGACTCTAGATCTCACAGTTGAATACGTTCAACTTGAAGCCTATATCTAATACTTGATATCTTCACGCTCCTTGTTAGAGGGTCCGGCTAAGGTTTTCAGTAAAGTTATATCAGAGGAGAGATGTTAACGAGACTTTGAGTAGCACTCTTGAGATTGTTCTAAGACAAGTAAGAGTACCGATTCCTTAGAGTAGGATTTTACAAAGGGAATACAGAAAGAGAGAACTTGCTGTTCCCTTCTCTTTCTGATCTGTATTTATCCTAACTAGGTATTGTGACTACGTTACAATGTGGTAACACTACTTGTAACTAAGAGTGACTAGTTAAGTGACAGATCAGTGACAGAAGTACTGAGGGTGACAAGTCGAGTTATTGTCTAATAATGGGTTAGTCCGATGTTGTCCCATTTAGCACAGGTCCAAGAATAGAAAGAGAAATAGTCTGAGATTTCTCCGAAGAGTCCTGTCCATTCTGTGAGTCCATTATCTCTTAGAGTCTTCAGACATTATTTGATGTATTACTGCATAATAATGTCCTCGTCTAACATCACCAGCATCTCATCTACTAACCACTTATTATCAGACCATGGCTGATAATAGTTGTAGTCCCACTCGATGTTTATAACAGCAACTACCAACAGGATAATTAGTCAGAACTACTACCCCTGGCAGAATTTGCTTACAACAATGCTCCTAGTACTACCACTGGTATCTCTCCATTCTTCACCAACAAAGGGTACTACCCTAACCTCATGATATACCCAGAACAAGATATAGCTTCCTCTTGTGCCTGTAAATTCATAGTTGACCTTGATGAAATATAAGGCTTGATGAAATATAAGGCATACTCAAAGAGAAAATTGCCAAAGCTCAAAAGCAATATCAATCCTCTACCAACTCACATTGACAACAACCACCAGACTTCAAAGTCAAACAATCAGTATTTGTCAGATCACAGTATTTCTGGACAACTTGCCCATTGAAAAAACTCTCTGAAAAGTACCTCAGACTATATGAGATAATTGCTCAACCCAATCCACAATCTTTTACACTCTGTCTTCCAGATACCATGAGGGCCATCCATCCTGTGTTCTATATCTCTATGATCAAGCCAGCCACACCTAACAGCTTCCAGCAGTATTCCAAACCTCTGCTGGTATTTGTAATCATCAACGGAGAACCAGAATACGAAATCTCCAAGATAGTCGACTCCAAGATTGACTGTCAGAGGGCAGGAGGGCATGCAAACTGCTTTACAAAGTTATATGGCTGGGATACGAAGATACTGATAACGACTCTGAATAGTTACCAGTAACAGAACTAGAACATGCCAAAGAATTATTGAACGACTTTCATCTCAAGTATCCCTCTAAACTGGAACCATTATGACTTCTTTCCACTTTCTTGACTCTGTTTCTTTGCATTTACTCTATAAAAAAAAAAAATGATAAATCCTATATACAATTTCGGAGTGCAGTTTCTGTTGCACTGACTAGATTACTTGTATTCTGCTCCGCAATTTCTGTTGCAGTCTAATACTTGAATTCAAAGCAGTTTCCATTGCAAAGTCCACATATACTGGTATTCTTACGAAGTTCTCTCCTGCAATGTCTAATACTTGTATTCTGGTTCATCAACTATTTTTACTCACATCCATTTTATACCTACAGAAAATGAAATAAAATTCAAGAAAAAACATTACAAAATTCCAGTACTAACAGAATACGTGACTGGAGAAAAACTACTACTACTTCCTTCTTCCATATCCTCTATTTCATTTTCTTCTTTACTCTTTGATCCAGCTATCTTTTTCTCCCTCTGTTTTCCTTTTTCCCTGCTTTCCTGCACTTTTGTCTTCTTTCTCTCGGATGCCGGCCACAAAAACTGTTCATCCTTGGAATCCTAGCCCTCTATGCCAGTGAATTTCTCCAACGCCACCACAATTCTCCAGACATCTTTCCTCAATCCCCTCAGCTCACTCAGATCCTCCAACTTTCTTGATATCTCTGCCTTCTACTCTGCATTTGTCTGTTGCTTCAATTTCCTTGCTTTTGACCTCCAGACCATTTCTGCCTTAGCTTTTGCTTGTGCCTTGTTTGCGTCAAAAGATTTACAGATAGCCTTGGCCTTGGTACAGGGAGCACATAAAGTTGTGTGACTACAAATAATTAGCAGAGAAAAAAAAAATTCAAACAAATACTTATGGCAAATTTTGAGGAATACAAAGTATTCTGAAGTTTGCACACCTCTCACATAGACTTCCTCTACCAACACCCGACATTTCTATTTCTCTTACCAACTCCTCACATTATTGGCAAGCCTCTAGAGTTTCTTGTGGCAAGTATCGAACACGTTGCTTTTTGGTCAAAGGCGGAAGGTCAATTAGATTCATTTTCTCATTGGAAGGAGGATTTGTGGAAGGCAAAAAGATCTTGGTCCAATTTTTACACTGTTGTTGTTCCATAGCAGTGACACGATCTGCCTTTAGATGGTGAGCCAGATTCCTCTAGCATTCCTCTTCTTTCCATTGTACCTCTTTCTTTTTCTATTTTCTCCACACCTCTTCCTCCAATTGTTTCCGCTATATGGTAGTAGAAATTCAGATTGAAAGTTTGCATTGAAGGATTTTTAAATATAAAATCAGGTGATATTTAAATTGCTTATGCATAGAAGCTTTGAGGGCTCAGCCTTAAAAGGGGGGTACTGTCATATTCCAAAAATCTGACAATTATGTAATTTAATTCTCCTAATAACTCTCCTAAAATATATATATATAATTAGTAGGATAGCGTAGTAGACTACTCTCCTCCTATTCTGGATTTTCTATAAGTACTGAGTAGTTACAGTGTATTTGCTTAGTCTGTAAATTAACGTCATCTGGTCCTAATCCTCTTCCTGTCCAATCCAGATTTCTAGTTTACTTTTATAGAATCTCTTCTTCAATGACTTCTTTATATTCTGAAATACGCAACTACTTTATGACTGGAGACCGAGGTGCAATACATAAGTTAAAGCCAAGGTCATTCATCAAAGTCATACTTTATTCCGACATCTTCTACTTTTCGCCAGAGTTTTCCTTTGGAGTTTTATACTATTACTAAGTACTATTTCTCTCTGGCATAGTACATTATTCCATTCTAGAGGATATCTTTATATACTACTTCGCTCTTTTGTTCCTACCATAATTTCTGTCCTTGACAAGTAAGTCCAAAAGAAAAAGAAAAGAAAAGAAATATAAATAATGACTTAGCTGTTTTGCCAAGTTATGACACTATCCCTCTCTTAAGTTTCCTTATCCCAAGGAATTCCTTATAACTTGTAGTATAGATCAACCATATTGCCTATCTCATTGTCATTTTCTTTTGTCTACTCTCTTACTCCTGATTTTTTTTGCTTAATTTCTTTTTCTTTCCTAATTGTTTCTATTGTTCTTCTCTTCTTAGGCTATTCTCCCTTCTATCATCTCCAATTTCTTTCTAACTTTCCCCAATATTCCTCATTATATCTTTTATCCAACTATTCAAATAACTTTCTTGCTATAAATCTTTCTGGCAATTTTTCTCTCTTGAATGTTTCTTTTTTCTCTTTCTTGCTGGTTTACTTCTTCTATGTCTTATTAACATTTCTTTTCAAATTCCTCAATTGTCTCTTTTGCATTTTCCAGATTCTCCCTTCTTTTCCAAGTATCTGATTCTGCCATGAATCTATCACAAAAGGTCACTTACTAATTTGTGATGGGGGTTTTGATACTTGAATAGTTTAAAAAAGCAAAGTTTAGACAATGACAAAAGATGTTGTTAAGTCTGAGGTCTAATCCTCAGACAGGGAGTCCTTATATACAGGATTGTGATAGTCTGTACACTAGGACAGATCATTATATGCTACTACCTATTGTTCTACATATGGTGGTGCCTTTGTACTTAAAATAGTGATAACATAACCATATGGAGGTTGTCCTTTGTTCTAAGAAAAGGACAGATGACTATTTATGGGTAATTAATAAAGTCTATGTACAAACATTGAAGCCTTCATATCTCTACTAATATTAATTTCCTTGAGATTGTTCTAGGCTTATTCTGAGCATTATGAAGAAGGCTTCTGCTGAGCCTAGAACCAAAGCATTGATCATGGCAGTTTCCAAGATATTAGCAATTTAATAAATGGTAACATGGTGGTTACCAGTTGATCTACTTAATATCTCAGCCAATATTGATTACCTCAAGATGTGACTGGCATTGATCAAAAGGTCTTTTCAAGGGCTTTCTGTAGCCTTTGAGACAGTGAGAATTGTCAAAGATTTGATGGAGATATGGCTGAATGAAGTTTGTGATAGAATCCTTTTTACTTTACTAGATATTTGTCTTTTCCTCTAATTCACCGCTTATTTAAAATCCTCTCTACTTCCCATTTTTCTTCTTCCTTAATTATTACTGGCATTGGCTGCTCCTTCTTTTGCCCCTTTACTTGTCCTATGTATCTATATATTCTATTTACATTAACTACTGGATGTATTTTTACTGTACTAGGTAGTTTCAATTCAACTGCATTTGATAATACAATTTTCTTAATTTTGTATAGGTCTACAAATCTCTCCATCAGCTTCTCTGTTTGTCTTCCAACCATTTGATATTTTAGTACTTAGTATTACCAAGTCTTCTACTTTATACTTATTGACTTCTGCTTTTTTTTTATCTGTATATTTCTTCATCTCCTCCTATGCTTTGCTTAGCACTATCTTTGCCTCTTCTTGGATCTCCTTCATTTTCATTACAAATTTTTCTGCTCCCTCATATTTTTCCTTCTTTCTTCCCTCAAATTCCATTCTTGGGTCTTGTTCATAATTTGCCTTGAAGGGTGACATTCTAGTACTAGAGTGTACCTTATTGTTGTATGCAAACTCTGCTATTCCCAACCATTCTAACTATTTTTCTTGCCTATGATCAATAAACATTCTTAGGCACTGTTCTAACTTATGGTTGACCTTCTCTATTTGTCTATTTGTTTGAGAATGAAATGCCATTGACATTTTACTTTCAATCCTCAACTTTTTATTCAACTCTTACATCAAACCTACTGTTAATTAAGGTTCCCTATCAGGAATGATACTCTCAGGTAACCCATATAGCTTTCACACATTATCTCTGAACAACTTAGCTAGTCCCTCTGCTAACATTTTCTCTATAGTTGGTATAAAGTGAACTTTCTTAGTTAATTGATCCACCACTACTAGGATACTGTCATATCCTTGAGCTAAGGGCAACTTTATAATAAAATCTGCTGATATATATATTTAAGATTTCTTAGGTATTGAATTAGGCATTAACTTTCCTGCTAGTTGCTCTGTGTGGTTTTTGTTTTTTTGGCAAGCATCACATCTCTCTATATATTGCTTTACCTCTTTAGTTACTTCTGGTCACCAAAAGTTTTGAGTGACCAACTCTACTGTCTTCCATTGTCCTTTATGCCCTTTCACTAGTGTATTGTAATATAGTTGAATGATCTCTGCTCTCAACTTGTTATCTTTAGATACATATACCTTTCTTTCCTTGTACATTATATCTTCTACTCCTCTCTATTTCTCATCTCTGAGTATTTTCACTCCTGCCCATTTCATTTCTTCTATTGCTTTTACCACTTCATCATCTTTCACTTTAGACTGCCTTACTTTTGCTAGTAGGTTTACTCCTTTCATCATGATTTCTATCTTTTCTGTTTTTCTCACTTCTAATCACTCAGGTTTTACCAATATCTTATTCTCATTATCTTTTTCTACTCCTATTTCCTAGTCTGGTCTTTTGCTCAGACTATCTGCTTTTCCTATCTTGCTTCCTGAAATATGCTTTAATATAAAGTCAAACCTTAATAGGTACAGTGCCCATTTAGCTTGTCTTTAGTTTAGCTTTTGTGTTTTTATAAAATATTTGAGGTTCTTATAGTCTGTTCAGATCTCAGATTTTGTTGTTGTTCCTTCTAGGAAATACCTCTATGTCTTCAAGCATTTGACTATAGCCAACATTTCTTTGTTGTGTATTTCATAATTTCATTCTGTATTACTTAATAATTTTGAAATAAAGATTATAGATCTTCACAGCTCATCTGAGCACTTCATTGATAGTACCTCTCCAGTTGCATAGTTTGAGATGTCTACCTCTACCCTAAATTTTTTGTCTAAGTTAGGGGCTGCTAATACTGGTAAAGATCTGTTTGAGCTTATCAAATGCTTGTTGTTGTTACTCTCCCTATTGCCACTTCACATTCTTTCTTATTAGCACATTCATAGGCCTGGTTTGTCAAGTGAAATCTTTAATAAACTTTCTATAGTAATTTGCAAGGCCCAAAAACTTTCTAACATCTTTCACATTCTTTGGCTCTAGCCAACTGAGTATCTCATCTACTTTCTCCTTCTCCATCTCTATTCTATTAGGTCTTATAATGACTCCTAGGAATCTAATCTTTCTTACTTTCCACACATATTTTTTTGGCTTAACATATAAGTTGTTTTCTTCTAATCTCCTCAATATTTTCTTCACAATTTTATTATGCCTCTCTTCAGTTTCTGTTCCTACTAACATATCATCTATGTCATGACTTGGCAAAACAGCTAAGTCATTATTTATATTTCTTTTCTTTTTCTTTTTCTTTTGGACTTACTATATATAAGAAGTGTAGGAAAGTGTCATGTCACAAATGTCATAGTCACATGAGAAAAATAGGGTGTCACAGTGTCACATCACATGATCAATTCATATGAAGAGTGTGGGAAAATAGTGCACAGACCATGTAGTAGTTGTATAAGTAGCATACAAGAAATAAATAAGGACTCTATTGAGTTCTCCTTGTTAACTCAGACTTGGAGAGTGATTAAGTTATCTAGGCTAAGTCACTATAATCTACAAATGCAGTTTTTTTTTCTTTTAATCAACAATTTATTGCATGGGGTGTGTAGATAGTCTGCAGTAGCTAAAAAAGAGGCACTACGACCCTACGATGCATGTTGTAAATGTATCTCCTATACTATCTAAGCACAAGGCAAAGAAGCACAGGTACCAAAAGAAAGGAATGACTACTTATAGAAAAAGAAAGGTGACCTAGCTTCCAACACATGTACTTGCCATGCCAACTCTACTTCTATTCCACATTCCATGCCCTGATCAAATAACCCTTCCACATTGCACACAAAATCACAGACACTATCCTCAGTACTCTGGTCAGACCCCCTTTTGGAAAGACACCAGTAACTTCCACTACAAGCCAAAGCTCTATATGAAAGGGCTAAGAACAGTTCATGCTATCCCAGTCTCTCCTGGTTGGCTTACCTAGGATTGCCTCTCTAACAAGGTATAGGTGAAGAACAAGGCATTCTACCCATGAACGAGTACTAGGACTCTTCCTTGTAGGTTGCAGAGAGCCAGGTACCCTCAAGCGGCTGTTAACCATTAGATGTCTTAATATATGACTTTAGGGCGACCTATAGAAAAGAGGACCAGAGGCCAAGAGCGTCATCAACTACCCAGAGCTTAGCATTCTCCTCCCAGTCCACCCCATTTGCAGAAGCAACTACTTGAAGTTCCTTCTTGTGAACCAAGAGGCTCATAACTTGACAAGTCTTTACCAGGTCAAAGGTACTGAATGTATAGCAAGGTGCTCACACATCCAGCATAAGATAGAAAGTATGCTGCCTCAAAGGACAGGCAGAAATAAAGAGGACAGTGAGTTACAATGATATTAGTGAAGGAGTTTTGGTAGAGTAATGGTCCCCTCAGCAGCCATCATGACCAAAAGAGGGAAGATGGTGGTGGTTAAAGAACAAGAAGGAATGATCTACAAATGCAGTGACTTTCCTTTTATTAATCAAGTCTCTCAAGATTTTGTTCATCATCACCTGAAATATAGCTGGCAAATTTGTTATTCTAAAAAATATTACTATTGGTTTGAAAGACCCTACATGCATTATAAATGCTCCCTCCCACTCATCCCCTTCCTTTATCCTTACATTGTTAAAGCCCTATTGCAAATCTATTTTTATAAATACTTTTTTGACCCCTATGTTATCAATTAGGTCTGTTATTAATAGCAATAGGTAATTGTTCTTTATGGTTTGTTCATTTAAACTACAATAGTCCATAACTATCCTCTTACTTCTATCCTTCTTGCTCACAAAGAATACTGGTGATGTTTAAGGGGATTTCAATAGTCTAATATACCTCTTTCTTAGTTGATTATTCACAAAGTTCTGAACTTCTTCTCTCTTATTTTTGAACAAAGGATAAATCCTTCCTTTTTGTGGTTTAAACATCTCTTTGAGATCTATGGCATAATCCCAAATTTTCCTTGTCAGCATTCTTTCTGACTCCACTTTTCCAAATACTTTTTTTCACTTCAGAAATCTCCTAGGGACCATTTCTTTGATTTTTCTGTGGTCTGCTTTTACTTCTTCTTCCTTTTCCCAATTCTCATTATCATCTACTGTTTATCTAATGATATTTTCTTCCTCTAGGGTTACTACTCTTTTTCCCTTTTTTGCCCTTTTGTCTTCTCTTTTCTTTATCTTTCTTCCACATAGTAGTAGACATCTTGTCATTTTGACCTTTTCTGTTTCCTAGTTGATTTCTGGGTTATGTGCTTGCAACCATGGCATGACTAGTATAACATTTGTCTTTTCTAAGACATATACATCCATTCTTATTCTTTCTACATGGCTCTTATAATACACATTTACTTCTACTTGATATATAATGGCCCCTGCACTGTTATTTGTACTGTCTACATTTTATACTTATATCAGCCTTTCTAGCTTTTGTAACTTGAACCCATGTTAAGCTGCCATTTTCCTATCCATGAACATTCCTATTGTACTACTATCCAAGAGTGCCTTAACTGTTATGCCTTTATGCATATCTATCTTTTTTACTCTAATATTTAACCACACTTCTCTTAGCATTTTGAAGGTTCTTCTAATCTCTCTTCCCTTTTTTGCTATACCTTCTAGAGCTCCTATCTATACATTACTCTGCTGCACTTCTCTCTCTTTGGGGTACACTATCTTTCTCTCTTCTTTTTTTAAACATCCATACTACTTCAATTCTGCTAACTTTCTTCTGAGAATTACCCTCTGCTCTCTTGTTAGTAAACCAACTATCACAAACTTCATTCAGTCATATCTCCATCAATTCTTTGATGATTCTCATGGTCTTAAAGGCTACGGGAAGCCCTCAAAAATACCTTTCGATTGATGCCAGTCACGTCTCAAGACAATCAATAATGGCCGAGATATTAAGCAGATCAACTGGTAACCACCATATTACTGTTTATTAAATCGCTAATATCTCGGAAACCACCGAGATAGATGCTTTGGTTCTAGGCTCAGCAGAAGCCTTCTTCATAATGCTCAGAATGAGCCTAGAACAACCTCAAGGCAATTAATATTAGTGGAGATATAAAGGCCTCAATGTTTGCACATGGACTTTATTAATTACTCATAGATAGTCATCTGTCCTTTTCTTAGAACAAAGGACAGCCTCCATATGGTTAGGTTATCACTATTTCTAGAACAAAGGCACTACCATATGTAGAACAATAGGTAGTAGCATGTAATGATCTGTCCTAGTGCACAGACTATCACAATCATGTATATAAGGACTCATAGTCTAAGGATTAGATCTCAGACTTAACAACATCTTTTGTCACTTGTCTAACTTCGCATTTTTGAACTCTTTCAAGTATTAAAGCACCCATCACAAATAGTAAGTGACCATTTGTGATACCAACTCCTAAGCCGGTGTTACACCGCAAGCGAATTTTCTGTAGAAGATAACATTTGATATACTTTATACTAATGGATTCTTAATTAGAATTCACTCTAAAACCTTTTCTATATCCTCAGAACATAACACTATATGATGAGTACATTGAGCAAGTAATAATCAACCTAGAGCTCATGTTGAGACCTCGAGAAGTAATTAGGATGAATTGGCATCGGGTTACTAAGAGAGTTACTGAGGGACTATGCTCTAGATCTACTCTTGAATGGACTAACTTAGAAGGATGGCAGACTTGTACTCTAAAACCAGTACTACTTAGATGATGAACTTAGACTAATAGACTTTGTGCTTGTAAATAAGCATTGATGGCATCAGATCAATTATATTTAGATAAATGACCTCTAGGATATGACTTGGAGATACTAGACATTTATAGAGACTTGCTAACTGTTTAACAGGTAATCAATGAAGTCCAAATTACAAAGTAGTATTAAGAAAATAATAGAGGAAGATGGAAGAATATTCTAGAAGGAAGTGGCAATGAAGACATATCATCTTTGATAGGAAGGACTTGGTGAAAGAACATGTCATCACAAAGAAAGGAGAGGGCTACATCATCAGTAGGATTTTGGGAGAACTTAGGACAGAAAGGAGTCAAAGGAAATCCAAAAACAGCAATAGTTCCCTTTTTATATTTTAATTCTTGAGTTTTAGGGCTTTGTAATGACATTAATATAGTATCCAGAGTA
>Ga0153965_1000204_pt1 | contig 11989 bp, 17 predicted proteins | sample TSFL049MetaG_FD_104707 | JGI IMG/M metagenome (GOLD analysis project Ga0153965, IMG submission 104707) | Attine ant fungus gardens microbial communities from Florida, USA - TSFL049 MetaG | ecosystem: Host-associated > Fungi > Mycelium > Unclassified | place: USA: Florida, Paynes | collected... | reverse complement strand
TCTTTTCTTCTTAGGTTTCTATTTGATATGTTTTGGTTATTCTTTGGACTTTTATCTTCAGTAAGCTCTCTATTATTTGATTTATCTCCCCAGTGCCTACTTGTTTAGTGCACAATTGTGAAGTAGCTTGGAGATTTCGCCTCTCTGACCTTGCTTTTACCTTTGTTTCGTGATCAAATCTTTTGATCCCCATCACCGCGTTACCCAAAATCCTCCTCTTCTGGGGAACCAGACTTCTCTGACAGAACTGCATCTTTCAATGCCAACAAATCTTCAATCAACTCCTTCCGTTGCTCCAAAGTGAGTTAGCAAATGTCCATATGATAGGAGCAGTCTCAGACTACATGGTTCATGTCCCCATATTGGTAATATCCTCGTGGAGGCAAGGACCTTGTTTTCCTAGTCACATCAACGTCCATGGGGACTCCCATAGACAGAGCAGATGGCGGAGGTTTCAGGGCAACCAGAAGGGGCGGAATGAAGGGGAGTCTTGCTGCGGACAAAGGTGGGGGTCGGGTGGAAATGGTCTTAGGCGATGCGGAAGGGGCAGAGCGCAACACGGACTGGAAAGCCTCATTGGCGAGGTACACCTAGTCAATTCTCTGCGTTGCTCTATACCACATGTCGGGGTTGGTATCAGTGGGTTGTCTATACGGCATGGTGGCAATCTGGTTCTGAATGCCCAACCTGAGACCTTGTTGAAATTTCACCACAAGTGTCCAGGGATCCGTGTATCCTGTGTCAGAGACTAGGGCTTGGAAGTTGTCTAGATAATCGTCCACCGTCTGACCTCCTTGGTGGTAGGAGGCTTTTTCCAGAGCATTGATCGTGTCCACTTCTGCATTGACAGGGAAGCAGTGGATCCGGAACTGTTGTTCAAAGTCCTCCCAGGTTTGGATGGGGAAAATGCCGGTGTCCGCTTCCTGACAGAACATATTCTTAGACCGCTTGGCAGCGCGACTACCTTTGAAAAACGTGAGGGCCCAGAGGATTTTCTTCTGTTTGTTATGGAATTGCTCTGGGGCTAGGCAAATGTAAAGAGAACAGGAGTTCAAAAACGCGTGGCTGTTGTGACGTTCTCTGCTGAAGTTTAGAGGACAGAAGAGCTTGGGACATGTTCATCTCGCTATCAGAGCAGAGGGCAGAGACACCAGAGGAGATGGTACAGGCAGAGGAGGTGTGTTTGCTACAGGCGGAGGGGGGGGATTAGCTACTAGCTGTGTAAGCTGCTATAGCTGCGCGGTCAAGGCTGTGAGTGCAGTGTTAATGTTGTTTTCAGAGACGTTTTGCCTTTCTGTTAGCTCATGGAGATGGTGCTGTAGGTACCCTAAGGCGTCGGCTACACCTTGGGGAGCGTCCGGAGGCAACGACATCTGGAGAGCAGAATTCCTGGAGGGTTGGGTATGATAGGGGAGGGCGACCTATTGGGTGGCTGTCTACTGGGATAGTCCAAGGCTCCGTTTTAGGGATTTTAATCTACTGTAAGGGCGACCGGGCACCAGACTCCAGGAGAATCCTCAGTTATATTACAGTCTGTGGTTATGATACAACTCATCTCCAGGAGAATCCTCAGAGATTAGGATGAGGCTCCTGGAGGGATGTTCTATACTATATACTGGGTTTGCATTCGGGGTCTCTGTGATTGGAGCTATACTAGTGTGTTTAAGTATTACTTTAGTAATACTTGAACAGGCTTAGACTGCTCTGGAGTGTCGCTTTGCAGTTTAGGGGGTAGAGATAGAGCTATCTCCTTATGCTCTAGTACTAAAATGTCACCTTTTAAGGCAAATTATGAACAAGATCCTAGAATAGGGTTCAAGGGTAGAAAGAAGGAAAAATATCAGGGAGCAAAGAAGTTCATTGAGAAAATGAAGGAAATATAGGAGAAGACAAAAGCAGCACTAGGAAGAGTGCAAGAAGAGATAAAGAAATACACAGACAGGAAGAGAGGAAAAGTAGATAACTATAAAGTAGGGGACTTAGTGATGTTGAGTACTAAGGATCTGAAATACCAAATAGTCAGGAGGAGAACAGAGAAGTTGACAGAGAGATTTGTAGGCCCTTATAAGATTAAGAAGATTGTATTATTGAATGTAGTGGAATTAGAACTACCTAGTACAGTAAAAATACACCTAGTAGTAAATGTCAGTAGAATACAATGGTATGTAAGGCAAATAGAAGGACAGAGGAAGGAGCAACCAGCTCCAGTGATAATCAAGGAAGAAGAAGAATGGGAAGTAGATATAAGGGCACACTCAGAGGTGCACCAGAACACACTCGAATATAGTAGACGAGGCATCTTAAGTTAGAGCAATAGATAGCCCAGGAGCTCAAACTATTGTTGAGGTAAGGTATTCTACTGTACATCACTAGCTACTTATACTAGACCAGCCTGGTCTGTGTGCCAGTCGCTATGGACATGTACATCAGGACAATAATAACTACACTACCAGATATAGCTATGTAGTACTGTGATAGAGACCTGAACTAAAGAGAAGGGAACTATAGACTGCAGACTCCAAGGATCTGTGGGAACGCTAGCTGATGCGAACCCTACCAGGTTATCTAAGCGATCTCAGGCTGTTCCCTTACAGTAGAAAGGATATTAAATAAGCAGTGAGTAAAGGGCAAGGATAAGTACTTAGTATGATAGAGAGGGTTTATGGCAGAGTCAGATACATGGGAAGGAAGAGAGAACTTGAAGAATGCAAAAGAAGCAATCAAGGAGTTTGAAAAGAAATATCAACAAGACATGGAAGATGTAGCAAGACAGGAATACAAGAAAGGAATATTTAGAAAAAGAGAATTGCCAGGGAGATTTATGGCAAGAAAACTGTTTGGATAGTTGAATAAAAGATATAATCAAGAATATTGGGGAAAGCTGGAAAGAAAAGTGATCAGGAGAAAGAAAAATGGAAACAATCACAAAGGAAGAAGAAATCAAGAAAGAAAATTCAGGAGTTAAAGAATGGACAAAAGAAGATGATGACAAGATGGGCAACATAATGGACCTATACTATGAGTTGTAGGAAATTCCTTGGGACAAGAAAACTTAAGAGAGGGATGGTGTCATGACTTGGCAAAATGGCTAAGTCATTATTTATATTTCTTTTCTTTTTCTTTTATCTTAGACTTACTATATAGAAGAGAGTGCAGGAAAATGTCATATCACAAGTGTTATATAGTCACAGTCACATGACATCACATAATGGATCACATGATAGGCATGAGAAAGTAGTGCATAGACCATGTAGTAGTTGTATAAGTAGTGTACAAAAAATAACAGGAACTCTATCAAGTTCTCTATGTCAACTTGGATAAGAAGTGGGATTAAGTTATTATGACTAAGTCCTTACACAGACCATCACAATTCTGTATATAAGGACTCTTAGTCTGAGGATTAGACTTAACAACATCTTTTGTCACTCATCTAACTTCACATTTTTAAACTCTTTAAAGTATTAAAGTACCTATTACAAATAGTAAATGATCATTTGTGATAGTTTGTTAAGTCTACTGTTTTCTGTCCCCCTTGATTCTGTAAAGAACTTGGGATTATATTTATTTCAGATGAGGGTTCTAGGGCATTGAGGGTGTCTCTGTTTCTGTAAAAGGACAAAAGACTTACTAAGGGCTCAGAGTGGATTTTTGTTAAGGACCTATCTCTATAGTAGGCTAGACCCCAGGTGTAAAGGAAAAGGTCTATCTCTCAGAATGATGAGAGCAAGCTAGCTTATGTATCACAGCTGGTCCTGAAAGACTTCAGATTTGTGTAAATATTTCTAAAAACCCTTGCAGGTAGCTAAAACCACTCTGAGATCCCTATTCCTCCTCCATGAGCTAGTAAGAGAAACTGAATATGATGTTGACTCTACCCCCTCAAGACAGAACCTTTCATTGATGATAGAAGGACACTTTAGAGTAGTGTAGTATAGTTTTTCTGTCCACATACTTCATCTGCTGAAATAGGGATGTTATACTCACTTTTGCCCCCAAGCCATGCCTGCCATCAGAAACACCAAAAAGACCCTTGTTGAATGCCTCTCACTGAAACAAGAGAGTATGAAGGACAAGTTATTGTTGAAGAGAATTAGAATGGACCCCACTCCATCTACTAAATTATACAACAAACTCATTGAAGCAAACTCTTGTTGGCATAAAGTAGACAACTTCTACTTTTCATTCTGCTCCCCAGAACTATATTTTCACAAAAACAAGAAACTATTATGCATAAAGGAGTACAAAGAACTCCTAGAACCCACCTTGGATTGTATATCATTATTTTTCACTAAGATAAGTAAAAACAAGACCTAGGCTAAGAATCCATAGTATGATTCTCTGTGGAAATGGTTCAATTGACTACAGGATATAATTATAGAGCTAGATAAGATTGGTCACAAGCTTACAGCTAAAGAGTAGAGAGTATTAAAAGGCACTTGTAAGTGTCTCAAGAATATAGATTTTTCCAAACCAGCTACTAGAGTACTAGAAATTTGTAAAGCTCTTCTAGAGCTCAAAATTACTATTCCATAAACATAATATGATTGAAATGGTATTTGGTGTAACATAATAGCATTAAGAGGTTAAATGTCAGAGTAACTAACTCCTGAGCCGGAATAAAGCCAACTACTCTTTTATTAGTGTTTGACAAGGAGAACTCAATAAAGTTCCTATTAGATTTTCTACACTACTTATATAACTACTATATGGCCTGTGCACTACTTTCCCATGCCTATCATGTGACCCATATGTGACATCATGTGATGTGATACTGTGACTTCCTGTTATATGACTGTGATACTTGTGACATAACACTTTCCTGCACCCCCTTCTGTGTAGTAAGTCCAAGATAAAAGAAAAGAAAAGAAAAAAATATAAATAATACATATTGGAGCCTATGAACCCACCATTATGTACTTTGGGCTAACTGACTCCCTCATTACCTTTCAAACAATGATGAATGATCTATTCTGGGATCTCATAAATCAAGGAGATACTGTGATATTTATTGATAATATCTTAGTGGCTACAGACACAAAAGAGGGGCATGATGAGTTAGTAGAGGAAGTATTAAAGAGACTAGAGAAAAATGATCTATTTATGAAACCAGAAAAGTGTAAATGGAAAGTAAGAGAAGTAGAATTCCTGGGAATAGTAATTGGCCCAAGAGAAGTAGAGATACAGAAAGAAAAAGTAGAAAAAGTATTAAACTGGCCAGCACCCAAAAATGTTAAAGAAGTACAAAAATTCTTAGGTTTGGCCAACTATTATAGAAGTGTTATGAGAGCCCCAAAGAGGAAAGAGTTTCCCATGCATTCAAATATTTAATCTCTAACATCAAGTCATATAATGGGGTCAAGATATAAATAGCATGGGAGATTAGGTAGTCATATCACATGACAAGGTCATGTGATCATAAAATGTTCTGGAAGGACATGTGATCGTGTAATAATAGGAACACAGCCACTTGTAAAATAGTATAAGTAGGTAGTCAAATCCAATGAAGAACTCCATTGAGTTCTTCCTAAACACTTACCTCGAGTGGTCCCTAAGTCATCAAGACTCTGTGATAACAAAAGAACTCGATAACCACTCCGAGACACTGATCACCTCGATCCCTGTCCATACCAGCACTGCAAGTGGGTACCCCCAATCATCACTTACTCTCTTACCTTCCTCGCTAGTGGGCACAGCGCTCACAAGCCTCTTGGATAGCAGGCCCTAGCTGTAAAGGGGACTTTTCAGTCAGTTAGGGACTGAGGGAGGAGACTAAACACCAAGTCTAGGTGTTTTGCTCAAGTCCTAACCTGTTAATTGGGCCTGTTAGCTACTTCTTTCTTTGTATAAGCTCTGTGCTGTCGTCCATTGTGATGGGTACACGCAGGAGAATGGCGGTTACTTCTTAAAAGGCCACTTAGAGTAGGGGTTCCCTTCTTAGGGGCAATCGTATACATTTTGATTAGGGCAGTAGTCAGTAAGGCAGTAGGAGTTTAGACAAGAGAAGATCATGTTCTCTGTTAGACGTAGCCTTGAAGAACCACCCTGGATCAAGAAATATCCAATACCTCATCAGAATATGAGTTCTTATCACCATCACTATCACCATCACCATATGCTATGTCTCGACAACAACAACAACAACACCAAGGGGAAGCATCTCCGGCGCCCATCCCACCACCATCCCGCGAGGAACAACTCCTCGCTATGATCGCCACCCTGCAGCAGCAGGTAAACACCATGCTCCTCCACCAACAGGGGAGTAGAATAGTGGTCGTAAGGCCTCAAATCTTTAGCGGAAAAATGGAGGAGGTGAGCGCATTTATCAATGCAGCTCGCCTATATATTAGGATGAAGATGAGGGAGGAGGCGGCAACAACCCAGGTGGCTTGGGTACTATTATATGTGCAGGGAGGGGTCGTGGAAGCATGGAAAGACAACCTGTTGGACGAACTGGCCAAGGGAGAGTCAGAGGTAGACACAGTGGAGAAGTTGTTCACCAAGATAAGAAATGACTTTGGAGAAACATCAGAAGAGGAAAGAAAGATAGAGCAACTGAGAACAATAGAGCAGGGAGGAAGAACGTGCGACGAGTACGTCCAAGAGTTTAAAAAGGTCGCCAGGGGGAGCGGCTACGAGGGACGACCCCTTATCGAAGAGTTCAAGAGGGGGCTGAGTGGGGCAATAAGGAGGAAGTTAGCCGAGGCAGAAGAACTGCCGTCCACCATAGAAGAGTGGCAAGAAAGAGTGGTAAGATTAGATAGAAATCAGAGGCAAAGTAGAGCAGAAGAGAGGATGTTGGGGAGGAATGCGGCACGTCCAGGGGGAAATGCGCAGCCAAAGGGGGGATCATATGGAGGAAGAGGAGGACAAATAACGCAGAGATGGGGAGACAATGGAGGAGGATATAGAAGAGGAGGAAATACGCTCAACAGGGGAGGATATCAGTCAGGTCCATGGAGAGACCCAAATGCAATGGACGTCGATAGAGGAATAGGAGGGGACAGGAAGTGTTATCATTGCAGGAAGTTTGGCCACATGGCCTGAAACTACTAGAATAGGAATAAAGTGAGAATAGCAGAGACGCCACAAGAGTCGGCAAAAGAAAATGGAGGACAATGAGCTCTTGACTGGCCTCCAACAATCTGTACAGTGTATTGCGCCCAGAAAAATTGGGTAATAAAAATAATTTTTCCAATACTACTGAGAGAGCAAGAGATATACGGCGCTCGCTACAACCGCTAAGAGAAGTATGGATGAAAGTGGGACTGGAAAAACTAGAAAGTCATGAAGGGGTAGCAGTGAAGGCTCTGTTAGATAGCAGAGCAACAGGTCTGTTCATGGATACAACCTTTGCAAGAGAAAAGGGTTTCAAAATGGAAAGGATGAAGAACCCTTTACTAGTCAAAAATGTGGATGGAATGGCAAACGTGGGGGGAGCAATAACACACCAAGTCGAGTACAACATGTTTTTCAAAGGACATGTAGAAAGAGTCAGAATGGACGTATATGACCTGGGGAAGACGGAAATCATACTAGGGATGCCATGGCTTGCAGCCCATAACCCAGAGATAGATTGGGAAAAGGGGGAGGTAAAGATGACGAGATGTCCACCCATATGTGGGAAAAGGAAACAGGAAAAGAAGAAAGGAGAGGTCAAAAGAATAGAAAAAGATGAGGACGAAAAAACACTGAGGAAGTTGGTGCCCCAAAGGTTTTGGAAGTGGAAGAAGGTCTTTGGGAAAAAGGAGTCAGAAAGAATACCAGTACGAAAGGCCTGGGATCATGCGATAGAGTTGAAAGAAGGATTTACACTGAAAAAGGGAAAGGTGTATTCATTGTTAAGAGAAGAAAGGGAGGATGTGTAAGTGTTCATGGAAAATTAACTGTGGAAAGGGTACATTTGACCCTCCAAATCGCTGCAAACGTCACCAGTGCACTTTGTGGCAAAAAAGGACAGTAAGAGGAGAATGGTGCAAGATTATCGTCATATAAACCAATGGACGGTAAAAAACGGATACCTATTGCCACTTATCGCAGATATACTGGATGGAGTAGGGAAGAGGAAGGTGTTTACGAAGTTGGATCTAAGATGGGGCTACAGCAATGTCAGAATCAAGGAGGGAGATGAATGGAAAGCGGCATTTACTACATACATTAGAGCATACGAGCCCACAGTAATGTATTTCGGATTAACAAACTCCCTTGCTATCTTCCAGACGATGATAAATGACCTCTTCTGGGACCTTATAAATCAGGGAGAAACAGCAACTTTCATAGATGACATTCTAGTAGCAACAGATACTGAGGAGGGGCATGACGAGTTGGTAGAGGAAGTACTGAAAAGGTTGGAAGAGAACGACCTGTTTGTGAAACCAGAGAAATGCAAGTAGAAAGTAAGAGAGGTAGAATTTCTGGGAGTAGTAATCGGGCCAGGAGGAGTAGAAATGCAAAAGAAAAAGGTAGAGGGAGTGCTAAACTGGCTAGCCCCCAGAAATGTCAAAGAGGTACAAAAGTTCTTAGGCCTGGCCAACTACTACAGAAGGTTCATAAAGGACTTTGCTAAGATAGCGGTGCCATTACATGTGCTGGTCAGAAAGGAGCAGAAGTGAAAATGAAAAAAGGAGCAAGAAGAGGTGTTTGAGAAACTAAAAGAAGTGTTCATGACGGAACCTGTTTTAGTAATACCAGACATAGATGGAGAAATGAGAGTGGAAGCGGATGCCTCGGACTACGCAACAGGTGTGTTGTCGATGAAATGTGAGGATGGAAAGTGGAGGCCAGTGGCTTTCATCTCTAAATCACTAAACGCTACAGAGCGTAATTATGAAATCCACAACAAAGAGATGTTAGTGGTCATCAGATGTCTCGAAGCATGGAGACACTATTTAGAAGGGGCAAAACTGGAATTTGAAATTTGGACGGATCATAAGAACCTCCAATACTTCATGACAAGTCAAAAGTTGAATCGAAAACAGGCGCGATGGGTCTTGTACCTCTCGTGATTTAACTTCACCTTGAAGCACGTTCCAGGGAAGAGCATGGGAAAGGCAGATGGACTAAGCAGGAGACCGGACTGGCAAGAAGAGATGGAGAAGGATAACAAGGATCGAACGTTGATAAAGCCTAAATGGGTAAGAGGAGTAGAAATGATAGTGGAAGAAGAAAACCTGAGGGAAAGAATAAAAACAGCACAAAAAGGGGATGAAAGAGTGGTAAAAGCAGTAGAAGAGTTAAAGAAAGCAGAGGTAAAAACGCTAAGGAATGAAGAATGGGAAATAGAGGATGGGATAGTACTAAAAGAAGGAAGAATATACGTGCCGGAAGGGGAACTTAAAGGGGAAATAATACGGCTGCACCATGACACCCCAGTAGGAGGGCATGGAGGAAGGTAGAAAACAACAGAACTGGTTACCAGGAATTATTGGTGGCCAGGAGTGACAAAAGAAGTAGGAAGATACGTGGATGGATGCGATGCTTGTCAAAGGTACAAGAACCAAAGCGAAGCACCAGCAGGAAAGCTGATGCCCAATGCAATCCCAGAGAAACCATGGAGTCACATTTCAGCAGACTTCATTACAAAGTTACCATTAGCTCAGGGATACGATGCAATCTTGGTAGTATGTGACAGGTTTAGTAAAATGGCACACTTCATAGCAACTACAGAAAAGACATCAGCAGAAGGACTCGCAAAGCTGTTTCGGGACCAAGTATGGAAACTGCATGGGCTTTCAGAGAGTATTGTATCAGACAGAGGAGTACAGTTTGCAGCAGGAATGATGAAAGAGTTGAATAACTTGCTAAGAATTCAAACAAAACTTTCGACGGCTTATCACCCACAAACAGATGGGCAGACAGAAAGAGTGAACCAGGAGTTAGAGCAGTATCTAAGGGTCTTTATCGACCATAGACAAGAACAGTAGCCGGATTGGCTAGAAATGGCAGAATTTGTGTATAACAACAAAATTCACATGGCAACAAAAATATCACCATTCAAAGTGAATTACGGCCAAAACCCAAGGATAGGATTTGAAGGAAGAAGAAAGGGAAAGTACGAAGCAGCAGGAAAGTTTGTAGAAAAAATGAAGAGAATTCAGGAAGAGGTGAAAGCAGCACTAGGAAAAGCATAGGAAGAAATGAGGAAGTTTGTGGATAGGAAGCAAGGGAAGGGCGAAGAATACATAACAGGGGACTTGGTACTACTAAGTACGAAGAACTTAAAATGGCAAATGAAAGAAAGGCAATCGGAGAAGCTAACAGAGTGTTTTGTAGGCCCCTATAAGATTAAGGGAATCATCTCCAGTAATGCAGTAGAGTTGGAATTGCCTAAATCAATTAAAATACACCCTGTAGTAAATGTAAGTAGAGTACGACTATACAAACCACAGATAGAAGGGCAGAAGAAAACACCGCCAAAACCAATCATTATCGAGGGGGAGGAAGAGTTTGAGATAGAAAAAATCTTAAATAAAAGAATAGTACGAGGAAAAGAGAAGTTCTTGGTGTGATGGAAGGGGTATATGGTGGAAGGGGACACGTGGGAGAATAGAGAGAATTTAGGAAACGCAAAAGAGCTGGTAGAAGAGTTTGAGAGAGAGTATGGGGAAGAGGCAGAAGAACTTAGGCGACAGGAGCTGGAAGAAGAAGAAAAGGAATTTAGCCAAGAGTTACCTAGGGAGTTCACAGCAAGGTTACTATATGGATAGAGCAAAAAGAGATATGAAAGAGAGAGAGAGAAGAGATGGGATGAGAATTGGAGTCAATGGAAAAATTCCTCAGGACGAGGAATCTTGAAGAGAGGACTATGTTATGAGAGCTCCAAAGAGGAAAGAGTTTTCCATGCATTCAAACATTTAATCTCTAACATCAAGTCATATAATGGGGTCAAGATATAAATAGCATAGGAGATTAGGTAGTCATATCACGTGACAAGGTCATGTGATCATAGAATGTTCTGGAAGGACATGTGATCATGTAATAATAGGAACACAGCTACTTGTAAAATAGTATAAGTAGGTAGTCAAATCCAACAAAGAACTCCATCGAGTTCTTCCTAAACACTTACCTCGAGTGGTCCCTAAGTCATCAAGACTCTGTGATAACAAGAAGGTTCATCAAGGACTTTGCAAAGATAGTAGTCCTATTATATGTGCTAGTCAGAAAAAAGCAAAAGTGGAATAGGAAAAAGAGCAAAAGAGGCATTCAGAAGATTAAAAATGGTGTTTACCACAGAACCTATTTTAGCTATCCCAGATATAGACAGGGAAATGAGAGTGGAGGAAAACATATCAGACTATGTGACAGGAGAAGTATTATTAACAAAGAGCAAGAATGGAAAGTAGAGACCAGTGGCTTTTATTTCCAAATTATTAAATGCTATAGAGTAAAATTACAAAATTCACAATAAAGAGATGTTAGCAGTTATTCAGTGTCTGGAAGCATGGAGGCATTACCTGGAAGGAGAAAAACTGGAATTCAAAATTTGGACAGACCACAAAAATCTCTAATATTTCATGACAAGTCAAAAGCTGAATCAAAGATAAGCAAGATGGGCTTTATATCTATTATGATTCAACTTTATACTAAAACATATTCTGGGAAAAAGTATGGGTAAAGCTAACAGACTAAGCAGGAGACCAGACTGGTAGAAAGGAGTAGAGAAGGATAATAAAGACCAGACATTGATAAAGCCAGAATGGGTCAGGAGAGCAGAAATGCTAGTAGAAGAAGAGGACTTGAGAAAGAGAATCAAAAAAACACAGGAAAGAGATGAAAAGATGGTAAAAGCAGTAGAAAAGTTAAAGAAAACAGAAATAAAGTTACTAAAAGATTGTCATATGACAGAAAATAACCATTTAAATAATATAACTTCTTTTATATTTTATATTATTACTAATTTTTCGCTCCTAAACTCCTGTTGTCTACTCCTATAAGATCACGATGTAGACTAGTTACTTGTACTCCTCCTATTCCGGACTTAGTATAAGTACTC
>Ga0153965_1000203_pt1 | contig 12107 bp, 13 predicted proteins | sample TSFL049MetaG_FD_104707 | JGI IMG/M metagenome (GOLD analysis project Ga0153965, IMG submission 104707) | Attine ant fungus gardens microbial communities from Florida, USA - TSFL049 MetaG | ecosystem: Host-associated > Fungi > Mycelium > Unclassified | place: USA: Florida, Paynes | collected... | reverse complement strand
TCCTAGAGTGCTCCGTTGCCACCCGACGCACTTTCCTTGTTCAGACCCTGGTTACCGATGCAGGGACACGAAGACACTGTAGTATATAATGTAGATTATTCCCTCCAGGAGCCTCATCTAATTTTCTGAGGAATCTCCTGGAGGTAGGTTGTAACTATATTCCATAAATTATAATTCTCTGAGGAATCTCCTGGAGCTTTACTCCGGTCGCCCTTACAGGGCACGAGTGAAAGCCAAGGCGGAAATGGCCAGGAGATCCAATGCGAGGAAAGTGAAACAACAGACAGACGCAGAGTGGAAGGCAGAGATTTTGAGGAAGTTAGATGGCCTGAGTAAGATGAGCGGTATGAGGAAAGACATCTGGAGGATTGCAGTGGCTTTAGAGAAGCTTGCTGGCATGAAGGGCGAAGATTCCAATGAGGAACGAATTTCGTGGCTGGAGTCGGAGAGAGAATTGATGGAGGTACAGAGGAGTGAAGAGAAAGGAAAACAAAAGGAGGAGAGAGTAGACAGAGCAGAAGAGGAGAAAGAAACTAGAAGACAGGAAGAGGAGAACGGAATGGAGGATGTAGAAAAAGATAGTGGTGATTCTTCTCCGGTCGCATAATCTGTCAGAGCTGGGATCTTGTAAAAAAAATTTTCTTTTGTTTAATAAATGTTGTTCTTCCTGTGGCAGAAAATGGTATGTGAGTGACAATAAATGATGAAGCAAGAATACAAGTACTCAATGATCACAAGGGAAACTGTGGAGAAATACAAATACCCAAGCTTTGCAACGGAAACTGCTTTTGAATACAAGTATCAGATTGCAATGGAAACTGTGGAGCGGAATACAAGTAAGCAAGTCAGTGCAAAGGAAACTGCACTCCAGAATGTGTACAATTACTCAAGGATAATTTTTTTTTTTTTTGAAGTGGAATGAATACAGAGAAGCAGAGTCGAGGAAATGGAATGGAGGTAATTTAGGGTCGTAATGGTCTCAGTTTAGACGGATACTTGAGATGAAAATCATTCAGTAATTCTTTGGCATGCTCCAGTTTCGTCACTGGTAACCATTCGGAGTCGTTGTCGGTATTTTCGTATCCCAGCCATATAACCTTATATAGCAGTTTGCATGCCCTCTGGCGGTCAATCTTGGAGTCGACTATCTTGGAGATCTCGTATTCTGGTTCTCCGTCAATGATTACTGGTACTGGCAGAGGTTCGGAGCGCTGCTGAAAGGTGTTGGGTGTGGCTGGTTCGAGCATAGAGACATAGAATACAGGATGGGCAGCCCTTATGGTATCTGGAAGGTGGAGTGTGAAGGATTGTGGACTGGGCTGGGCAATTATTTCGTATGGTCTGAGGTACTTTTTGGAGAGTTTCTTCGATGGGCGAGTCATCCAGAAGTACTGTGACCTGACGAATACTGATTGTCCGACTTGGAAGTCTGGTGGTTGTCGTTGACATAAGTCGGCGGAGGATTGATATTGTCTTTGGGCTTTGGTGATTTCCTCTTTGAGTGTGTCTGTTATCACAGAGTCTTGATAACTTAGGGATCACTCGAGGTGAGTGTTTAGAAAGAACTCGATGGAGTTCTCCGTTGGATTGAACTACCTACTTATACTACTTTTACAAGTGGCTATACGCTACTAATCCACGATCACATGTCCTTCTGGAATGTTCTATAGTCACATGTCCTTGTCACATGATATGATTACTTATGTTCCCACACTATTTATATCTTGTCTTCATTGTATAACTTGATATTTGCGATCAAGTGTTTGAACGCGTGGGAAACCTTTTCCTTCTTGAGGCTTTCATAACATGGCCCCCCCTTCAAGATTCCTCGTCCTGAGGAATTTTTCCATCGATTCCAATTCTCGTCTCATTTCTTTTCTCTTTCTTTTTCGTATCTTTTTCTCTCTTATCCGTATAATAGTTTAGCCGTGAATTCTCTTGGTAATTCCTGGCTAAATTCCTTCTCTTCTTCTTCTAGCTCCTGTCACCTGAGTTCTTCTGCCTCTTCCCCGTACTTCCTCTCAAACTCTTCTACTAGCTCTTTTGCATTTTCTAAATTCTCTCTATTTTCTCACATATCCTCTTCCGCTGTGTACCCTTTCCATCGTACCAAGAACTTCTCCTTTCCCCACACTACTCATTTATTTAAGATTTTTTCCACCTCGAATTCTTCTTCCCCTTCGATAATGACTGGCTTCAGGGGTGTTTTCTTCTGTCCTTTTACCTGTGGTTTGTAAAGTTGTACTCTACTTACGTTAACTACAGGGTGTATTTTAATAGATTTAGGTAGTTCTAATTCTATTGCGTTACTAGAGACGATCCCTTTGATTTTGTAAGGGCCCACAAAGCGTTCTGTCAGTTTCTCCGACCTTTTCCCCTTCATTTGCCATTTTAAGTCCTTCGTACTTAATAGTACTAAGTCTCCTACTCTGTATTCTTCCCCCTTTCCTTGTTTCCTATCTGCAAACTTCTTCATTTCCTCTTGGGCTTTCCTTAGTGCCGCTTTTGCCTCCTCCTGGATCTTTCTTATTTTCTTTATAAACTTCCCTGCCGCTTCATATTTTCCCTTTTTTCTTCCCTCAAAACCCATCCTTGGATCTTGGCCATAGTTTATCTTGAATAGCGATATTTTTGTCGTTGTGTGAATCTTGTTGTTGTATGCGAATTCTGCTGTTCCTAGCCAATCTGGCCACTGTTCTTGTCTGTGGTCGATAAAGACCCTTAGATACTGTTCTAACTCCTGGTTGACCCTTTCTGTTTGCCTATTAGTTTGCGGGTGATAGGCTGTTGAAAGTTTTGTTTGAATCCCCAGCAAGTTATTTAACTCCTTCATCATTCCTGCTGCAAACTATACCTCTTTGTCTGATATGATGCTTTCTGGGAGGCCATACAGCCTCCATACTTGGTCCTGAAACAGCTTTGCTAATCCTTCTGCCGATGTTTTTTCCGTGGTGGCTATAAAATGTGCCATTTTGCTAAATCTGTTACATACTACCAAAATTGCGTCGTATCCCTGAGCTAGTGGTAATTTTGTAATGAAGTCTGCTGAAATATGACTCCATGGTTTCTCTGGGATTGCGTTGGGCATTAGCTTTCCTGCCGGTGCTTCACTTCGATTCTTGTATCTTTGACAAGCGTCGCATCCGTCTACATATCTCCCAACTTCCTTTGTTACTTCTGGCCACCAATAGTTTCTAGTAACCAACTCCATCGTCTTCCATCTGCCCCCGTGTCCCCCTACTGGGGTGTCATGGTGTAATTGTATTACCTCTCTTCTGAGTTCTCCTTCCAGTACATATATCCTTCCCTCTTTTAGTACTACCCCATCTTCTATTTCCCACTCTTCATCTTTTAACATCTTTACTCCCGCTTTCTTTAACTCTTTGACCGCTTTTACCACTCTTTCATCCCCTTCCTGCTCCTTCTTTATTCTTTCTCTCAGGTTTCCTTCTTCCACTATTGTTTCTGCCCCTTTCACCTACTCCAGTTTTATCAATGTTTGGTCTTCATTGTCTCTCTCTACCCCTTCTTGCCAGTCTAGTCTTCTGCTTAACCCATTCGCCTTTCCTATGCTTTTCCCTAGAACGTGTTTTAAGGTAAAATTGAATCGTGAGAGGTATAAAGCCCATTGTGCTTGTCTTCGATTCAGCTTTTGGCTGGTCATGAAGTATTGGAGGTTTTTATGATTCGTCCAAATTTCGAATTCCAGTTTCGCTCCTTCCAGATAGTGCCTCCATGCTTTGAGACACCTGATGACCACCAACATCTTTTTGTCATGAATTTCATAGTTGCGCTCCATGGTATTTAGCGACTTAGAGATAAAGGCCACTGGCCTCCACCTTCTATCTTTGCATTTTGTCGACAATACTCCTCCCGTTGCATAGTCTGACGCATCTGCCTCTACCCTCATTTCCCTATCTATGTCTGGAATCACTAAGACTGGTTCCGTAGTGAACACTACTTTGAGTTTTCCAAACGCTTCTTCTTCCTCCTTTTTTCACTTCCATTTCTGCTCCTTTCTGACCAGCACGTGTAGTGGTACTGCTATTTTAGCGAAGTCTTTTATGAACCTTCTGTAATAGTTAACAAGGCCTAGGAACTTCTATACTTTCTTGACATTTCTTGGTGCCAGCCAGTTAAGGACTCCTTCTACCTTTTCCTTCTGCATTTTTACTCCTTTGGAACCAATTACTACTCCCAAGAACTCTACTTCTCTGACCTTCCACTTGCACTTTTTCGGTTTCACAAACAAATCATTCTCTTCTAGCCTCCTAAGCACTTTATCTACCAACTCATCATGTCCCTTCTCTGTATCTGTTGCTACTAAAATGTCGTCGATGAAAGTGGCTATATCTCTTTGGTTTATGAGGTCCCGGAAGAGATTGTTCATTATTGTCTGGAAAGTAGCAGAGGAGTTTGTTAACCTGAAATACATTACTGTGGGTTCGTATGCTCCAATGTGCATAGTGAACGCTGCTTTCCATTCATCCCCTTCCTTAATTCTGACATTGTTGTAGCCCCATCTCAGATCCAATTTCGTAAACACTTTCCTTTTTCCCACCCCATCCAGAATGTCTACAATGAGCGGCAATAGGTATCCGTTTTTCACTGTCCATTGGTTTATATGGCGGTAGTCTTGTACCATCCTTCTTTTGCTGTCCTTTTTTGCTACAAAGTGTACTGGTGAGGTTTGCGGTGATTTGGAAGGTCGGATATACCCTTTTCGCAGTTGATTTTCCACAAATGCTTGTACCTCCTCCCTCTTTTCTCTCGACAACAAATACACCTTCCCTTTCTTTGGTGAAAACCCCTCTTTTAACTCTATCGCGTGGTCCCAGGCCTTTTGCACTGGCATCCTTTCCAACTTCTTTTTTCCAAAAACTTTCTTCTACTTCCAAAACCTTTTGGGCACTAACTTCCTTAGTGTCTCTTCGTCTTCATCTTTCTCTATCTTCTTTACTTCTTTTTTTTTTTTCTTCTTGCTTTCTTTTTCCACATATGGGTGGACACCTTGTTATCTTTATCTCCTCTTTCTCCCAGTCTATCTCTGGGTTATGGGCCGCCAACCACGGCATTCCTAGTATGACTTCTGTTTTCCCCAGATTACACACATCTATCCTAACTCTTTTCACGTGTCCTTTGAAGAACATATTGCACTCGACTTGGTGCGTTATTGCTCCTCCTACATTTACCGTTCCATCCACGTTTTTAACTAGTAGAGGGTTCTTCATTCTTTCCATTTTGAACTCTTTCTCTCTCGCAAAGGTTGTATCCATGAATAGACCTGTTGCTCCACTATCTAACAGAGCTTTTACTACTACCCCTTCATGACTTTCTAGCTTCTCTAATCCTACTTTCATCCACACTTCCCTTAGCAGCCATAGAGTATGCCACACATCTCTTACTCTCTTAGTGTTTTTTGCAAAATTTAATTTATTGCCCAACTTTTCTGGGCGCAATACACTGTATAAATTTGAGGAGGCCAGCCGAGAGCTTACTGACCTCCATTTTCTTTTGTCGACTCCTGCGGCATCTTCACTACTCTCACCTTCTTCTCCCAACAATTTTGGGCCATATGGCTAAACTTTTCACAATGATAGCACATTCTATCTCTTCCTCTTCTTCTATCAACATCCATTGCATTTAGGTCTCTCTGTAGACCCGTTTGATATCCTCCTCTAAATCCTCCTCCTCTGTATCCCCCACCGTTGTCTCCCCACCTCTGCATTATCTGCCTTTCCCTTCCTCTATATAACCTCCCCCTTGGCTGCGCATTTCCCCCTGGGCGCGCCACATTTCTCCCCAATATCCTCTCCTCTGCTCTACTCTGCCTCTGATTTTTATCTAACCTTACCGCTCTTTCTTGCCACTCTTCTATGGTAGACGGCGGTTCTTCTGCCTCGGCCAACTTCCTCCTTATTGCCCCACTCAGCCCCCTCTTGAACTCTTCAATAAGGGGTCGTCCCTCGTAGCTACTTCCCCTGGCGACCTTTTTGAACTCTTGGACATACTCGTCGCATGTCCTTCCTCCTTGCTCTATCGTTCTCAATTGCTCTATTTTTCTTTCCTCTTTTGATGTTTCTCCAAAGTCGTTTCTTATTTTGGTGAACAATTTCTCTACTGTGTTCATCTCTGACTCTCCTTTGGCCAGTTCGTCCAACAGGTTGTCTTTCCATGCTTCTGCGACTCCTCCCTGCACATATAATAGCACCCAGGCTACCTGGGTTATTGCCGCCTCCTCTGTCATTTTCATCCTAATATATAGGCGAGCCGCATTGATGAATGCGCTCACCTCCTCCATCTTTCCACTAAAGACTTGAGACCTTGCGACCTCTATTCTACTCCCCTGTTGGTGGAAGAGCACAGTATTTACCTGCTGCTGCAGGGTGGCGATCATGGCAAGGAGTTGCTCCTTGCGGGTTGGTGGTAGTGGTTGTTGGGCGGGTGCTGGGGAGGGTTCTCCCCTTGGTTGTTGTTGTTGCTGTTGCTGCTGTGACATATCGTAGGGCAGCGGTGATGGTGATGATAGTGGTGGTGGTAATGGGGAAGGTGATGATTCGTATTCAGACTCGGTTTCTTGATCCAGGGTGACCTCAAGGCTATGTCTAACAGGGAGCACAATCTTCTCCTGTCTAGACTTCTACTGCCTTACTAACTACTGCCCTAACAAAAATATAGACGATTGCCCCTAAGAAGGGAACCCCTAAGCTAAGCGGCCTTTTAAGAAGTAACCACCAATCTTCTGCATGTACCCGTCACAATGGACGACAGCACAGAGCTTATACAAAGAAAGAAGTAGCTAATAGGCCCAATTAACAGGTCAGGACTTGAGCAAAACACCTGGACTTGGTGTTTAGTCTCCTCCCTCAGTCTCTAACTGACTGAGAAGTCCCCTTTACAGCTAGGGCCCACTTTCCAAGAGGCTTGTGAGTGCTGTGCTTACTAGCGAGGGCGATAAGAGAGTAAGTGGTGGTGAGGTTGCGAGGTGTGAGGTCACCGTTGGGTATCGAGTTCTTTTGTTATCATAGAGTCTTGATGACTTAGGGACCACTCGAGGTGAGTGTTTAGGAAGAACTCGATGGAGTTCTCCGTTGGATTGGACTACCTACTTATACTACTTTTACAAATGGCTGTACGCTACTAATCCACAATCACATGTCCTTCTGGAATGTTCTATAGTCACATGGCCTTGTCACGTGATATGATTACTTATGTTCCCACACTATTTATATCTTGTCTTCATTGTATGACTTGATATTTGCGATCAAGTGTTTGAATGCATGGGAAACCTTTTCCTTCTTGAGGCTCTCATAACAGTGTCTTGTAATTCATCAAGATTAAGTACAAAGTCATAGGCATGGGAAGAGGCTATATCTCGCTCTGGATATACACTGAGGTTAGGATGATATCCTTTGTTGGCGAAAAAAGGGGAGACACCAGTGGTAGCACTAGGGGCATTGTTGTAAGCAAATTCCGCCAGAGGTAACAGTTCAGACTAGTTGTTCTGTTGGTAATTGCAATATACATGGAGATACTGTTCCAATGTCTGATTAGTCCGTTCCACTTGACCATTTGCCTCCGGATGGTATCCGCTGGTAAAGTGAAGTCTCATGTCTAGGGCGGTACCTAGAGAGTAGAAGAAATAAGAGACAAATTCTAAGCCACGGTTGGACGTAACATGAGATGGAACTTCGTGCTTTGAAAAGACGTGCTAGTTCCGCTGAAGTGATGGTGTTGTGAGTGGGGATGAATATGGCTTGTTTTGACAGGCGATCCACTATAACAAGGATGGTGTCGAAACTAGAGAAAGAAGGGAGTTTCTCTATGAAGTCTATAGAAATTGAATTCCATGGGCGTTCTGGGATAGGAAGTTGTTGGAGGGATCCATATGGTCTATGACGCTGTGGTTTGGATCTCATACAGGTAACGCAAGACTTACAGAACTTCTGTACGTCGTTGTGGATGTTTGGCCAGGTATAATGTCTTTGTATAAGTTCCAGTGTTTTGTTTTGGCCCAGGTGTCCTGCTAGGACATGGTTGTGATGATACTGGAGAACTCAGAGGCATAAGTTAGCGTTATCTGGAACGTACATTCTGTTGTCGAGTCTGAGAAACCCTGTGCCGTCTTTCGACCAACGTCCTTTCAGATGAAGTAAATGGTCGGATATGGAAGTGTCGAGGGGGAGTGTTGCTAGGATATCAGAGTAGAGTTGGTTTTGATCCAATATTGTGGCTGCGCAAAGTGTCGGAGTGGTCAGAATGGTTGCTCAGAGAGATGCTGCGATTTGTTCATGAGTAAAAACTGGACGGAAGTTATGAGGGTTCACTGAAGCGTAGCCATTATCTCCCCCCTTTGGGTAGATATCCCATCGTCTAGTGAGTGCGTCTGGTTTGGTGCCAAGGCGCCTGGGGCAGAAGCAAATTACGAGATTGAATTGAGAGAGGTACTCTGACCATCTTGCTTGTTGGCGCGTTAGAATCTTGGTTGTCGAGAAATATTCCAAGTTCTTGTGATCCATTACAACGTCGATTGGTGAAGTGGACCCCTCTAAATAGTGTCGCCAGATTTTGAAGGCTTCGAATATTGCGAGTAATTCTTTGTCATGGACATTGTAGTTGAGTTCTGGAGTGGAGAATGTCCTGGAGTGGAAGGCTACTAAGTGGATCTCATTATCTTTAGTCATAATGGAGAGAATAGCAGCAAGAGCATAGTCTGAGGCATTGGTTTCCATGACGAGTTATGCATCTAGAATCCAATGTGTAAGAATAGGAGCAGAGGTGAAGGCTTGTTTCAGGGTGTTAAATGCTATCTTACAATCGTCGTCAAAGTTCCACAGAGTGTTCTTTCTAGTGAGACAAGTGAGCGGAATGACTATGTCTGAATAATTGAAAATGAAACGTCTATAGAAGTTGGCGAAACCTAAGAAGGACTAGATATCCTTTACTTTCTTTGGTTCCGGCCACTCCTGAATGGTTTTCACTTTAGCGTCGGACATGGTCAAACCAGATAGAGATAGAACATAGCTTAGGTATTCGATGGAATCTGAATGGAACTCGTATTTTTCTGCTTTCACATATAACCCCACTTTTCGGAGTCTTTTCAGCACTTCTTTGACGTGGCTCCGGTGTTGCCTGATGTCATCAGAGTAGATTAGGATGTCGTCCAAGTAGACCACTACGCACACATCTAGGAGGTTGGAGAACACGTCGTTCATGAAGCGTTGGAAGGCAGCTGAAGTGTTAGTTAGTCCAAACGGTATTACTGACCATTCGAAGGCTCCATAGCAGGTACAGAAGGCAGTTTTACACTCATCTCCTTTGGCAATGCAGACCAAATGATATACATGTCAGAGGTCGATTTTGGTATAAATGCAAGCTTTACGGGGGGAATCTAGGAGGTCGGAGATGAGGGGAAGTGGATATTGATCCTTTTTCGTAATTCTGTTAAGTCCATAGAAATCTACACAGAGCTGGAGGGACCCATCTTTCTTCTTTACAAACAGGACTGGCGCTCTGTGAGATGACGACGTCAAACGGATGAATCTATTGGTCAGGTTTTCGTCAATGAATTCCTTTAATGTTTCCTGTTTGAATTTGGACAAGGAGTAGATGGTTCTTACCAGAGGATGAGAATCTTTTTCCAGATCAATTTGGAGGTCGTAAGGATGGTGGGGAGCGAGTTTTTCTGCTTTGGACTTGCTAAAGACATCTGCGTACTCATGATATTTCTCTGGAATGGAGGAGAGGTCAATTTTTTCGGAGATGGTAGTGGATTTGGCCTGTACTGTGGAACTGAATTGGATAGCAAATATTTTTGAGCCTGATAGCTGCGAGGCCCGGAGTAGGGCTGGCACGCTGATAATCGCGATATGAGGTCACTTAGGGTTAGACCAAGATGTCTCAGATGGGGTGAACTGTAAAGGGTTTTCCGCTGGAGAAAACAGAGGATTTACTAAGGTTTCAATAGGAGGAACAGAAGCCGGACTTTGGAGTAAAGATGGTGGTCGAAAGGATATTGACCCAGAAACCCAGTCAATCAACGGATTGTAGTGGATGAGCCAAGAGTGACCTAATACTAGAGAACAACAAGAATCAAGCGGAGTGACGTAGAAGTCAAGAGTCATGCATTTACCAAAGGGGAATTTTACAGGCAACAATACTATCTCGGAGATAATATTATTCGAGGTTCCATCAAACAGGCATAGCTCCACAGGTGGAGTAGGAGTAGTAGGAAGAGAATGTTCATGAGCAAAAGTGGAATCCAAGAAATAATGCGTAGATCCGGAGTCTACCAGCGTTCAAATGGGTATAGGCTGGAGATGGTCCAGAGCACACACCAGAGGAGAAACAAGGGGTATACAAAGAGAATTCGGATCGGAAAGAGCAGACACGTTGAGACGCATTGGACTCGTAGTTGCACAAACGAGTTCAACGTGACTTCCAGTTTGTGTAAGGGGACTACCCTATGGTTGGGCTTAGTGACGTGAGTAGGTTCCTATCTAAGAGCCGTTGTCTCTCCGATCACCTTCCCACTGTCTGCCTTCCTTCTCTTCTGTGTCATACTGTGTGAACCTATAAATCTAATATTGGACTCTGTGGGAATATATGTCAGGTACTATGAGAACAGTGCCTAGACTGTCTAGTAGTATAAATACTAGTCTTCTGTTGTAAATATACCTCAGTTGAATCTCACACTAGCTTCAGGATCTCTATATTAGCTTAAGGGTCTATCGCCTCTGAGTGATCTTAGTGCCCTAACAGAAGATTCAACTCTATACTAGCTACTCGCCTCTCTTGCTCTAGCTTCCCTCTCTCAAATCCATTAACACCGATCTATAGCGATGCCTCATAGACGCACCAAACGTTCCAACCCTATGCCAGCCACGGAGACTATGGCTCAGCTCGGTACTCTACGATCCCAGGTCACTCGCCTGGAAGAAACGATTGTCGCTCTTCAAAAGGCACTCGTCGATGCTAAGTTACTCCCCAGGTCTGTGTCAAAACCTGCTCCAGGCGAGCGTATCGCCACTATCACTACCCAGCGGGGTCGCTCACGCCGGCGCCCTGCTCAGTCCTATATGACAACTCGTCGAGAAGTCGCGGCTCCCCTCTCAGTGCATTATCCTAGGAAGTCCTCACCTGACCGCTTCTCTGCCTCCCTCGTCCTTGCTGATGACCTGGTGGGGCATGTGGTTGGGCGCGGCAGACGCGGTCTGAAGCAGGTTGCAGACATATCAAGTGCTCGTGTGTCGGTCCACTCACAGGAGATCGACGGCCACTGGGAGTGCTTGGTCTCTATTCGGGGCACTGATAAGCAGCTCGGTGATGCCTTAGTTGTGTTAGGTAAACGGATTGCACGGAAACGTATGACCGTTCTAAAGAAGAAGAAGGGCGGTTCGGCCCCCTTTGTTTTGGGTAACGCTGGCCCCAGTCCGTCGCCACAAGTGACTCTTCCGAAACCCTCTGCCCCTCCTCCACCATCCTCGGCCCGTCAAACGACAGCTCCTACGCATGGTCGAGCACGCCCCTCTGCAGCATCTCAAATGAGACCTCAACAAGCCTCGCTACCGCCTCCCACTCCTTCCAGTAGGACTGTGGTGATGGCGTCTCCATCTGAAACTCCCGATTGTGCCCGAATGCCAATCATGCCCTCTGTATGCATGGCAAGCCCTGAACCTATCTACTCCCGTAATGACTTGACATCGATGGAAGTCAACCAAATACTGACGCTCATCGGGACAGACCCTCGCGGTTACTTACCATCTGAGAGATGTGACTTCACCTGGCAATACTATCAACAAGGTCAGGTAATCCGGACTCATGAAGGTTGGCGACTGTATTGGGCTACTCACTAAGAAGCTGGATCACCGGGACGTTGATCTAGAAGAGGGGGTGATGTAAGGGAACTACTCTAGGGTTGGGCTTAGTGACGTGAGTAGGTTCCTACCTAAGAGCCGTCGTCTCTCCGATCGCCTTCCCACTGTCTGCCTCCCTTCCCTTCTGTGTCATACTGTGTGAACCTGTAAATCTAATATTGGACTCTGTGGGAATATATGTCAGGTACTATGAGAACAGTGCCTAGACTGTCTAGTAGTATAAATACTGGT
>Ga0153965_1000202_pt1 | contig 12133 bp, 17 predicted proteins | sample TSFL049MetaG_FD_104707 | JGI IMG/M metagenome (GOLD analysis project Ga0153965, IMG submission 104707) | Attine ant fungus gardens microbial communities from Florida, USA - TSFL049 MetaG | ecosystem: Host-associated > Fungi > Mycelium > Unclassified | place: USA: Florida, Paynes | collected... | reverse complement strand
CTGGAAAGTGCAGCAAGAGAGGGGGGTAGTCGAAAGGAGGTCAGAAGAACCTTCAAAATGTTAAGAGAAGTGTAGTTGAATATTGGAGTAGAGAAGATAGATATGCATGAAGGCATAATGATTAAAGTGCTCTTGGATAGTGGTGCAACAGGGATGTTTATGGATAAACAGACGGCAGCTAGGCATGGGTTCAAGCTACAAAAATTAGAAAGACCAATAGCCGTCAGGAATGTAGATGGCATGAATAATAGCAAAGGGGCCATTACACACCAAGTAGAGTGCAATGTGTTTTACAAAGGCCACATGGAAAGAATGAGAATAGATGTGTGTGATCTAGGGAAGACAGAAGTAATTCTGGGGATACCATGGTTGGCAGCACATAATCCAGAAATAAACTGGGAAACCAGGAAAGTTAAGATGACAAGGTGTCTGCCCCTGTGTGGTAGGAAGAGTCAGAAGAAAGAAAAGGTCAAAAGAGTAGTAACTGAGGAAGAAGAGAAAATTGTCTATTGGGTAATAAATGATAAAGAGAATTAGGGAAAGGAAGAAGAGATGGAGGAGGACCATAGGAAAATTGAAGAAATGGTCCCTAAGAAATTTTTAAAGTAGAGAAAAGTGTTTGGGAAGGTAGAGTCTAAGAGGATGTCGACCAGAAAGATTTGGGATCATACGATAGATCTCAAGGAGACATTTAAACTATGGAAAGGAAAGATTTATCCTCTGTCCAAAAATAAGAGAGAGGAAGTTCAAAACTTCGTGAAGGATTAGCTAAGGAAAGGGTACATCAGACCCTCAAAATCCCCACAAACGTCACCAGTGTTTTTTGTTGGCAAGAAAGATGGAAGCAAGTAGATGGTGATGGACTACCGCAATCTTAATAGCCAAACAGTGAAGAATAATTACCCGCTACCACTAATCACAGAGTTAATTGACAACATGGGTAGTAAAAGAGTATTCACAAAGATAGATCTAAGGTGGGGGTTCAACAATGTGAGGATAAAAGAAGGAGATGAGTGGAAGGGAGTGTTTACAATGTATATAGGCTCATTTGAACTGACGGTCATGTTTTTCGGAATGACAAATTCACTAGCAACATTTCAAGCAATGATGAATGAAATACTGAGAGACCTGATTAACGAAGGAAAAGTGGCAGTATTTGTGGACAATATGTTGGTAGGAACAGAAACTGAGGAAGGACATGATGAAATTGTGGAGAAAATATTGAGGAGATTAGAGAAGAATGACTTGTATATCAAGCCAGAGAAGTACATGTGGAAGGCAAGAAAGATAGGATTCCTAGGGGTTGTCATAGGACCCAATGGAATAGAAATGGAGGCAGAAAAGGTAGATGGAGTGCTTAATTGGCCACAGCCAAAAAATGTGAAAGACATCAGGAAATTCTTGGGCCTTGCAAATTACTACAGGAGATTCATTAAAGATTTTGCCAGAATAGCTAGGCCAATGAATGTGCTTACATGGAAGGATGAGAAGTGGTGGTGGGAGGAAGCGCAACAGAAGGTATTTAAGGAGCTAAAAAGGATCTTTACTAGTAAACTGGTACTAGTAGCCCCAGATTTAGACAAGGAATTTAGGGTAGAAGCTGACGCTTCAAACTATGTGACTAGAGGAGTACTATCAATGAAGTACTCAGACAAAAAGTAGAGACTGGTTGCTTTCATTTCCAAATCTCTTAGTGATATAGAAAAAAATTATGAGATACACAATAAAGAAATACTAGTAGTTGTTAGATGCCTAGAAGCGTGGAGACACTTCCTAGAAGGAATAGTAGTTAAATTCAAGATCTGGACAGACCACAAAAATCTTGAATACTTCATGAAGGCGCAAAAGTTAAACAAGAGACAAGCAAGATGGGCCTTATACCTATCAAGGTTTGACTTTACACTAAAACATGTTCCAGGAAGTAAAATGGGAAAAGCAAACAGTTTGAGCAGGAGACCAGACTGGGAGATTGGAGTGGAAAAGAATAACGAGGATGAGACATTAGTAAAGCCAGAGTAATTAGAAGTGAGGAAGACAGAAGCAGTAGAAATCATAATAGACAAAGTAGATCTACTAGAGGAAGTTAGAAAGTCCAAAGTGAAGAATAACAAAGTGGTAAAGGTAGTAGAGGAAATGAAACAAGCGAGAGTGAAGATGCTGAGAGATGAAGAGTGGAAAGAAGTAAACAGTATCATGTATAAAGAGAGAAAAGTTCACATGCCAAAAGATGAAAAGTTGAGGACGGAAATCATTAGACTATACCATGATATGCTGATAGGAGGACATGGGGGGCAGTGGAAGATGGTAGAACTGGTAACTAGAAATTTCTAGTGGCTGGGAGTAACCAAGGAAGTGAAGAGATATGTGGAAGGGTGCAACACCTGCTAACAAAACAAGAATCGCACAGAGCAACCAGCTAGTAAATTAATGCCAAACTCAATACCAGAGAAGCCTTGGACACATATATCAGCAGACTTCATTATGAAGTTGCCCTTAGCTCAGAGATACAACTCGATCTTAGTAGTAGTTGACAGATTGATGAAAATGGTATATTTTATATCTACTACAGAGAAAACATTAGCAGAAGGACTAGCCAGGTTATTCAGGGATAATATGTGGAAGTTGCATGGTTTACCTGAAAGTATTATATCAGATAGAGGACTACAATTTGCAGCAGGGTTAATGTAGGAGTTAAATGAGATGTTGGGGATCAAAAGTAAATTGTCAACAGTATTCCACCCTCAAACAGATAGACAGACAGAGAGGGTTAATCAGGAACTAGAACAGTACTTGAGAATGTTCATTGACCATAGGCAAGAACAGTGACCAGAATAGTTGGGAATGGCAGAGTTCGTATATAATAACAAAGTGCATTTGAGTACTCAAATGTTGCCTTTCAAGGCAAATTATGGACAAGATCCCAGGATGGCGTTCAAGGGGAGGAAGAAAGGAAAATACACAGGAGTGAAAAAGTTCATGGAAAAAATGAAGAAGATACAAAAAGAGATGAAAGCAGCGCTAAAGAAGGTGCAGGAATATATGAGGAAGTATGCTGATAGAAAGAGATCAGATGTAAACAAATATAAAGTAGGAGACTTGGTCATGCTCAGTACCAAAGATCTGAAATATCAGATGGTCAGAAGGAGGACAGAGAGGTTGATAGAGAGATTTGTCGGTCCTTACAAAATCAAGGAAATAGTATCATCAAATGCGATGTAAGGGGCAAAAGGAATGCTAGCTGTGACAAGCAAGTAGAAAGGGGGTGGCGACAATTCCCAATTGCATGCTAAAGGGTTCGTGGAGAGAAGGAGGAAGTAGGGGTATCAGAAAGAAATTAAAAGAAAAAGCACAGCTTATCTGTAATATAAAAATAGATGGAATGATTGGGAGCTCAATCTAGATCTGCCTTGCATAATGTCCCTAAGGTGTCCACCTTTATACACCATAACAAGCTCACTAGTAGAATAGTCAGTAAACCACTCATAGGCCTTACTACACTCAATCAAGCCCTTATCTGCATCCTCACACCAAACCTTATGGGTGTGATACAATCTAAGTCAATGATTAGCCAGGCTTTTTAGGCCTGCTATCCCATAGAAGGTTGCCCGAGCGACTGCTACGTCTTGGCTCATGAAAGAGTAGGGTGTCAGTGTCTAAAGTCTGATGACTGGAATTAAGCCAACTATCTCTTTGTTCAGAGTTTGACAAAGAGAACTCAATGGAGTTCTTGCTTAATTCTGTACTACTTATACATTTTACTACTGTGGCTATGTACTTACTTTCCCATGGTCCTCATGTTCTCTAGTCATGTGATACACTGTGACTGTGACCTGTGACATGACATCTGTGACCATCTGTCACACCATTGTGACATTGTGACAAAGTCATGTGATACTTTCCTGTGCTCCATCTTGTAGTTGTAAGTCCAATAAGAAAAGAAAAGAAAAGAAAAGAAATATAAATAATAACTTAGTGTTTTGCTAAGTCATGACATAGGGTATATGGTAGAAAACATGCACCAACTCAACCTCTCACCAAGATCACCCCTTACACACTCAAGAGAATTGCATTTACAACCTCAAGAGCTTCTGAGATGAAGGCAAGGGCCAAGGAGGCTTTGCTCTCTATCTCCACTCTGAGAAATGTATTATAATCTTACAAATGTTAGAGACTCAATTAAAAAGAAATAGAAAAAGAAACTCTTCATTCTACTACTCTCTCTCGCGTCTCTCCTCTATGACACTACCATACAGCTATGACAGCCATCACCTTCCTGTCCTCTATACCTCTCAGACATGACCATGTGATCCTGCTCCACCTCCATACTTCACTCCTGCCCATTGTCTCCCAAACTCCAAACTAGCTTCTTTCTATCCTGAATACGGTCTAGAAACACATGATAGTGTGTCTGAGCATCAGTGATATGATCATCGTCCAATAGTGCATCCGTTTCTTTACTGAGTTCAGCAGTGATGGGATCACTAGTCACTGATAGACTTTTGATCTGCCATCTTGATGTCATATTAGTCTAAGTCTACTCTAGATCAAAATTATCTTGCATTCCAAAGAGATCTCTGAGTCTCTGATTTCTAGAGTTTCAACATTGATAGTCTGTATCTGAGAAACCTGATGCTAGCTCATCAGTCTTGTCTCCTGAGGTATATGCTATTCTAGCATGTGGTAGCTTGGTCACTACCTAAGATAAGTACCCAATTTTGGGTCTAGATTATGTCTGGGGCTTGTAGGAAGTCTCTAGAGTGGATTCTAATAGTGAAACCCAGGGTTATAACTTTTATCCCATGCTACTTTTCCACAGAAAATTCTCTAACAGTGTAACAGCGGTCAAATTAGAACTACCTAGCACAGTAAGAATACACCCGGTAGTCAATGTTAGTAGAATACATAGATATATAAGACAAGTAGAGGGGCAAAAGAAGGAGCAACCAGCCCCGGTAATAATTGAAGGGGAAGAAGAATGGGAAGTGGAGAGAATCCTGAATAAGTGATGAGTAAGAGGGAAGGATAAATATCTAGTATACTGAAAAGAATTTATGGTGGAGTCTGATACTTAGGAGAGAAGAAAGAATTTGAAGAATGCAAAGAAGGCAATTGAAGAATTCGAGAAGGAATATTGGTGAGACATAGAAGATGTGGCACAGCAAGAACGCGAGAAAATGACATTCAAGCATAGAGAATTACTAGGGAAGTTCATAGCAAAGATATTATATAGATGGTCAGACAAGCAATACAACCAGGAATATTGGGGGAGATTAGAAAGAAATTAGAGACAATAGAAGGGCAAGAAACCAGTAAGAAGAGGGACAATGAAGACAATCCCGGAAGAGGAAGAAACTGAGGAAAAATCAGGAATTCGAGAATGGATGGAGGAAGATGAAGACAAAATGGGCAACATGGTAGACCCACACTACGAGTTGTAGAAAAATTCCTTGGGATGAGGAAACTTAAGAGGAGGATGGTGTCATGACTTGGCAAAACAGCTAAGTCATTATTTATATTTCTTTTCTTTTCTTTTCTTTTCTTATTGGACTTACAACTACAAGATAAAGCACAGGAAAGTATCACATGACTTTGTCACAATGTCACAATGGTGTGACAGGTGGTCACAGGTGGTCAGGTCACAGGTCACAGTCACAGTGTGTCATATGACTAGAGAACATGAGGACCATGGGAAAGTAAGCACATAGCCACAGTAGTAAAATGTATAAGTAGTACAGAATTAAGCAAGAACTTCATTGAGTTCTCTTTGTCAAACTTTGAACAAAGAGACAGTTGGCTTAATTCCAGTCATCGGACTTTAGATGCTGACATTAAGACTATCAGTATAATCTTGATTCCACCACTCTTTGGAGTATTTTGTGACTCGTTTCAGTTTAGAGTGGGATCTCCAGGTATTTTCAAAGATGATGGCCAATTGCCAAATGATATCTTCCAATTCTTCTTCTGCTATGATGCTTGATGTGTTCCAATTGCTAACTCCATTAGTTATTGAGGTAATAAAGTCTTTTTTTTTCTTACTGTCTTTCTTAATGGACCAGTGGATCCCAATCACTATCTCTAATGTTGAAATCACCTGTCATAATGACTGTATTGTCCAAGTTAACAACATTTAGACAAAGGAAATGAAGAGCAGTTTGATTGCTATTGGAGTAGATGTTGATCATAAAGTTGATGTTACAGTCACCATGAAATGCCAGAATGTTGATATCTTGATGGTTAACAATATTGAGTCATAGCATGAACCTCATTTTTGTGAGATGTTTGTTGATATATATAGCAACTCTAGTGTAGTTGTCTTGATTGGGGTCATGGTATATAAAGAGAGTCCAGTCAGGATGATTGGGGGAGCTATATAGTAGATCACCTAGAGGATTGGTATGACTCAGAATGTGTCAAATGAGGTATCTGGGGGGTTCCTGAATAAATATGATATTAGTTGTCTTTTTGTTATTTTCTAGGATAATGTCCATTAGTGTTTTGTTTTTTCTAACATTCTGTGAAAAGATCTTTAGGGTTTCTTTAATCATAATTTCTTGCTGCCTATGGCTAGGCGAATTGAATTGGCTTTAGTTTCCCATGCCTCCTGAGCTTTTTTGGAGTACCATTCTCTATTGAAGTGGTTTCTCCAGAATAAACATTTATAGTCATTGGCCATATGGTTGCCTTTGCAATTGATATATTTGAAAGCATGGAGGCATAGTAGTGTCATGACTTGGCAAAACGGCTAAGTCATTATTTATATTTCTTTTCATTTTCTTTTCATTTAATTTCTTATTGATGGATGCACGAGATAAAAGTGACTCATAAGGAAGCACAGGACATTGGGACAGGGTTAGGGTTATAAACATGTATAAGTAGTATACAGAATCCAACAGGAACTCTATCAAGTTCTCCTTGTCAAACGCTGATAAAGGAGCAGTTGGCTTTATTCCAGCTCAGGAGTTGACTGATCTAACAAGCAAACCCTGAGCAGTTTTGAGATGAGGGGGGTTGAGTTTAGGGTTGGTCTTGCAACACTATACTAAGTCTCTGTGATGTTCAAGTTTATGAGGACTGCTACATTTTTGACACTTGGAACCATGTACTCTGCAAGAGAAAGTTGAATGACCCCATTTCCAACAGTTATAGCACTAGGGGATACCAGGGTTTATGTTAGTAGCTCTTATGGTGGCAATATGTCTTCCTAGATTAAAGAAGTAATTAATAAGGAGTTTTGCCTTGAAGCCGTTTTGGGTGTCCCAGATGTCAAACTAGATAATGGCCATATCAGACTTAGGGGATGCTTTGATGATTCTGGGTTTGGCAGCCAAAGAAATATTTTTGAAGAGTTTAATGTGGCTCATGAAGTTAGTTATATTATCACTAGAGATTTTGTTTCCATCAGATCATAGATATGGAATGCTAGTGATTTTCAGATAAGATTTAGATTATGGAAAATGGGGAGCAAGAACTTTATTGGTATTGATGCCTTCAATGGATTTAAAGTGCTTCTCCATGATCATGAGGTCACTTGGGCTTAGGACATTGTTTGTAACTATGAATATTCTGCTAGAGCATGGGCAGATAAATTCCACATGTAATATTGATTTAATATTTTTCAGAAGAGTATTGATCTAGAAGATGTGAGTGTTAGCATCTTCCATAATAGTTTCAGTGAGGTTAGAGAAAACAGGAACAATAGCTTGCTTCCTAGATAGTCCTTTCGTGGTAGGTTGAACTTTCTTTCTCTTGTTGTTCTGTTTAGGGAATGTAGCTTCATGTATTTCAAGAATTTTCCTGTTTGGTAGGGCAGGGAAGGCTTCTTTAATCTTGAGAATGTTTGAAGCAGACAAAGTGGCCTGAGCATATATTAGAGGAGAAGAATCCTTCTTTTTACCTAAAGCATTTTTTATGCAGTTTTTTTCCTTTTCTAATTCCTTTTTTGACAGACAGGGAGGGATTGGAGGAGGTACCTTTTTGACTGCACTGTCATTGAGAGCTATATCTTTAACAAATGGTACTTTAACTTTGCCAAACTTTGAAGCAATGTTGTCCCTAATAGAAATGTTGTCAAATGTTATCAATTGATCCCATCTAGCTTCAAAGATAGCTGAGATAAAGTTCCATGCTAATTCACCAAAAGGATTGAGTTGCCTAATATTATTGCCATTGTGGTCTTCAATATTTCTTTGTCAAAGAAAGTAGGCCATTCATTGAAGAGAACAAGCAATATTCTGAATATCACTATTGAGGAATTCATTTGTGCTGAAGAGGAAGGTTACCATGAAGTTGCTATCCCACAGGCTAGGATTAGTAGGAACATTGGTACTGTATGGAATTACCATGGGAGAGAAGGGTTCCATTGATGAGTATGCCTCACTGGTATGAGTAGGATTAAGCGCCTCCTCATGGGGTACATGTGGAGGTTGAGAAAGGGGCAGTATGAAGTTATACAATGAAACATCTAAGGAGAGGAGAGGGATTTAAGAGGCATCTACTTCCATGTTGCTTAGGACAGCTACATGTTTAGCATAGTCACCTTTAGAACACATGGATATATTATCTATGGGGGAAGAAAATATGCTGCAAGGGCCAAGATTTTCAGTCCTCATAGGAGGATAACCACATTATATATTGAATGCAGTGTCTTCTAGTCTAGCAGTTGTTTGTACAATGTTCTGGTTCATAGCAGTTTTTCACAAAGAAGAGATTTATTTGCTAATTCTCAGTAGGCACTACCAAACAAGTTGGTGGTACAAGAGAAAGAAGCAATGACATGATCTCTGCTATTCAAATAGCTAGTAAAAAAACTATTCAAATACTATATCATTTTGTTTGGCTTACTGTTTGGCCATTTTCCTGCCAAATCACATGATTCTTCTTGGAACCTAGAGCCAAGAGTTCAAATCTAGTTACATAAAAAGTTTAAAATTTCTACTAATTTTCTTATTAAGTTATCTGATGATCAACATAAAAGTATTGAGTATACAAATAGTATAAGTAGTGCATAGAATACAATGGGGAACTCTATTGAGTTCTTCCTGAACATCCACCTTGGGTGGACTCTAAGTCTTCATAGTACATCACTCTTTATGTGTAGATACTACATTTTATAATTTCCAAACACAGGGATTGAGAACTTTGCAGTAGATATAACATTGGGTACAAGTTTGATAAGACTTGCCACATGAATAGGATGCATTTTCAGATGTGATGTGTGGGTAGAGAAAAATTTATCACATACAGTAGTATGAGAGAATATGTGGAATAAACAATTACCTACACATTCATTATGAATAAGATAGGCCCATTTTCAAGCATAATGTTCCCAGAGCCTATGAGACAGCTAAGGTTCAAATCCAATTGTAGCATTTAGTTGTCTGTGTTACCATGTTTTTGAAGAAAAACCAGAGAGAAAGATCCAATATAGCTGCACTATTCTTAAATTAGGTGAGGTGGTCCTTTTATCTGGTACATTAGAATTCAATATGACTCTGAGTTTGTACAACCCATTTCTGTTGCTGGAAGATAGTGCTGAAAACTGAGGCGAAGTCTTCCAAAATTTTCCTTATCGCTCTCGTGTAGGGTTGTCATCTTCTGGCAAAAACATTTTGATTCAGGTAGAATAAGTCTTGCACAATTCCTTGTCAACTATCAACTCATCTGTATACTGCGGTAAACATCGAATTAAGATATGAGACCACACCGTTTCACCCATTCTTCCTCTTGCACTCCACGATCCTGCTGTCAAATCCCAGTAACTTGGCATCCAAGCTGCACATTCCCATCCAACCAAACCGATTGGTATACCTTTATTGTTTATTAATACGTTTGCAGGTGATACATTCCCGTGAACAAATGAGATATCATAACGTTTCTGTCGAATGATCGCTGCAAGCGAAGAAACTTTAGGGTCATGACTCGATGTTATAGCACAGCAAGGGTGTTCATGAAATCGATCTTGAGATTGGAAAGGACCCACAAAGCACGTTCTATGAATACGGTACGACGTGAATGAACCACCTAGGTATCCACATAGAACGCGACCGTGAGGTGACCGGAGATATTGAAGTTGGTTGAGCCAGTCTCTTAAAGTATCCGCAATGAAAGTTTGCTGTTCCTCCGTCAACGTGTCCAAACTAGAAACGGGCATCCCATGCATGTGTGACATGAGCATGATAACTGAATCTGCCGAGATGAGGTCCAAGACTTGGGGCACGGGTATAGTAGTGTAATCAGCGACAAACTGAAGAGAAAGGGCTTCTTGAAGGACAGAGTTTCCGCCGACTTTTGCATAAAGTCCGAAAGGGAGTTTGAGAGCGTTGCAGGAGGGTCGGGAAAAGAAAAAAAGGAAGCGATAGAGTCGACGGCGTATGTGATGCGGGAAGCGAAGCCACATAGACCAAACTACACTTCCCAGTGTATTCCTCCTAATCCAACTACGTTGATTACTCTCCGGATTGACAAGGACCAACAACCTACCTGTTGTAACTGAATTCATCCATGTAGTGGAACGTAAAGGACGCGACAATTACATAATAATTTGCAAAACCATCACGAGAGATGTGGTCAGACAGTAATCTCTTGTCAACATCGCAAGCGTCTGAAATTGTATCTGCATGCAATATTGTAGTTGTTAACTACCTGCATAATATCTCCTTTATCTGACTTGAAAAGTTTAGATATAGAAGAAAAGGAGTTTGAAAATTTGTTGTAAATGCACAACGAGCCTCCGTCTCGACTACTGTCATGAAACATGACTAAAAAAGAGTCTTTTTTAGTGTAGCACTCGATATTCCAACAAACTCTTAGTACGGTGATGTTTTTGACAACCTCGGCGGTATCAAAGTCCTCATGTTTGTTCAGAGATAACATGGTTTATAGTAGTCATGGGGGGGCGAATAAATAGTCTCAGCAATGATCCCTCGATCCGACTGTTCACTCCACCTAATCAGTATAAGGAGAATTCATTAGAAAATTCATTATATATCACCCACCTCTATTCGGATAGAAACCATATAGCATGATCGAGATTGTTGATTTCCCCTCCACATTCGGTACGTTTTGCTATTGCAAATGAAAGAACCACTTCCCCAGGCGCTCCTACCTTGCGAAGAGGCATCGATGTGGTAAAACATTCTATACTCTTGATATAAGTACAATGAGTTGAGCAACCAGGGGATTTAAAATTCCTCCGAACATGCAATGACAGATATTCAACTAATGAGCTGCTACATCTCATGATCAAATTCATATTCCCACCCTCTTCCAATGAAACAATCACTTGAATGACCAGATCAAAATGCAAGAAAAAAGTTCACATGAAAAAGACTTCCATACTTCCATACTCACCTTCACCCAGACTTGTAAAAGGAAGGTGAGATCAATATCAAGATGACAAGACAATGTTTTGAGAACCCCCCAGATCGACAGATCGTACGACATACTCTGCACAGGTCAGACTTTGAGAATATAGAATGCATGGTTGGAGCAACATTGGACCATAAGATAGATCAGTCAGAGACAACTGCCTCCGGAGACCTGACTTTTGACCCAACAACAAAGAAATCTGGAATACATCATGACGCTACGATAAGAAACACCTTTGATTAGCACAAGCGACATTTGAGAGGTTGAAGACTATGGGAAGCAGATTTGTAATAAGGCTAGAGTCAAGGCACCCGTCACTTACAAATAAAGTGAAAACATTGTCAATCCACAGGACAAGAGCCTATTTTACGCTCCTTCATCCATCTGCGTGTCTTGATTCGAAAATGCAGAAGGATATATATTCATCGAAATTTGTGCAGGAAGTGGATGAGATGCAATAGCGGAACTAGCTGACGGAGGGACACCTCAGGGGTATATGTCAGAAACCACATGCGAAAGGGAAGTTCCAAGGAAAAAGTAAAACACACCTTCACCCTTCCCATTCAAATCAATCGCAGCAGTAGCCTGCGCAACGCTAGCCGTATCCGCCGCCTCTCCATGACCAGGTTTCACGAAAACACCGTCCTTCGCAAACCCTGAGCCTGAAACAGGTCCATTGCTAATGACAGAAGACATCGCATTACCGAGGGATGTACCGTTGGCTTTACTAGCATTTAGTATGAGTTGCCATTTCTTGACCAACACG
>Ga0153965_1000199_pt1 | contig 12191 bp, 12 predicted proteins | sample TSFL049MetaG_FD_104707 | JGI IMG/M metagenome (GOLD analysis project Ga0153965, IMG submission 104707) | Attine ant fungus gardens microbial communities from Florida, USA - TSFL049 MetaG | ecosystem: Host-associated > Fungi > Mycelium > Unclassified | place: USA: Florida, Paynes | collected... | reverse complement strand
TTCGCTTCTTGAGGCCTACCAGCAATGGACCTTCAGTATTTATGATTTGTATCTCTTCTCCAGAGGATGCTGATGCACGATCTGTTTATCCGGCGACGATACAGATTCAATTATGACATGTGAGGATTGAGATTCACAAGTACAAAATGCAATTAGTATATATCCATCAAAAGGACTAGCCCATTGTAGGGAGTCAAAAACTGACCTTGTAAAGCAACCCAACCAGGATCCTGAGAAGATTTGATTGTTGGAGACAACTTGGACATTGAAGTGAATGCAACACCGCGACTTGTCTATACAAGTGAAAAGAACCCAGAAATTCCTCTTGCTGAAGAACAGGACGAGGCTTAACTATTCAACACGTAATCATGTGTCTAACATTAGATAAGCACTCAAGTTTAGGGTAGGCTTGAAGAACATGCCAACTCACAGCTGTGCCCTCAGCCTCATATCTCTCAAGAAAATTTGATATCATTGCTGTGCTGTTTATGGTTTAGGTGCACCTGTAATATTGAAATATTTTCACAAATAATACAAATATATTACTATTACTTAAATATTGACCTATTTTTTTCAAAATACATAATGGAAGCAGAAGGCTCCTGGAGTGAATTTGAGGAAAATGATGATATCTTTGAGGGATTCTTGTTTGGGGTTTCACAATTGTCAGTAACACTTGCAGTCATACATGATGTGATCATATGTTTCAAGTGAAGTATAGCTACATGAGCATGTAACTAGTTTGTTGGAAAAGAATCTCTGTCTATACCTGCCAGTGGAGACATAATTGGTTATGAGTTTGATTATACATGCATATATAGTATTAAGACTCTAGACCTCAAGAAAGAATATGCATTCCAACCTGAAGCCTATATCAAACACTCCTCTTGCAAAGAGTCTGGTTAAGGTTTTCAGCAAAGTTATATCAGAGGTGAGATATATTAAGACTTTGAGTAGTACTCTTCAAGGTTGTCCTAAGACAAGAAAGAATACCAAACCCTTAGAGGAGTTAAGATTCAAGGAAAATTACAAAAAGAGGGAACTTGCCATTTTCTTCTTTTTCTGGTTTGTATTTATTCTAATTAGATATTGTAATAGTATTACAAGATAGAAACACAAGTTATAACTAAGAGTAACTAGTTAGATGACAGTCTAGTAACAGAGATAATAAGTCAAGTCAATGTTTATAAATGGGTTAGTCCAATATTATCTTATTTGTCAGAATCTGAAAATAGAAGAGAGAATTGTCTGAGATTTCTCCAAAGAGTCCTGTTCACACCATAGAGTCTAATGTTTTTTGGGTCCTCAAACATTTGATACATTATTGTATCACTATGTTCTTGTTCAATAATACCAATATTTTGTCTACTAATTATCAGACTAAGGTTAATAGTACCTCTACTATATACCTCTTCTATTGTACTAAGAACTTTTCCTTCCCTTTTATCATTCTCTTGTTTAAGATTTTTTCTACCTCAAATTCCTCTTCTCCCTCAATTATGACTAGTTTTGGCAGTATCTTCTTTTGTCCCTCTACCTGTGGTTTATAGAGCTGTACTCTACTTGCATTGACTACAGGGTGTATTCTAATAGACTTAGGTAGTTCTAATTCTATTGCATTACTAGAGACAATTCCCTTTACTTTATAGGGCCCACAAAATATTTTGTCAATTTCTCTGATCTTCTTCTCTTTATCTACTATTTTAAGTCCTTCATACTTAACAGTACTAAATCCCCTACTTTGTATTCCTCTCCCTCTTCTCTCTTTCTATTTGCAAACTTCTTTATTTCCTCCTATGCTTTTTCCAGTGCTGCTTTTGCTTTCTCCTAGATTTTCCTTATTTTTTCTACAAACTTTTCTGCTACTTCATACTTCTCCTTTCTTCTTCCCTCAAATCCCATTCTTGGGTCTTGACTGTAGTTTACTTTAAATGACAATGTTTTTATTGCTGTATGAATTTTGTTATTATATGCAAATTTTGCTGTTCCTAACCAGTCTGGCCATTGCTCTTGCCTATGGTCAATGAAAACCCTCAAATACTGTTCCAATTCTTGGTTGATTCTTTCCATTTGCTCATCTATCTGTGGGTGATAGGCTGGTGAGAGTTTTGTTTGGATTCCCAATAATTGGTTCAGCTTCTTCATTATTTCCACTGTAAACTATACTCCTCTATCTAATACAATGCTTTCTAGAAGTCCATGCAACTTCCATATATGATCTCAGAATAGCTTTGCAAGTCCTTTTGCTAATGTCTTTTCTGTCATTACTATAAAATATGCCATTTTGCTAAAATGATTGCATACTACTAGAATAGTATCATATCCCTGAGCTAGTAGTAGCTTAGTGATGAAGTCTGCTGAAATATGACTCCATGACTTCTCTAGGATCGCATTGGGCATTAGTTTTCCTACTGGTGCTTCATTTTAATTCTTGTATCTTTAACAAACATTGTATCCTTCCATATACTTTCCTACTTCTTTTGTTACTCCTGGCCACTAGTAGTTCCTAGTGACCAGCTCTATCATTTTCTATCTTCCTCCATGCCCTCCCACTGGGATATTGTGATGCAACCATATTACTTCTCTCCTGAGTTCCTCTTCTAGCACATACACTCTTCCTTCTTTCATTACTATTCTGTCTTCTATTTCCTATTCTTTATCTTTTAACATCTTTATTCCTGCCTTCTTTAACTTCTTCACTGCTTTTACTACTCTTTTGTCTCCTTCTTGTGCTCTTTTTATTCTTTCTCTTAAGTTTCCTTCCTCTACTAGTGTTTTTGCTCCCCTAATCTATTCTGGTTTTATCAACATTTGATCTTTGTTATCTTTTTCCACTCCTTCTTGCCAGTCTAGTCTCCTGCTCAGTCTATCTGCTTTTCCTATGCTCTTTTCTAGAACATGCTTTAATACAAAGTCAAACTATAATAGGTATAAGGCCCATCTCGCTTGTCTCCAGTTTAACTTCTGGCTTGTCATGAAGTACTAGAGGTTTTTATAATCCATCCAGATTTCAAATTCTAGCTTTGCCCCTTCCAAATAGTGTCTCTATGCTTCTAAACATCTGATTATTGCTAGCATCTCTTTATCATGGATTTCATAATTTCTTTCCATGGTATTTAATGATTTAGAGATGAAGGCCACTGGCCTCTACTTTTCATTCTTGTATTTTGTTGACAGTACTCCCCCAGTTGTGTAATCTGAGGCATTCACTTCCACTCTCATTTCTCTATCTATGTCTGGAATAGCCAAGACTGGTTCTGTGGTAAACACTACTTTGAGTTTTCCAAATGCCTCCTCTTGCTCTTTCTTCCATTTCCATTTCTGTTCCTTTCTAACCAGTATATATAACGGTATGGCTATTCTAGCAAAGTCTTTTATGAACCTCTTATAATAGTTAGTGAGGCCCAGAAATTTCTATACTTCTTTAATATTTCTAGGTGCTAGCTAGTTGAGAACTCCTTCCACTTTTTCTTTTTGCATCTCTACTCCCTTTGGGCCAATTACTACCCCTAGAAATTTCACTTCTCTCACTTTTTACTTGCATTTCTCTGGTTTTATGAACAGGTCATTTTCCTCTAGTCTTTTCAGTATCTTCTCTACCAACTCATCGTGCCATTCCTCTGTATCTGTGGCTACTAGAATATCATTGATGAATGTCACTGTATCTCCTTGGTTTATTAAGTCTCAGAACAGGTCGTTCATTATTGTTTAGAAAGTAGCTGGGGAGTTAGTTGATCCAAAATACATAACTGTGGGTTCATATGCTCCGATGTGCATTATAGACGCTGTTTTCCATTTATCTCCTTCCTTGATCCTGACATTATTGTAGTCCCACCTTAGATCTAGTTTTGTAAACACTTTTCTCTTTCCTACTTTATCCAGTATGTTCACAATAAGAGGTAAAGGGTATTTATTTTTTATTGTCCCCTGGTTTATGTGGCAATAATCTTGCATCATTCTTTGCATCCCATCTTTCTTTGTTACAAAATGTACTGGCAATGTCTGTGATGACTTAGAGGGTCAAATATATCTCTTTCTTAACTGATTCTCTACAAACGCTTGCACCTCTTCTCTTTTCTCTCTTGACAAAGAGTAAACCTTTCCCTTTTTTGGTACAAATCCCTCCTTTAACTCTATTGCATAGTCGTAGGCCTTTTGCACTGGCATCCTCTCTGACTCTCTTTTCCCAAAGACCTTTTTCTATCTCCAAAACCTTTTGGATACTAATTTTCTTAGTGTTTCTTTGTCTTCTTGTTTTTTTACTTTCTTTACTTCTCTTTTTTTCTCTTTCTGCTTTCCTTTTCCACATATAGGTAGACACCTTGTCATCTTTACTTTCCCTTTCTTCTAATCTATCTTTGGATTGTGAGCTGCTAACTATGGCATCCCTAATATTACCTCTTTTTTTCCTAGATTACATATGTCTATTCTAACTCTCTCTATATGTCCTTTAAAGAACATGTTGCACTCAACCTGGTACATTATTACTCCTCCTATATTTATTGTTCTATCTACATTTCTAACTAGGAGTGGGTTTCTTAGTTTCTCCATTTTGAACTCTTTTTCTTTGGCAAAGGCTGTGTTTATGAACAGGCTTGTTGCCCTGCTATCTAATAATACTTTTACTGCTATCCTCTCATGATTTTCTAGCTTCTCCAGTCCTACTTTCATCTATACTTCTCTTAGTGGCCATAATGTATGCTGCATATCCCTTACTCTCTTAGTAGTATTAGAAAATTTTAATTTATTGCCCAATTTTTCTGGGTACAATATACTGTACAAGTTGTTGAAGGCCAGTCAAGAGCTCACTGTCCTCCATTTTCTTTTGCTGACTCTTGCAGTGTATCTACTACTCTTGCTTTATTTTTCTCCTAACAATTCTTGGCCATATGGCCCCACTTTCTACAATGATAACATGTCTTATCTCCCCCTCTCCCTCTGTCAACATCATTTGGGTCTCTCTATGGACCCAATTGACAAGGTTTTCATCTGGGCCTCCGGCCCATCCAGAACCCTCTACTAATTCTGTGTTATTAAGATTGTGCTGAAGTCAGTCCGCTATGCTCCCTTCCTACAACAGTCTATGTGACAGTAAGTAGTATTGTCTATCAGGTCGCTTTGCTCCCTTCCAACAATGGTCTGTATAGCTGCAGATAGTGTTGTTGATTAGGTCGCTTTGCTTCCTTCCAACAACGGTCTGTGACACAGTGAGCAATATTGTAAGTCAGGTTGCTCTGCTCCCTTTCTATACTGGTAGTTTGCACTGTTGTAAGTCAGGTCGCTCTGCTCCCTTCCTACAACAGTAAGGCCACAGTCAGCTCACTTTGCTCACTGCCTATTCTAATTTATTTGAATTTTTACTGAATTTATTTGAATTTTACAGAATTTTTCAAGAGAGTGTGTGAAGAAAGCTGCTTGGTCAGTTCTGAGTCAGCAGCCATCATCCCACGTTTGGTCTCACGTACATAGTAGACAAGGTTTTCATTTGGGCCTCCGGCCCTTCTGGAACCCTCTACTAAGTAAGTTTTCCCTCTATTGGCTATGTTTTCTTCTTCCCTATATCCTCTTTCATTGTCTCCCTACTTCTGCATTATCTGTCCTCCCCTCCCTCCATATGATCCTTCCCCAAATTCTTCTCTTAGCTACACATTTTTCCCTAGATGTGCTACATTCCTTTTCAACATCCTTTCCTCTGCCCTGCTCTGTCTCTGGTTTCTGTCTAATCTTACTGCCCTTTCTTGCCACTCTCCAATAGTGGTTGGGAGCTCCTTTACTTCTGCCAGCTTCCTTCTTATTGCTCCATTTAACTCTCTTTTGAATTCTTTAATAAGAGGTCTTCTTTCATAGCTGCTCTCTCTAGCAACCTTTTTAAACTCTTGAACATACTCATTGTATGTCCTCCTCCCTTGCTCTATTGTTCGCAACTGCTCTATCTTCCTCTCTTCCTCTGACATCTCTCCAAAGTCTGTCATAACTTAGCAAAACATCTAAGTCATTTTCTATTTTTCTTTTCTTTTCTTTTATTTTATTTAGTTAGATCATTACTAAGATAGAGTGTGGGAAAGCATTATGTGACAGTCACATAGTCACAAAAAGCATGACATCAGTCACATCGCATAGTCACAACATGTGAGAAGGTAAATACATGACAGGAATAACATAAGGATTACAGGAGAATATTGTATAGCTATAGTAGTAAAATGTATAAGTAGTGTACAAAATCAAATAGAAACTCTATAAGTTCTCCTTGTCAACTCTAACTTGGAGTGGACTTAAGTCATTGCAGCTAGAGTCTTATAAAGTTGTTTCTTATTGAATAACTGCTCTACCAATTCTATCTTTGACTCTTCTTTGGATAGCTTGTTTAGTAGATTATCCTTCCATGCCTCTGCTACTCTCTCTTGCATATATGATAATACCCAGGCTACCTGGGTCATTGTCGCCTCCTCTGTCATCTTCATTCTAATATATAAGCAAGCCACATTAATAAATATGCTCACCTCCTCTATCTTTTCACTAAAGACTTGAGGTCTTGCAACCTCTACTTTGCTCCTCTATTGTTGGAGGAGCATGGTGTTGATCTGTTGCTGCAGGGTGGTGATCATTGTGAGAAGTTGCTTCTCTCAGGTTGGTAGTGGTAGTTAGTGAGAGACAGGTACTAAAGAAGTTTCCTCTTATTGCTGTTGTTGTTGGCAAGACATGTCATATGATAGTAGTGGTAGTGATGGCAAGGGGGATGATGATTTGTATGATGATTCAGATAGTTCTTGATCCAGAGCAGCTACTTAAGGCTATGTTCAACAAAATACAAAATCTTTACCTGTCTAAAGTCCTACTGCCTTACTGACTACTATCCTAATAATATTGTTATACGATTGCCTCTAAGAAGAGGACCCCTACTCTAAGCAGCTTTCTAAAGAATTACTGCCAATCTCCTGTATATACTACTCATAATAGAGCACAGCACAGAGTTTATACAAAGAAGAGTATAAAAAACAATGTCTAATTACAAGGTCAGAACTTGATCAAGATACCTGGACTTGGTACCTAGTCTCCTCCCTCAGTCCCTAACTGACTGAGAAGTCCCCTTTACAGTTAAAGCCTACTATCTAAGATACTTGTGAGTGCTGTGCTCACTAGCAAGGAAAATAAGAGAGTAAGTGGGTGGTGAGGTTGTGAGGTGCAAGGTCACTGTTGGGTATCAAGTTCTTATGTTATCGATAGACTATGATAGCTCTTAATGATTATCCAAGGTAAATGTTCAAGAAGAACTCGGTAGAGTTCTTCATTAGATTGCTTGACTACTTATACTACTTTACAAGCGGCTATACACTACTAGTCCATGATCACATGTCTTTCTGGAATGTTCTATGATCACATGATCAGATTACCTAAGTTCCTACACTATTTATATCTTGACTCCATTGTATGACTTAATATTGTAGATCAAGTGTTCAAATGCACAAGAATTTATTTCCTTTTTGGGGCTCTTATAACATGGAATTAATGGTGTTGTTATTATTATCATTAAATTCTAGGAAGTTTTTCTCTTTAGAATTGAATGCTTGGAAACACATTTGCTAGTTTTTGATGATAGAGTCACATTTATCTTTTCTATTATAGTTCTAGGATGTTTTACTAGGAAGAAGGGGTTTGATTCTATGAGACTTAGACTTCCTATTAATCAAATAGTATAGGTATTACTTGTTGTCACTAGGAAAGTCCCAAAATATAATGGAGTTATTGGGATCTTTATTAAAGAATCTCCTCAGATCTTGGGAAATAGCAATAGAATATAGTTAGTAAGGGTGGCATGATATATCAAAGATTTTTCTAGCAATATAGATAAGATTGGTGATAATAACAATTTGATTTATTCCTTGGATGTAGATAGCCTAACTAATACCATATCTAATAGTAAATAACTTGGCTTTAGTAGAAGTGATACTCATAGTGTTGAAAGGGGAAAAAGAGACTATTAGCCTGGTACAAGCTAAAGGTATAGTACCAGGTCCCAATTGCAATTTAAAGAGTTTGTGAGAATAAATCAAGAATGAAGGTATTAAAAAGAGAATATAGAAACTTAGTGTAGTAAATTAGGATATAATTGTTTAGAAGAATAGTAAGATCAATCTAGATTCTCCCCACATAGTGTTCCTAAGATATCTATCTTTATATACCATAACAAACTCACTATTAAGATAGTCAATAAACTACTCCTAGGCTTTATCACACTCAATCAAGCCCTCATCTGTACCCCTATATAAAACCTTATAGCTGTGATATAGTCTGAGTTAATAATTAACCAGGTGTAATAACTTAGTTGTAATGACTTAATTACCCTTCAAGTCTAAGTTAACAAGGAAAACTCAATTTCCTATTAGATTTTGGATACTATTTATACATATTTCTAATCCTAACCCTACTGTACTATTTGTGCTTCCCTATAAGTCATTTTTTTCATGTGTATCTAAAAATAAAATGAAAGAAAAATAAATATTAACTTAGGTATTTTTGTTGAGTTATAACATTACCTCTTTCTTAAGTTTCCTTATCCCAAGAATTTTCTCATAATTTGTAGTATGGGTCAATTATGTTGTCTATTTTGTCATCTTCTTTAGTTCACTCTCTAACTGATTTTTCTACATTAATTTCTTCTTTTTTCTTCTAGATTATTTTTTAGTGTTCTTCTTTTTTAACTTGTTCTCCTTTCCATTGCCTCCAATTTCTCTCCAGTCTTTCCTAGTATTCTTTGTCATGCCTTTCGTCTAACTATCCAAATAATTTCTTTGCTGTGAATCTCCCCAGTAGCTCCTCTCTTCTGAACATCTCTTTCTTGTCTTCTAACATCTTTCATGTCCTACCAATATTCCTTCTTAAACTTCTCAATTGCTTTCTTTATATTCTCTAAATTATCTTTTCCCTCCTAAGTATCTGACTTTGCTATAAAGCCCTTTTACCATACTAGATACATTTCTTACTCACCACTTGTTCAAAATTCTTTTGACCTCTTACTCCTCTTTTTCCTCTATTATTACTAGGGCTGGTTACTTCTTTTTTTGCCCCTTTACCTACCCTATATATCTACATATTCTACTAACATTTGTTACTAGGTATATTTTGATTATCTATGAGAAGGAACATGGGAGTGATGGTGCTGACATATAGTTCAACTTTTCACATACCCTCTCTTTTTACTCAAAAACTCTATAAAATTCAATAAAATTCAGAATAAATTCAGAATAAATTCAGTAAAATCTAAAGAAAAATAGAGATAGACTTTTTCTTTTCTCTCATTATTAAAATAAAATTTAATGGCATATTCAATCATAATGACAACCCTTCTCTTTTCATGAATGGATATGTGGGAGGGATATAATAACATGTACAAACAATGCCAGCTCATCATTGAGTTTACTCTCTTAAATCATAATCACTATTCCCTATCCTCCTCTCCCCTTCTCTTTGCTCTCTTATACCTCTCTACTTTCTATATACCTTGACTGGAAGCCAGGCCCTAGGTATAAAGAGGACAGTACTCTACAACTGTGGTGTAAAGCTTGGAATGTGTAACTAAGCTCAGGTTTTCTCTCCTAGAAGGACTCTTTTCTTGAGTGGTACTATGGTAGTATACTTGTAAACTGTTCTATTATAAACCTGGTGCTAGGGGTCCATTGTAATTTGTATACATACAGAATTGACAACTGCTCATTAAGAGAGGGATCTAGAGTAGGGGTCTCCTTCTTAGGGGCAATAGTATATCTTTTTTCTTAGAGTAACTGTAAGTGAACAGCAAGGCAATTGTAAAAAATGGATCCTATTGAAAAAGAATGTCAGGCTAGGAGAGCTGAGAAGCAAGCACAGCGAGATCTTCCAAATATTACTCCAGCTCCTGTTTTGAATAGAGAAAGAGGAAGATGACAATCAAAATTCTACTTGACTTCTACAAATGTTTCACAAAATCTTGAGGATGCTATACTTGATTTGCATAGATGTCAGCTTGCTCAACAACAATAGAGAACAACTCAGGGACATAAAGAAGTGAAAGTAGAAAGATAGAGACAAGTAGAAATTAATCAAATAATGGAGGGATAGAGAAATGAGGATGCAGATGCTCTTGATTATAAAGGACAACAGAATAGAGGAGATAATGGTGACCTAAATGTGGATAGGAATATGCAGGAAAATATTCTGAGAGTTGTGAGTAACATATTTTACTCATTATTAGTAGATAAATATTGATCAAGTTTAATAGGATGCTGAGGAATACAATGTTCAAGAGTTAGATATGCAAGATAATGTGATTCAGGTATGATAATTTTTGAATACCAAAACTCTAAATTGTTAACAATTGAACTAGATTCAAGATGCTATTGTTCTAGATGATATTCCACTGCCTGTTCTTTAGCCTATACCTTATTTTTTATTTTTTATTTTTTTGTTCAAAAATTTATAATATGGTGCTCAATCGCAGTCTGCGGCAGACTATTTACAACAAGTAGCCTACATGAGCCTCAAGGACCAGATTGTCCTATCACAGGCAAGAGATACTATCAGTATTAAAGAAGAAATCTAACCTAAGAGGAAAGAGAACTAAATACAGGTTGCTCATAACCAACCTTCAAATAACATGTCCAAGTCAACAGACCTATCATGCCTAGAATACAGAGTCAAATGAAACTAAGAGATGAGACTGAGAAGCTATCTACAGCACAAAGAAAAAAGAAACCAAGTGAGACACTTATGGAGGCTTAGGGGGCTGAGAGGATAGGTGATCCTGAGAAAGGAAGGCAAAGGTACTAGGATGCTCCTTTAGGAACTTGACAAAGTCCTTGACAGTTGGCACTAGGTCAGTCAAGGAAAAATGGGCAAACTAGTGGCAGTTGGCAAAGATATGTTGACGTGTTTCTACCTGGTAATGGCCACACAGACACTGGGTGCACTTTGCAAGGAAAAAGCGCTGTCTGAACTCCCTAATGGGAGCATGGTTAAGGATAGCTCGAGTCACCCTGGCACACAAGGTGACTGACTCGCCAATAAATGGAAGCCAGCCCCCACCTTTAGCATAGGAGAGCTGGAGAAGGTTCTTGATACCACCTTTGAGAGAGAGAAAGTGGTGACCCTGAGATAAAGGACGAGCAAAGGAAGTTCTCCATGCATTAAGGCAGGCAGCAGCACTCTTGGATCAAAGAGCGTCAAACGAAGTAGCTGGATGACATCCAGTAGCGATCTTGGTACTAGTAGCGTTTTTATGTGCTAAAAAGTGAAGAGACCACTAAGCCTTGCTTGGGCAGTCCCAGAAGTGGATAGAGTGATCAGGGTAATTGGTAAAGAAACCCCTAAGGGCTTGGACAATGGCAAGGGAGTAGACCTAGTCTGAGTGAACAGAAGTGTCAACTGCTCTTCTAGCTGCAGTAAGAGAATCAGTGATAATAACAATGTGCTTGACGTCAAAGGAAGTGGCCTTAACAACACTAAGTCAAATAGCAAACAACTCTGCATCTAGAGCTGTGACTTGTCCTGCAGGTGCCTTGGATGACAACACCTGTTTTCCTAGTCTCTAGAAGTGGGCAACTGAAACAGCCTACATGTTCCTGGGAGGAATGACACTTGTATTAGTAGCGACGACAAGTGTTGATAGATTAGAGGAGGCCTCATGACAAAGTTAGTCAAGGGCATCAAACTGGAGTTTGCGAGTGCGCCCATTGGAGTGGTCACAGTGATAGAAAGAAACATGGTCAGGAAAGTTGTCCAACAACCTACATCCTGGGCATTCCTTTTTTCCCTCTAACCACTACCATGGTTAAATCGAATATTCAGAATAAATCATCTGCTACCAATGCTCATCCCCCTGGCCCCCAGGCTACTCTTACTAGTGTTGGTGAGTCTCCAGACTCACTCAACCTTATTTCTTGTGCCAGCTCTAGAGCTGGTAAACACGTTCATCCCAGAGGACACTCTCGTGCTCGTCACACTGTCAGACGCTCCTCCAGGAGTGTCTTAGCTGCTGAGGTCTCTAGGAATGTATCTCTACTATGCCTATTGTCTTTATATCAGGGATGGTCCTCAGCCACCTCTCTTTTATGGTGGAAAGTTATTTCAGCAGTTTGTTGTTGATACATAGACAAATTATGAGCAGAGGAAACTCAACTGGGCTAGGATACATCAATATACTCTTAGATCTGAGCTAT
>Ga0153965_1000198_pt1 | contig 12196 bp, 9 predicted proteins | sample TSFL049MetaG_FD_104707 | JGI IMG/M metagenome (GOLD analysis project Ga0153965, IMG submission 104707) | Attine ant fungus gardens microbial communities from Florida, USA - TSFL049 MetaG | ecosystem: Host-associated > Fungi > Mycelium > Unclassified | place: USA: Florida, Paynes | collected... | reverse complement strand
GCACGAGAAGAGGTTGAAGGAACATCAAAAGTAGTAATAGTTTCCTTTTTATATTTTATTCCTTGAGTTTCAGGGCTTTGTAATCATTTTAATATAGTATCCGGTGTGCAGTTGGATAGGAGAAGAACCTCTTGACTCCTTTCTCTATCTACACTGTCTCTGGAATCGTAAATGCAAATCTATTGAGAGTAAGAAGACTGAGACTAGTGGGGTGTCTTGAGAAGAACACAGAGTATACCCAGAACTCGATCTAGAAAGAAGATGCAGACACAACTCGGGCAGGCTTCAGAGAGGACAGCAGGCTGGGAAAGCTTGGCTAGGTGCACACTTGGATTGCATCACACCCATAAGGTTCGGTGTTGGGGGTGTAGACAAGGGGGCAACTGAGTGTGGAGGGTCCATGAGTGATCAACTAACTGTATTTTCCAGAGGAGCTTTTGTCACGGTATGTAAAGGTTGACACCTTAGGGAGGCTATGTGACAACGATCTAGGGAGACTTTACAATCATTTCACAACCACCAACGTATATCTTATTGGAGCTGCGTATAATTTCTATTTTCTAATTATTTACAAACCTTTATTTTTGATTATCTCCCCTCGGACCTTTAGCACGCAATTGGGAGCTGGCACAGCATGGTTTTGTTTGTCCCAGTGTGCAATTCCCTTTTTTACCCTTTCAGTATCTAGGAAACATTTCTGGAGGGCCAAACTCGTTTCTTGAGCTGGTTATTTTCATTATTATGGTAAAAAATATCACTTTTATTGTCTAAATGGCTATCTGGCATGACAATGGAACCACTTTGCTTCTCTCGAGATCTCTCTTCCCTATTAGACTATCTATCAATATCTGTTGGATAACCCAATAAGTGGGCTATCATTTGTCCCCACTGTAATTGCTGCTCTCTATTCTTCTAACAGATTATGGGCTCTAGTTTTCCCTAACCTCCTTTGGTACTCTCAAGCTGCCTCAGTTGATAGAAAGGACTTGACTGGCTTGCTGACCTGTTAGAGATTGGGATGATCTCCCTGTTGAATTCTCTCATGCCCACAGGATCCTCTGCTCCTTCACAGATGCTATGGCCCATAGCTGTTTAGGATGAAGCACTGCGTATTCATTGCTGCATCTGCTTCCTGAACTAAGCTGATTTCTTGATGATAGCTATGACAAGTTTAATATCCACTATTCCTTATCTCTCTAGCCCTGCTGTTTACCCATCTTGTGTAAGGGGATATCCTAGGAAGCAGCCTAGATCATGAGTAAGGCTCCCATTTAAGGGACTATTCTAAGTATTTATAAGATGCTCTCCCATACTCTCCTTGTCTTCTCTCTTAAGTCCACCTTGATGTGTCTGATGATCTATAATTAGGACAGTGGTATTAATTGTTAGTTCTCATGTGACTGCAATACACAGACTACTGGTTTTAGTATATAAGATCACTTGTGTAGTTAGATTTAGCTTCACTTGAATATCACCTTAGCTTCTGGGACTCTTACCTAGTCTTAGGGTTAGCTGCCTTTGAGTGACTATGCCCTAACATCTTGGGCAATCAGTGTACATTCCTCTACTGTCTTCTCCCACTCTCTAACTATCTCAGCTCAGTCCTCTACAACCTGTGCCAATATAATGGCTGCAACTAGGGACTTTGTAGCATCGAGTAGTGTAGTCTGTATGGCTCGATGTGACAATAAATTTGTGTTGCCTGTATCACCTATAGCTGAGAATTTACAAAGATGTGATAGAGTACTATGCACTACATACAAGAGTAAAGAAGTACCATATGGCTGCTCTTATAATAATGAATGGTTCTTGGACTCTGGTGCCTCTGCCCATTTCACTTCTTTTGAGTCTGACTTCGTCTCTATAATTCAAGAAAATTATGGTCGTGTTGAGACAGCCAATTCTAAAGCACCTCTTTTTATGGTTGCTATGGGAACTGTCCTTATAGAACATGAAATCATTGACCCTAAAGACAGAACAACCAGAACTGTTAGGGAACCACTCAGAGGTGATCACCCTTCAAGCTAGTGGATAGTCCCAGAAGCTAAGTTGAGATTCAAGTGAAGTATATCTACGACAACTTGCTAGTATATATACTCTACACTAGACGATCACATGGACTATCACATGAGCACATGGATCAGTAATCACAATGTCCTAACAATAGAATAGAAGGCATCGTACTGCATGACACAGACAGAGAGAAGACAGGAACGATGGGAATGCGTATATGTACTGTCACTGGGCCACTAATAGAACAGACCCTCAATACTGACTAAGCACCACCCTAGATGTCCCCTTACAAGAACTACTATCCCTAAACTATGGCCAGTGTACTGTGTTCCTGGTATAACCATGCACCTCCTCTCTACTGGACAGTTACTCTAATCTAGATTGAGTATAAAAGGCACAATGGATGGTTCAACCTTTTGTGACTCATCTGGTAATGCTGTCCTCTCTGCCCTACCTAATCTTTGGGGGAGCATCTAGGTTGTGAGAACATGTATTATTAAGAACAATGTTTCTAATCCTGTGAGCCTTGTTATAAGGCACCCAGATTATGAGATAATTCATTGTCATTTTGGGCATATCTCTAATGAAGCTATGAGACATGTCTTAGACAATGTTGAAGGTGCTGAGAAGATTTGCTTCCCTAACAAGAAGTATATATGCTGTGGTTGTGCTTTGGAAAGCTGCACTAGTGCAGTTTCCCTGAGAACCCTAAGTATTCTAGTAAGACTCTTGGATTGATCCATTCAGATCTCCTTGAGCTCCTTACTTTATCATACTCTAAGTATAAATGGGTAATTACATTCCTTGATGACTATTCCTCCTATTGCAGAGTTGCTTTCTTGCACAAAAAATCAGATACTGCAGAAGCAATTAAAGCTGTTTTCCAGTTGTGGTCGAATACTACTTCCCACTCTGTTAAACACCTGCATACTGATAATGGGAGAGAGTATATGACATCAGAATTGCAATCCTTTTTACGTGAACAGAGGATTGTCCATGAGACAAGTACACCACATGTACATCAGCAAAATGGTTGAGTAGAACAGTTGAATTAGACACTGCTAGAAAAGATGCAATCTATGTGACTTGAAGCATGCTTACCTGATTCCTAGTAGGAGTTTGCATTTGTAACTGCTACCCATGTCTATAACTGTACTCCTATTAAATATCTCAAATGGAAAATACCTCAGGAGATCTTTACAGGTAAAAAACCTAAAATATCGCACCTCTGTGTCTTTGGTTGTAGGGCATATGTGTATCTTCCCAATGAAGTTCACACAAACAAACTTACACCATACTCTGAACTTGTGATATTTATTGCATATGAGGATAATGGCTATAGATTTATTCACCACACATAAGAAAATGTTATATTTTGCTCCACCCAAGCTATCTTTGATGAAGGACACTTCCCTAGATGTCCATCGTCTCACCCCAGAGAGCAAATGCCTTCTAGTAGACTAACCCCAGAGATAGAGTTGTTAGCACCTAGATCTTTTGGTGTAGATGAACCTGCTCCAATACCCTTTCCACCAACATCTGTACATCCTAGACCCTCTACTTCTCCAATCCCTCCTAATTTGCCAACTCACTCAGAATCTCCATCTCCCTCTCCTCCACTGACACTACCTAAATGGTCCTCAGTAAAAATTGAAGAGGTTGAAGATGATGAAGATAAAAATATTGAGATGCATTCTCCAAGCCCTCCTCCTCCTGAAGCTGGTTCCTCATAGTATACTCCTTCTCAGGTTCCAACTGTAATACCTCAAAAATGAGATAGTGACCTATAGCCAGGAGAAGATGTTCCTCCTCTGAGATATGGCTTGAGGAGATCAACCTATGAGACTAGAGTCTCTCACAGAGAAGGCAATGTATATGGAGAGGATCACTATCCTACAGATATCTTGAGGTGCCCTGAGTGGCAACAACATTCTGGTGAGACTAATTCAGATATGGCACACAGAATGCTTGAAAATGCTCACAGATATATTCAAGTGCAGCCTAATACTATTCCAATTGGAGGGGTATACTATTCATATAGTCAATAGGACAATATCGTTGAAATAAATGGAATTCACTATGAAGTTGATTGGGTAGGACAACAACTTATCATAATTGACATAGAGGAAAATAGAATAGATGCTCCATCTCCAGCAGGCGAGTCAGCTACCATAGCTATTACCAACCACATGGTACACCTTGTAAGAGAAGGGGAAGCAGAGCATATTCACTTTCTCTTGGCACTCAGAGCAACTGAAACTCAGTTTCTACCAAAAACCTTCAAAGATATTGCTAAAATACAAGCTAACTCTAAGAAAAGATAGCTTGAGTCTTGCCTTGAGGAGCTGAAATTACTCAAAGACAGAGATGTTTATGAAATTGTGGACCTTCCTAAGAGAAAAAAAGCAGTCAAGAACTACTGGGTGTTTAACATTAAGTCTGATGGTCATTATTGATCTTGTCTTGTTGCCAAAGGATTTTCTCAAGTTAAAGGCATTGACTTTAATGAATTATTCTCTCCAGTTGTCCGCTATGAAACTGCATAACTGCTTCTTGCTGTTGCTGCACTTAAGGATTTAGATATCCAAAGCATTGATATCAAAATAGCTTACTTATATGGTGATCTGGATAAGGAAATCTATATAGAGTAGCCAAAAGATTTCAAATTACCTGGAAAAGAAAATAAAGTCTGGCGACTTTGCAAAGCATTGTATGATCTTAAGTGTAAGGGGCTACTCAGAGGCAACCTAGGACATGCTCAACATTAGTGGAAGAAGCATCTTAAGTAAGAGCAATATATAGCCCAGGAGCTCTAATCAATGTTGAGATAAGGTATTCTACCATACATCACTAGCTATATATACTAGAGTAGCCTGGTCCATGCACTAGTCACTAAGGGAACACAGATCAGGACACTAATAACTACCATATCTAATAAGGCTATATAATACTAACTATGGCAACAAGAACAAGAGGGAAGGGAACTATAAATAGCAGGCTTTGAGGATCCGAGGGCAAGCTAGATAATACTCACCTATACCAGGTTACCTAAGCTACTCTAGAGCATTCCCTTACATTAAGCAAGCTAGCTTATCCTGGTGGCATACAATGACTAAGTCACTGCTTGTCCTAGAATTTAAGAGATGCAAATTTGATGCTGGCATATACTACTATTATGACAAAAAGACTAAAGCACTTGTTATAGCAATTGTCTATGTCAATGATATTTGCTTTATGGGTACTAAAGATTCTCTACTCCTCAATGAGTTGAAGTAGAAATTTATGGCTAGATAGGAATATCATGACCTTGGTGAAACTATAGAGTTCCTAGGCATACACATAAGCCGTGATTGTAAAAATCAAAAGATATTTATTGATCAATGTGAGTATTTGGAGAAGGTGCTGGCGTGCTTTAATGTTGCAACTAATCCTACTCATACTCCACTACTATCTGAGTTTAGCTTTAAACCAAATGAAAAGCAGTGTGATCCCAAATTATGCCAAAAGTACCAATAACTAGTTGGTTCTCTAATATACTTGATGATTGGCTCGAGACCAGATATTGGCTTCACAGTTGTCAAGTTAGCTCAACAGATAGCAAACCCTTCTAATAATCATTATCGAGTTGGGTTACACCTTTGTAAATACTTGCTTGCCACTCGCAGATATTGGCTTGTTTATAATGGATTAAGTAATGAATCACTTGTAGCATACTCTGATTCTGATTGGGGCCAAGACCATGAGCATCGCAAGTCAACTACTAGCTATTTTACTATGCTGGCTCAAGGAATCACTTTCTGGTTAAGTCACAAACAAAAATCAGTAGCCCTCTCTTCTACTGAGGCCAAGTATATAGCACTCTCTGACTGTAGCTGCCAACTCATCTGAACATCAAATCTCCTGAGTGAGATTGGTTTTGATATTCCTGTCCCTTACCTTTATGGTGATAATCTTGGATCACTCTTCTAGAGCACCAACCTAGTGCAAGAAAAAAGGTCCAAACATATTGACATCTGGTATCACTATGTCAGGGATGCAATAGAGGATGACAAAATCAAATCATACCACATTGATGAGGCCAGGAACCCTGTTGACATCTTGACTAAGAATCTGTTCTACTAATTCCATCTACTCCTTAGTTTGAAGGTTCTATGAACTCTCCTTTTAATTTATATTGTCACTCAATGACTACTACTTTGAGTGAGGGGGAGTGTTAAATTAAATAAATATTGTACTGTGTATTACTGTAGATTAATATACAAGCTGTGCTTACATAAGGGTACTCACTTCTTTGTCTCAACTGCTACGTCATGGAACCACTCTGTTTCTCTTGAGATCTCTCTTTCCTATCAGGTTGTCTATCAATATCTGTTGAATAACCCAGTAAGTGGGCCATCATTTGTCCCCACTGTAATCGCTGCTCTCCATCCTTCTAACAAATAGAACTACTTCCAGTCCTAAAAACGTATCTTAGAGCTACTAAGTCTCTGTTACAAACTTCATTCAGCCATATCTCCATCAATTCTTTGATGATTCACATGGTCTCAATGGCTTCCGAAAGCCCTTGAAAAGACCTTTCGATCGATACTAGTCATGTCTCGAAGTGATCAATAATGGCTAAGATATTAGGCAGATCAACTGGTAACTACCATGGTACCATTTATTAAGTCACCAATATCTCGGAAACCACCACAATCTAAGCTTTTATTTTAGGCATCAGCAAAACTCTTTTCATACTGCTCAGAATGAGCCTAAAACAGTGCTGAGGTGATTAATATTCGTGGAGATATGAAGGCCTCAATATTTGCATATAAACTTTATTAATTATCCATAGATAATCATCTGTCCTTTTCTTAGAACAAAGGACAGCCTCCATATGGTTAGGTTATCACTATTCCTAGCACAAAGGCACTACCATATATAGAACAATAGGTAGTAGCATGTGATGATCTGTCCTAGTACACAGACCACCACAATTCTGTATATAAGAACTCCTTGTTAAGAATGTGCAGAGCAGGAGTGGAATGGCCCAGAGTAGAGCGGAATTACTCTGGAGTGGAAGGGAGTTGACAACAAAAGTAGGGAACAACCTTGGCCTTAGCTCATGTGCTGTACCTTGATCTGCTGTCATGTGTGTGGTTGCATATTTCAGGAAGACTGAATTGTTGCTAGGAGTTTAGGAGAAGAGTGGTATATTGATAAGAGTAAGGATAGAACACATAAAAGACGTTAATGACTTTAATCTACGAACTAAGGAACTAGGATGTAACTAATGAAGTACTTATACTAAGTCTAGAATAAGAGGAGTACAAGTAACTAGTCTAAATCATGATCCTATAGGAGTAGACAACAGGAGTTCAGGAGTGGAATTTAGTAATAATATAAAATATAAAAGAAATTATATTATTTAAATGATTATTTTCTGTCATATGACACTCCTTGTCTGAGGATTAGATTTTAGACTTAACAACATTTTTTGTTGCTTGTCTACTTCTACCTATAAAGCACTTTTTGAATTAATATTTAACCTATCACAACAAGTAAGTAACCTTTTGTGATAGAAGAGACAATAGCCAATCTAATATTCCCAGAGAATCTACAATAACCTTTATAGAGTATTCTCTTACTATCTCCCAAGCCTGAAATCAACAACTACTTCTGTAGAAGCTAGTTAACAAAGTGGTTAAAGATTCAGTCCCAGAAGGGATAAAACGTATCCTAGATAGTTATGATAAGCAACTAGATCATTTGTGTGACATCTCTCAAAACCCATATCTAGATATCTCAGAGTTAGATTTACAGTATTGTTGGTGCTAACTAGACAATCTAATCTATAACCAAGGAAAAGGAACAAGAGAGTCAAAGAACTAGACCTGTTCAGCAGAAACAGTATTATGACTTAGCAAAAACAGTATAGTCATTATTTATTTTTCTTTTTCTTTTTCTTTTTCTTTTAGACTTACTACATATAAAGGAGTTCAGAAAAGTGTCACATAGTCACAGTTACAGTCACATGATCAAGTCACATGAGGTATGGGAAAATAGTACACAGACTATGTAGTAATTGTATAAGTAGTATACAAGAAATAAATAGGAACTTTATCAAGTTCTCCTTATCAACTTGGACTTGGAGTAAATTTAAGTCACCTTGGCTAAAGTCTTACAAATAGCCCTAACAGGCTTCAAGCATTTATATTTCAGTATCAAACTTATTTTCATGCTTGTAAAGGAGAATTTATTGAAAACACCAAAAGAATCTTTTTTACCATTTTCTATTTCCAGAACATAGCTGTTGATTACTTTGAACCTTTTATCAGTGAGACTAAAGCTTACCAAAGTTTTGATTTTCTAGAAGAGTGGTCAGCTTTTGTCCAAAAGCTTTTTAACCTGTTTGGGTTATACTCACTAGAAAACAATAATGAGAATGCTATTATCATGATTTCTTTCCCAAATAATGGCAAGGCTATCAACTACTTTATCTAATTTGCCAAGTTTCAAAACTATATCTGTTAGGACAATAGGTCACTCTAAAAGATGATAAAGGATGCTATTCCAAACTATATTTGCAATGAGTTAAGGTTTAGTCATAAGAACATCTCAACATTTGAAGGCTTGAAGAGAGCTGTTGTAAGGATTGGTAATGACTTCTGGTAATGACTTCTAGAAGTGTCAATAGAAGGAAAAGCATAAATTCTAAGTAGCGAGGTTTGTACAAGATTACATACCAAAACTACCTAAGCCTATCCAGAAAAGACTTTCTTCTATCCTAGAAGGTCCTATATTGACTGATAAGTTGCTCTAAGACCACATACAAGGATTATTACCCTAGGTTTCTTTCTCTTCTCATACTGAACTATTGCCATCTGGCATTAGTAATATTCTGGGCCTAGATAGTTGACTTACACCTATAGGACATTAATACTGTATGAGCCTAGGTGTAAGGGGACACCTCCATTTCCACCCCTGAATGGGACGATGACACTCTGGAACTATCTTAGCCTGTTTTACTAGTAATACTTAAACATACTAGTTTAGCTCCGATCCTGCTAACCCTGACACTAAGGGATGTATATAATGTAAAAGATCCCTCCAGAAGCCTTATCATAATCTCTGAGGATTCTCCTGGAGGTGAATTGTATCATAACAACTAACTATAATATTAACTGAGGATTCTCCTAGAGCTCTGTGCCCAGTCGCCCTTACACTAGGGCTTTATATGTGCTGTAGCTAATCCAATCACTATCACAAATGGCCACTTACTGATTTGTGATAGGTGAATTTAGTATTCAAAAGGTTCAAAAAAGTAAAGTTAAACAAACAGCAAAAGATGTTGTTAAGTCTGAGGTCTAATTCTCAGACAGGAAGTTCTTGTTATGAACATCAAGTAGGACTACAGTTATTATCTGTTATAACTTGGCAAAACAGCTAAGTCATTTTCTATTTTCATTTTTTATTTTATTTTATTTTATTTTGTTGAGTCACTACTATAAAGGTGAAATGTGGGAAAGAAGTCACAGAATGGTCATGGTACAGGTCACAAACACATGACAGGGTAGTCACATAACAAGCAACATGAGGACTATGGGAGGTAAAGTGCATAGCCATGATAGTAGTTGTATATATAGTATAGAAAATGAAATGGGAACTCTATTAAGTTCTCCTTGTCAACTCAGACTTGAAGTAGATTTAAGTCACTTTGGCTAAAGTCTTACATTATCAGCCATGGTCTGATAATGAATGGCTAGTGGATGAGATGTTGGCAATGCTAGACAAGGATGTTATAATGCAGTAATGTGTAAGAGGATATCTAGGGTATTGCTTAGTAAGTCCAGTGAGCTCATATCTACTAAGAGTTCTATATCTGTTCATATCATATTTCTATCGTTCCTTACTTCTCCTGTCTGTATCATGTGGTGTGATGCTTTTTATTCTATTTTAGGACAATTGTGATTACTGATCCATGTGCATGTGACTGCCCATGGGATTGTCTAGTGTAAACTATATATATACTAGCAATGTGTCATAGATATACTTCACTTGAATCTCAAATTAGCTTTCAGGACTATCCATTAGCTTAAGGGTAATTGCCTCTGAGTGGTGTCATGACTTGGCAAAACGGATAAGTCATTATTTATATTTCTTTTCTTTTTCTTTTCTTTTATCTTGGACTTACTACACAGTGTAGGAAAGTGTCACATCACAAGTATCACAGTCACATGACAGGAAGTCACAATGTCACATCACATGACATCACATGATAGGCATGGGAAAGTAGTGCATAGACCATGTAGTAGTTATATAAGTAGTATAGAAAATCTAATGGGAACTCTATTGAGTTCTCCTTGTCAACTTGGACTTGGAGGGTGATTAAGTTGTCCAGGCTAAGTTGCTACAGATTTTGCATCACCCAAGAAAACGTTTCCTGTTGATACTGATAGTGTCATCATAGGCTCTATCTTGTCTGTATTCTGATAAATGCTCATACAGTTCAGGCTGCTACAGATTCCAAGGATGAACGAGCGTTAAAATTCCAGACTGATGAGAAAGTTCTGGCCAAGCAAGTTGCCATCAAATCGCTAACCAAAGTCAATGCAAATGATTACGCTGCCATCTTCTTTGTTGGAGGACACGGACCAGCAATCAACTTGGCTACTGATCCAGATTGCGACAGACTTGTTGAGGCATTCTGGAGTGGAGACAAGTATGTTGCAGCTGTCTGCCATGGTCTTGCGTGAGTAGCCATCCTAGTTTCACCCATATGACTCATCAGCATGTCTAATCGCCCTCGTCGGTGCTCGAATAAATGGAAAATCAATTTTTGCTGGTAAGAAAGTTACTGGATTTTCCAATACAGAAGAGGATGCTGCCGGAGATGTTGAGGTACTATGACACCTGAAGTTTCACACTCAAATTCTTACATTGATGACAACAATCAGTATCATCCCTTCCTTGTGGAGGACAAAATTAAGGAACTGGGAGGTGCGCGTTCATATCAAATATCTTCGGATGTGGTGGGTTGACAAGGATTGTATAATTGCAGGCTCACGTCGTCATAGATGGAAAGCTCATCACAGGTCAGAATCCTGCCTCTGCGGAACCTCTCACAAAGAAATTGTCTGAGGCCCTGATGTAGTGTATTGTGAAATAAGAATATTGTTTTAAATTTGATTTCATGCCAGCATTCCAGTCCCTGATGGCGGCAGACAGTCTCAGTGGCTGCATGCTGGATTGGGGGCTTCCAAACATCGTCACTCAAAGCCCTTGCAGGATGGATCACCTCAATAAGAAGATTTCGGTTGAAATTTCCTGCGAAAGCATCTAGTTTTCAATTGGCAACTGGAGATAGGAAGAGATATCGTGAGTGTAGAGCATATATCAGATGGACAAGAACAAGGCACAGGCGCTCCTGTCATCTGCATCTAGACCTAGATGTATCAACACACGGCGAAGCTGCAAGTGTGGGAGAGTCACATGTGCCCCGGCTTGCATCAGCCATTTTCTTTCGGCTGACATGATCTCCAGTTACGATTGGTTAACTCGCTGCACCCGTCATAGAAAGCTTTGTTAGATCATCTCTTTTGCAGGAAGACCTCACGCCTTTGGGTGAATCTACTGTCCTATTAATCTGATATACTCATTTCAGGTTCCTATGCACCTCGAAAGGAAAGGAAATATAAACAATCGTGCCAGTCTCCGTATCGACCGCAAGTGCGAGATTTGTAGTTGCTAAATTGAGGTAGAAAAGAAGGATAGCAAGTATGACGATAAAGAATGACAATTCACTTGACACATCAAACCTCGCTGGATCACTTTTGTGCTGTGTACTCGGGCAACGATCAAAGAGACCACATCCAATGATAACAGCGAAGATGATTGGAAAATCTTCCTCCTCTTTCAATGCTGTCCTCACAACTAGCTCTTTTTGTCTGTACAAGAAAGATAGTGGTGTATCTCTCACTATATTCACTGTAAATCTGTGAGAAGTTGTAGGTTTCTTCCAGGGGACAACAAAAAAAGAATGGGCCAGGAACTCTTACCTGAAGATGTCATCAAAATCTCAAGTATACTGAAACATTTCCTGTTTCTAACGCTATGGTGCCTCCATCCAGCCCTGTACTGACCCGTATTCCCGAGACGTTCGGGGAGCACCTCATTCCCTCTCTTTAAGTTAATGCATCACTGG
>Ga0153965_1000196_pt1 | contig 12204 bp, 12 predicted proteins | sample TSFL049MetaG_FD_104707 | JGI IMG/M metagenome (GOLD analysis project Ga0153965, IMG submission 104707) | Attine ant fungus gardens microbial communities from Florida, USA - TSFL049 MetaG | ecosystem: Host-associated > Fungi > Mycelium > Unclassified | place: USA: Florida, Paynes | collected... | reverse complement strand
TTCTAATATATTTCTCAGAGTGGAGATTGATGGAGAGAGCCTCCTTGGCCCTTGCCTTCATCTCAGAAGCTCTTGAGGTTGTAAATGCAATTCTCTTGAGTGTGTAAGGGGTGATCTTGGTGAAAGGTTGAGTTGGTGAATGTTTCCTATCATATACCCTATTTTTTCTTGAGCCAAGATGCAGCGGTCACTCAGGCAACCTTCTATGGAGTAGCAGGCCTGAAAAGCCTGGCTAATCATCAACTCAGATTGTATCACACCTATAAGGTTTGGTGTGGGGATGCGGATAAGGGCTTGATTGAGTGTGGTAAGGCCCATGAGTGGTTTACTGACTATTCTACTAGTGAGTTTGTTATGGTGTGTAAAGGTGAACACCTTAGGGACACCATGCAAGGCGGATCTAGATTGAACTCACCATTATTTCAACTATTATTACATTACAGATAAGCTGTACTTCACATTTTAATTTCTTTCTGGTACCCCCACTTCCTTTTTCTCCCCACAAACACTTTAGCATGCAATTGGGAACTGTCACTGCCCCTTTTTACTTGCTAGTCACAAATAAACTTCCTTCTTCCCCTTTCAGCACAGCATGAGGTTTATACTAAGAAAAGGACAAGTATACTACTAAACACCACTTGATTGTGAGGTCAGGTCTCAGTAGTAATACCCAAGCTTGGTACTACACTTCTACCTGCAGTCCTTGACTGACTGCAAAGTCCCCTTAAGCCAAGGGCCTAGCTATGTATAGAGGTGGCTACTGATTGTGATGATCAGTGGCTGAGAGTTGATAAAATGAGAGTAAGAGTGAGCAGAGTCCAAGGCAGACAGTGCTCTAAAGTGAATCGAGTTCTAGTGTCAGAGAGCCAAACTCCATGCTGGAATTAAGCCAACTGTTCTTTGTTCAGCGATTGACAAAGAGAACTCGATAGAGTTCCCACTTGATTCTGTACACTATTTATACAACAAGAGTAACCCTAACCCTGTACTAAGTCCCATGCTTCCCTATGAGTCAACTTGCTCTCACATGTCTGTTGATATGACAAATTAAAATAAAATAAAATAAAATAAAAACAATATTCAGAAAATAAAAGAAAAGAATAATAATAATAATAATAATAATGACTTAGCCATTGTGGCAAGTCATGACACTACCTCCCTCTTAAGTTTCCTTGTCCCGAGGAATTTTCCTACAACTCGTAGTATGGGTCAACCATGTTGCCCATCTCATCGTCGTCTTCTTCTGTCTACTCTCTTACCCCTGATTTTTCTTCCTCAATTTCTTTCTCTTCTGGGATCGTCTTCATCGTCTTTCTCTTTGTGGGTCTCTTGCCCTTCCATCGTCTCCAGTTTCTCTCCAACCTACCCCAGTATTCTTGGTCATATTGCTTGTCTGACCATTCATACAACATCTTCGCCATGAACTTCCCTGGTAACTCTCCACGCTTGAATGTCATTTCCTTGCGTTCTTGCCGCACCACATCTTCTATATCTCACCGATATTTTTTCTCAAATTCTTTGATCGCCTCTTTTGTGTTCTTTAAATTCTCTCTACCTTCCCAAGTATCGGACTCCACCGTAAATCCTTTCCATCATACCAAGTACTTATCTTTCCCTCTAACCTTCCTCTTATTTAGGATTCTTTCTACTTCCCACTCTTCTTCTCCCTCAATTATCACTGGGAGCAGTTGCTCCTTTCTTTGCCCCTCTACTTGCCCTACGTACCTTCGTATTCTACTGACGTTAACTACTGGATGTATTCTTACTGTACTGGGTAGTTCTAATTTAACTGCGTTCGACAATACTATTTCCTTGATTTTGTATGGGCCCACGTATCTTTCCGTCAATTTGTCCATCCTCCTTCCAACCATCTGATATTTCAGATCCTTAGTACTGAGCATGACCAAGTCTCCTACTTTATACTCCTCTACATCTGATCTCCTTTTGTCGGCGTATTTCTTCATGTCTGCTTGCGCTTTTGCCTCCTCCTGTATCTCCTTCATCTTCTCGATGAATTTCTCTGCCCCTGCATACTTCCCCTTCTTTCTTCCCTCAAACCCTATCCTGGGATCTTGGCCATAATTTGCCTTGAAAGGCAACGTCCTAGTACTTGAGTGCACTTTATCGTTATATGCAAACTCCACTGTTCCTAACCATTCAGGCCATTGTTCCTGTCTGTGGTCGATAAACATCCTGAGGTATTGTTCTAATTCTTGGTTTACTCTCTCAGTTTGCCCATCTGTTTGTGGATGGAATGCCATCAACAATTTACTCTTGATCCCCAACATCTCGTTTAGCTCCCTCATTAATCCTGCCGCGAACTGCGGTCCTCTGTCTGATATGATGCTCTCAGGCAGTCCATGCAGTTTCCACACATTATCCCTAAACAACCTAGCTAAACCTTCTGCCAACGTCTTTTCCATAGTTGGTATGAAGTGGACCATTTTAGTTAACCGGTCTACCACTACTAGAATGCTATCATATCCCTGTGCTAGAGGCAGTTTTGTAATAAAATCTGCTGATATGTGTGCCCATGGTTTCTCCGGGATCGAATTTGGCATCAACTTTCCTGCTGGCTGTTCTGTGCGATTTTTATTTCACTGGCAGGCATTGCATCCCTCCACATACCACTTCACTTCCTTCGTTACTCCTGGCCACCAGAAATTGCAGGTGACCAACTCCACCGTTTTCCATTGCCCCCCATGTCCTGCTATTGGCATATCGTGATGTAGCCTAATTATTTCTGCTCTAAGCTTGTCATCTTTTGGTACATAGACCTTTCTCTCTTTTTACATTATACCATCTACTTCTCTCCATTCTTCATCTCTCAACATCTTTACTCCTGCCCATTTCATCTCTTCTACTGCTTTTACCACTTCGTCGTCTTTCACTTTCGACTTTCTAACTTCTTCTAGTAGATCTACTCTGTCTACTATAATTTCCACCACTTTTGTCTTTCTTACTTCCAGCCATTCTGGCTTTATCATTGTCTCGTCCTCGTTATCTTTCTCTACACTGATTTCCCAGTCTGGTCCCCTGCTCAGACTGTCTGCCTTTCCCATCTTACTTCCCAGAACATGCTTCAACGTAAAATCAAATCTAGATAGGTATAGAGCCCATCTTGCTTGTCTTTGATTTAATTTCTGCGCTTTCATAAAATATTCGAGATTCTTATGATCTGTCCAGATCTCGAATTTAGTCGTAGCACCTTCCAAGAAGTGCCTCCACGCTTCCAAACATCTGACAACTGCCAACATTTCTTTGTCATGTATCTCATAGTTTTGTTCTGTATCACTAAGAGATTTTGAAATGAAAGTGACTGGTCTCCATTTATCGTCTGAGCACTTCATTGAGAGTACTCCTCTAGTAGTGTAGTTTGAAGCATCTGCTTCTACTCTAAACTCTTTGTCCAAGTCCGGAGCTGCTAGTCCTGGTTTCATTATGAAAACCTGCTTTAACTCGTCGAATGCCTTCTGCTGGGGTTCTTCCCACTGCCACTTCTCATCTTTTCACGTAAGCACATTCATTGGCCTAGCGACTCAAGCAAAATCCTTGATAAACCTTCTGTAATAATTGGCAAGGCCTAAGAATTTCCTCACATCCCTCACTGTCTTCGGTCGTGACCAGCTGAGTACAGTGTCCACTTTCTCCTTCTCCATCTCTATTCAATTGGGTCCTATGACTACTCCCAGGAACCCTATCTTTTTCGCCTTCCACACACACTTTTCCAGCTTGATGTACAAGTCATTTTCTTCCAACCTCCTCAGTATTTCCTCCACTATTTTGTCATGCCCTTCCTCTGTTTCCATTCCCACCAATACATCATCCACAAATGCTGCTACTTTTTCTTTGTTTATCAAGTCTCTCAAAATTTCGTTCATCATCGCCTGAAACGTTGTTGGCGAATTCATTATTCCAAAAAACATTACTGTCGGCTCGAAGGAACCGATATGCATTGTGAATGCTCCCTTCCACTCATCCCCTTCTTTTATCCTGACATTGTTGAACCCCCACCTGAGATCTATTTTCATGAACACTTTCTTACTCCCCATATTGTCAATTAATTCTGTAATTAATGGGAGTGGGTAGTTATTCTTAATGGTTTGACTGTTCAGGTTATGATAGTCCATCACCATCCTCTTGCTACCATCCTTTTTGCCAACAAAAAATACTGGTGACATTTGAGGCGATTTTGAAGGCCTGATATAGCCTTTCCTCAGTTGATCCTCCATGAAATTCTGAACTTCTTCCCTCTCATTCTTGGATAGAGGGTAAATCTTTCCCTTTCGCAGTTTGAACATCTCCTTGAGATCTATTGCATGATCCCAAATTTTTCTGGTCGGCATCGTTTCTGACTCTACCTTCCCAAACACTTTCCTCCACTTTAAAAACCTTTTTGGGACCTTTTCCTGTGGTCCTCTTCTATTTCTTCCTCTCTTCTCCAATCTTCTTTATCATCTATTGCCTAATGGACGATCTTTTCTTCCTCTTCTGTGGTTCTCATTCTGACCCTTTCTTTCTTCTTACTCTTCCCGCCACACAAGGGCAGACATCTCGTCATTTTGACTTCCCCGGTTTCCCAATTTATCTCTGGGTTGTGGGCTGCCAACCAAGGCATACCCAATATCATTTCTGTCTTTCCTAAGTCGCAGACATCTATTCGCATTCTCTCTACATGCCCTTTATAGAACACATTGCACTCTACTTGGTGTATTATAGCCCCTCCGCTATTTACAGTTCCATCTATGTTTTTGACTATCAATGGTCTCTCCAACTTCTGCAGCTTGAACCCATGCCTAGCTGCTGTCTGCCTGTCCATGAACATCCCCGTTGCGCCACTATTCAAGAGCGCTTTGATTATCACACCTTCATGTGTGTCTATCTTCTCTACTCCAATATTCAGCCATACCTCTCTTAACATCTTGAAGGTTCTCCTGACTTCCTTTTGGCTACTCCCCTCTCTTGCTGTGCTTTTCCTCTCTGTGGGCACGCCACTCTCTCTCTTTCCTACTGCGCTTTCCAGTTCTCCTGACCATGTGCCGCTTTGCTGCGTTTTTCCTCTCTGTGGGCGCGCTACTTTCCACTTTCTTACATCTACACCAAAATGTTCTATCCCGGAGCACTCCCTGGCCCCTGTCATCTTCTGCATAACTCCCTTTCCTCTCACATCCTCTGCAATTGGTGTATGTCACTATCATCCCTGGGATGCACCACCCTAGTTCAAAAAATTGCGCCTCTTCTGGAACACCCTCTCTACAGTGTTCCTCTGCCCTCTTTCTTAGCACCTCCCACGAACTCCTCTACTACTCTCCTTGCTGCACTTCTCCCTTTACAGGGTGCGCCGCTTCACCTTCCCCTACTTTCCTCACTTCTTTCTCTCCACATTTCTGCGCTTTTCCTCTTGCAAGGTGCGCTGGCTTCTTTTCCTGGTGCACTTTTCTCTTGTAGGGGTGCACTACCCTGTACTCCTTCTTCTCCTTTTGTGGACACACTCTACTTTTGTGCCCCTCTTCCCCACAGCTGAAACACCTTACAACCACTATCCTTATGTTCCTTACTACTTTCTCCTCTACTCCACACTGCATTATTCTACTGCTTAATATTTCAAATTTATTTTGGGGTGTCGCTACCCCCTTTTCTCCTTCCTTCTTACTCCTGCAGTTGCAGGCCAGGTGCCCGAACTTCTTGCAACACCGACACAATTTTCCTTTTCTTCCTTCTAGTTCTGCCTTTAGTTTAGCGAGGGTATGCTTTTCTTTGAGCATGGTGCTCATGAGGTTGTTGTATTGTTGTTGAGACATAATGATAATGTCTCAATGGTATGTAGTTAATGATGTGATCTTACTTATTGCTATGTCTACTGGGGCACAAGATCTTCACCCAGCTAGACACCTACTGCCTTACTGACTAATGCCCTAATAATATGGTTATACTATCACTCCACAGGGGAGATCCCTAACCTAGACGGCCCACTAGTGGTAACCGTCACTCCTCTGCGTGTACTGACTCACAATGGAGCGCAGCACGAGGTTTATACTAAGAAAGGTACAAGTAGTCTACTCAACACCACTCAATTGCGAGGTCAGGTCTCAAACGCAATACCTGAGCTTGGTACTGTGTCTCCACCTACGGTCCCTAACTGACTGCAAAGTCCCCTTAAGCCAAGGGCCTGGCTATATATGGAGATGGCTGCTGATCGTGACGATCAGTGGCCGAGGGTTGATAAGAGATGAGATTAAAGTTGAGCAAGGTCCAAGGCAGACAGTGCTCAGAGTATGGAATTGAGTTCTAGTGTCAGGTAGCCAAACTCCATGCTGGAATTAAGCCAACTGCTCTTTGTTCAGTGATTGACAAAGAGAACTCGATAGAGTTCCCGCTTGATTCTGTACACTATTTATACAACAGGAGTAACCCTAACCCTGTACTAAGTCCCACGTGTCCATTGATATGACAAATTAAAAAAAAAGAAAAAAAAAGAAAAACAATATTCAGAAAATAAAAGAAAAGAAAAAGAAAAAGAAAAATAATAATGACTTAGCCATTGTGGCAAGTGTAAGGGGACACCTCCATTTCCACCCCTAAACGCCATAACAACCCTCCAGAGCTACCTTAGCCTGTTTAACTAGTAATACTTGAACACACTAGTTTAGCTCTGATCCTGCTAACCCTGACACTGGGGAATGTATATAATGTAGAACATCCCTCCAGGAGCCTCATCCTAATCTCTGAGGATTCTCCTGGAGTCTTGTGCCCAGTTGCCCTTACAGCAGATTAGGATCTTAAAGCAGAGTCTTGGACTATCCCAGTGGACAGCCACCCAATAGGTCGCCCTCCTCTGTCATACCCAGCCCTCTGAAAATTCCACTCTCCAGATGTCGTTGCCTCTGGACACCCCTCAAGGCGTAGCCAATGCCTTAGGATACCTGCAACACCATCTTCAGGAGCTTACAGAGAGACAACATGTCTCCGAAAACAACATCAACACCACCCTGGCAGCCCTGACTGTGCAGCTACAGCAGCTCACGCAGTTAGTAGCTAACCTCTCCCTTCCGGTCATACCCAACACACCTCCCCTGCTTGCACCGTCTCTTCCGACATCTCCGTCCCCCACTCTGATGGCACAACGAACTCGTCCTAAGCTTTCTGCTCCTCCGGACTTCAGCGGAGAGCGTCACAATGGCCGCATGTTCTTAAACTCCTGTTCCCTCTATATATGCCTAGCTCCGGAGCAGTTCTACGACGAGCAGGAAAAAATTCTCTGGGCTCTCATGTTTTTCAAGGATGGTCGTGCTGCCAAGTGGTCCAAGAACATCTTCCATCAGGAAGCGGATACTGGCGTTTTCCCCATACCAACTTGGGGGGACTTCGAGCAGCAATTCCAACTTCACTTCTTTCCGGTGAATGCGGAAGCGGACGCGATCAACACTTTGGAAGGAACCTCTTACCACCAAGGAGGTCAGACAGTAGATGACTATTTGGACAACTTCCAGACCCTGGTCTCCGACGTGGGTTACACAGATCCCCAGACACTAGTGGTGAAGTTTCGACGAGGGCTCAAGTTAGGCATCCAGAACCAGATTGCCACCATGCCATACAGACGACCAGCTGACACCGATCCTGATGCCTGGTACAGAGCAGCACGGAGGATCGACCAAGCGTGCCTCGCCAATAAGGCTTTTCAGTCCGTATCATGCTCCACTCCCTCCGCAGCGCTCAGAACCATCTCTACTCGACCACCGCCTTTGTCCGTAGTCAGACTACCCCCCGTTCCGCCCCTTCCGGTTACTCCGAAACCCCCGCCACCCACTCTGTCTATGGGAGTCCCTATGGACGTCGACGCCAGTAGGAAAACAAAGTCCTTGCCTCCACGAGGATATTACCAATGTGGAGACACAAATCATCTGGTCTGAGACTATCCCCATCATATGGACGATGCAGTTCCGGTAGAAGAACCCTGTCCCCCGAAAGAAGAAGAGGATTTTGCATAGCGCGGCTGGCAATAAGTGTGCCCCGGTCGCTAGTAAATCAGTTCACTGTATTGACTGTAGAGGATCCCAATACAATTGACAGTGAACCAATAGACACACCGCCCCCCACCTCCTCAGTCTCAGCTCTGCTCTGTAAACCCAAGTGGGAGAAAAGGCTGCCCAAGCTCCTCTCAATCAGTGCCTTGGATGCACGAGGGACCTCTTTACTCCTGCCAGTGAACTCCACTCCGTCAAAGCCCTTTTAGATTGTGGAGCCACTGAAAGCCTCATCGACAGAGATTTTGTCCATTCAAGAGGGATGAATACCCAGACCCTCTCACATAACATCCCCATCTTCAATGTCGACGGTTCCCCTAACGAGGCAGGACAGATTTCCGAGGTCATGGACATAGTTCTTCGCTACAAGACTCACTCTGAAAGAATGCTCTTAGCCGTTTCCAGACTTGGAAAACAGAGTCTAATACTAGGCTACGACTGGCTCAAGGATCACAACTCCAAGATCGATTGAGAAAAGAGAGAAGTCGAGATGACCTGCTGTCCACTCCGGTGTGAAGAAGGACGCGCTCTACAGAAGGAACAGACCCGTCAGAAGAGGATTGAACTCTGAGCTCTCCGATTATGCCATGACAGACCCATGCCCTTGTTCCAAGAAGAGCTAGACCTCGAGGAAACTCCTCCGCAGATGTACCACCCCAGTTAGGAGCCTAGAGACCGACTGTTCTTTACATGTCTCCTCCCAGAACTCACCCAGGTCGACCTCCGAGCCATGACTATGACTTCCCAGCACCTCGTGGAAGGAGCCAGACACAGTGCAGAGACACAGGCTACTGCTACTCAACTGCCCACCTACGTTGCGGAGTTCCGGTCCGTGTTCACTAAGGAGGACTTTGACATATTACTGGAGCACCGCAAATGGGACCACGTGATCAAACTAACCCCTGGAGCGGAGCCCAAGTTATCAAAAGTCTATCCCTTGTCTCCGTTAGAGCAGGCCAAACTGGACACCTTTCTAGAGGAGAACCTCCGTACTGGACGGATCCGACCTTCCAAATCCCCCATCGTAGCTCCTGTGCTCTTCATTAAAAAGAAGGATGGTTTGCTCTGGTTGGTCCAAGATTATTGTGCATTGAACGCCATGACCATCAAGAACAGATACCCTCTCCCCCTCATCTCTGAACTCGTCTCCCAGCTCCGTGGAGCCCGGTACTTCATGAAACTTGATGTCCGCTGGGGCTTCAATAATGTATGCATCAAGCCCAGAGACGAATGGAAGGTGGCCTTCCATACCAACCACGGCCTCTTCGAACCGCTCGTAATGTTCTTCAGAATGACCAATAGCCCCGCTACCTTCCAAACCATGATGAATGAGGTCTTCCGAACCATCATAGCCGAAGGGATCGTCGTAGTGTACTTGGACGATATCTTAATCTTTATGAAGATGGAAGAGGAGCATGAACAAGCAGTCCGGAGGGTCTTAGAGATACTAGCGGAACACAAGTTATTCCTCCATCTGGAGAAATGTGAGTTCCACCAGAAGCAGATTGAATACCTCGGACTAGTGATATCAGAGAACAAAGTTGCGATGGACCCCATTAAAGTTGCTGGAGTACGCGATTGGCCCATTCCAGAGAATCGGACTGACGTGCAAGCCTTTATAGGCTTTGTTAATTTCTACCGTCGCTTTATCCGGGATTTCTCAACTATAGCCAGACCCCTCTTCGACCTCACTCGTTCCGACAAAACCTGGAACTGGGATGCCAAAGAACAGGAAGCTTTCAAACGTCTCAAGATGGCGGTGACCACTGCTTTGGTCTTGGCATCGCCCCAGGACTTGGAACCCTTTTGCATTGAGGCTGACAGTTCAGACTTTGCCTCCAGAGCTGTCCTCTCTCTCAACGACTGCCCAGAGAAGAGAAATGGCACCCAGTGGCTTTCTACAGCAAATCCCTGTCGCCGGTGGAACGGAACTACGAGATCCATGACAAGGAAATGCTCGCTATCATCCACGCATTGGAAGAGTGGAGACACTTCCTAGAGGGAGCCTGACACCCTGTAGAGATCTGGATGGACCACAAGAACTTGGAGTACTTCATGACGACTAAGAAACTCAACCGTCATCAGGCTCGCTGGTCTCTGTATTTAGCCCGCTTCGACTTCAAATTGGTCCACCGCCTGGGATATTGCATAGGGAAGCCAGATGCGCTATCACGGAGACTGGACCATGGCAATGGAGCCTCTGACAATGAAGACGTGGTCCTCTTACGACCGGAGTTTTTAGCAGTCCGAGCCCTCGAAGGAGTTCAGCTAGAAGGACTGGAACGAGACATCCTTAGAGAAGTTCGTCAAGGAAACCGGAACAGAGACCAAGAGGAACCAGTGGCAAAGGCAGCAAGAGAACTCAGGCAAGCATCGAGTAAGATGGTCCGCTCCGTGGAGTGGTTGGAAGACAAAGGAGTACTCTGGTTCAGAGGCAAGATCTATGTTCCCCGGAACGCAAACTTACAGAGGCGAGTGGTCTCGCTCTGCCACGATACAAAGGTTGCTGGGCACCCCAGACGCTAGAAAACACTGGAGTTAGTATCTAGGGACTACTGGTGGCCTCAAATGTCTAGGTATATCGGACAGTACGTTAGCACTTGCGACCTATGCCTCAGAACGAAACCGATAAGGCAGGCTCTGGTAGGCGAACTGCACCCCCTCCAGATCCCGGACTCACGATGGGACACGCTTAGTGTAGACTTCGTGGTGGAACTCCCCCTCTCCTCCAGACACGACGCAGTGATGACAGTGGTAGACTCGGTGTCGAAACGGGCACACTTCATTCTGACACACACGACGGTGACAGTAGAAGGAGCAGCCAGGCTTTTCCTACACCAAGTCTGGAAGCTCCATGGACTCCCGAAATGTGTAATCTCGGACCGCAGACCTCAATTCATAGCTTGTTTCACCAAAGAACTTTACTGGCTACTAGGAATAAAGTTGGCATCTTCTACAGCCTGGCACCCCCAAACCGACGGACAGATGGAGCGTGTCAACCAGAAGTTGGACCAGTACCTCTGGCTCTTCGTAAACGAGCAGCAAGATGATTGGTACAACCTGTTGCCCATGGCGGAGTTCCAACACAACAATTATGTCCACTCCGCTACCCAACAGCCTCTGTTCTTGCTTGATACCGGACGACTTCCTCGCATGGGCTTCAAACCCCAACAGAACCCCTCCAGTCTAGAGACAGTCAATGAGTTCACAGAGAGGATGAGGATGGCGATCGACAAAGCCAAATCTGCGATCCGCAAAGCACAGGATGACATGAAGAGATATTACGACCGACGAAGGACTCCAGCTCTGGTGTTCAATCCTGGCGACAGAGTCTTCCTCGACGCATCGGACATCCGGACCACGCGCCCTTCGCAGAAACTCTCACATCGATGGCTTGGCCCCTTTGTAGTGAAATGACAGATTGGACCCATGGCCTATCACCTAAAGCTGCCACACCGGATGAAGCAACTCCATCCAGTGTTCAACATAGTAAAGCTCACTCCAGCTCCAGACGACCCAATCACAGGACGGAAAATGGAAGACCACCCACTGCCCATAGTCATCGACGGAGAAGTGGAATGGGAAGTAGAGGAGATACTCGACAGTCGCTGGTACTGGAGAAGATTCCAATATCTCATTAAGTGGAAGGGATACGGCTGCGAACACAACTCTTGGGAGTCCACTTCTGAAGTCTCCGCACCAGAACTCACAGCGGAGTTCCATTGCAAACACCCTGGGGCTCCGAGACATGTCCGACGCGTGGAGTTCGACAACATTTTTCATTCCAAGTCCATTGCTCCGAGACGTAGCAATCTTGAAGGGGGGGTGAATGTAAGGGGACACCTCCATTTCCACCCCTAAATGCTGAAAGGGTGCAAAAGGGAATTGCACACTGGGACAAACAAAACCATGCTGTGCCAGCTCCCAATTGCGTGCTAAAGGTCCGAGGGGAGATAATCAAAATTGAAGGTTTATAAATGATTAGAAAATAGAAATTATATGCAGCTCCAATGGAATATATGTTGGTGGTTGTGAAGTGAATGTAAGATCCCTCTAGATCGTCGTCGCATAGCCTCCCTAAGGTGTCAACCTTTACATACCGTGACAAAAGCTCCTCTGGAAAATACAGTTAGTTGATCACTCATGGACCCTCCACACTCAGTTGCCCCCTTGTCTGCAC
>Ga0153965_1000194_pt1 | contig 12283 bp, 13 predicted proteins | sample TSFL049MetaG_FD_104707 | JGI IMG/M metagenome (GOLD analysis project Ga0153965, IMG submission 104707) | Attine ant fungus gardens microbial communities from Florida, USA - TSFL049 MetaG | ecosystem: Host-associated > Fungi > Mycelium > Unclassified | place: USA: Florida, Paynes | collected... | reverse complement strand
CCAACCAAGACACTGGAATAACATCATCAGAAAGCTGTATCTCTCGCTCTTGATAGCTCGAGACTATACCTGTGCAAGGCTACACCAAATTCAAGGATTGCAACACCAAGAATAGTGGCTATAGGAGAATTTATTGTTCCATCATTGTCCACGTGATGATCATGGTCGGTTCCGAGACTCTCAACATCACTTTTCTTCTGCCGAGGTTCTGAGGTCACGAGCATCCCCTCGGGGCCGTGTTCACCCGGCTGATGACCATGTGTAGCTATTGATAGTATTCTGTGAGCGCCAGAACGTTCAATGAAGGGAGGATACTCGGAAGCAGCATCTGTCTTGTAGGTCCCTTCATAACGGAGAAAACGATAGTGGACATACCATGACGCTGTCCAAGCTTGGCAAGCTTCTCTGTACCCCAACGGAAGGCGACCAACTCAACAACAAATATTCCAAATATGCTGATGAGACAGAACGCAAGGGCGTATGGCTGAGGAAGGTGGGAATGAATAATTCAGAATCAAGGCATAGGGAAAGACATACATATTCTTGCCATGAATCCGGCAGACAAGGGGAAGAGAGAGCATCCATACCGGGTGAGAGTAGATGTATGAAGGCGGTAGCAATCTGACCGTATATTAAATTTCATGTTCTGATTAAAACCTGGGGGAGCTACGTACGATGACACCCGAACCAAAATATTTTGCAAAGCTAAGGTAAAAAAAAAACATGAACAGTTATTCCCTTCATATGCAGTACAACGTACTCGAAAAGCATCTTTGGGATTTTAATCATTGAAGAACGCTTCGCAACGACTGGGAAGAGTGCGCCTGCCAAAGAACCGATCAAAATAATGAAAACGGAAGCGATGCGGAGTCCGAGTAGATCGTCTGCGCCTCCGCCTGTGCCACAGTTCAAGGCATCGCCGTCGTCTCTTCTAACGTGCATGGTGGGAGAGAAGAGGGGTTGAGAAAAAAGGAGCTTATGTTGGAATGATGAATGTGAAACCTCGGCAAGACTATAAACCAGAAGCGTGAGACGACTGTTGAGGTACTCAGAGTATTCTCAGCATGATACTTCCGGGTACCTTCGCGGCCGTGTGGTGGCTAGGTAATGGTGATCAGAAACGGCCTGATATTATCAGTAGTACAGTGGCGCTCGAGGATGCCTATCTGTTTTAACTAACCAAATCTTGTAAAAGGCATTTGGGAGAGACGAATTGTCCTCAAGTTCAGCGATTGAAGTATAATTAGACCTCTCTAGTTTCACACAGCGATGATAGATCTCTTGGCAGTAGAGTGGGTAGCTTCCTGTTAACAGTCAGGTTTTCTCAGACTGGCCGGCGCCGAGATGCCGAACATAAGTTAAATTTCAGGGTTATGATCTAGGGAAATAAAATAGACCATCTTCCGAAATTTTTTGGTCAGCTGTATACCAGAAATAGATTATAGATCAAAAGTACATACTATATATAGATGTCAAGTTCCAGTGTAGCTTGGCTAAACATACTGATTTTTTTCTTCCTCCTCTGTGAGTTACAATCCTACTGTAGTAATAAATTCATGGTCTTCCTAGATAATGTCATAATCATGAAGATCTGTAAGCAGCTCTCATCATAGCAAATAGAAGCAGTGGGGTTTTCAGCATTGTTACCAAGCATCAGGTGCCTGAAGAGTACCGTAGCTGTAAGAACTGTCGCACAAGTAGTGCCTAGTCTTCAATATGAAAAGATGTGAGTGAGTATATAATAATTGGTGTCATATGCAACACGATACGATACAGGGTGACATCACGTCCGGGAATTCGTACGGGCATTCATTCATTCCAGATTTCCTCAGACTGGGATTTCACACGTGCATTTCACCTCACGGTATCTCAAAGTCTTCAAGGTAATTACAAGTTGCATTTGAATGTAGCCAAAGGTAATTGATCGCCAATCTTTATCTCCTGTTATAGAAACAAAGAAGGGTAATAAAATTTTACGCACGTGGATTATCCTTTCTTATGACTTTTATTTTCAATACCGCGGACTGTGTACGCGCACCGCGTAATAAATTGTTGACCAAAAAAAATTCGACAGTTTGACTACACCAAATCATTGACGTCATTATGGGAAAGCTTCTGTCCCTGCCGTCGCTGTCCCAAAATAGCCGTGAACACCATGACCATGAGATTACCATACATGTCAAAAAGCTCTGGATGTCAGTGACATTAGTGCGCTGATTTCGATTCCTGAATGTGTGAACGCTATCGAGGGCCTATAATATCGGTGTTGGTATAGCTTAGGTTGTTTGTGTGTGTGGTTCTTGGATTAAAGGGTCAGAGGATAGTACTCGTTTCGTTGCTGCTATAAATTTAAATTGGAACAAGAACAGGCCAAGTGCAGAGTATTTATTACTGCGAACGCGAGAAAAGAAAGCTGTCAACATGGTGAGACTGCCGCGACCTGGGAGAAGAATGCCTCAATTGTGAGCTTCCGAATTGTTCCTGCGGGTACAATTGTGTTGATGATCGTTGATTGGTATTTCAGTACTCTGTTTGTACCCGACGTGACCAACTCAGTACCGCATCCGAAACATTCTCCATGATCCCGATAGGAGTTGCCAGGACATGAGCGATATAGAACTCTAGCTTACGTAGAACATGACTTTGCCGAGATAGCTTTTTCCTTGTCCCAGATCCCATCTTTGATCTTGATCCTGAAGCACTTGGGGACGAAGCATCAAGCGGTACCTGTTTTGCTTCTTCCTGCCCAGACTGGAAGAGCACGATCATATCAGATAGAAGGTGTGTTGGCATGAGAAGGGCATGGACTGATAGGTCGACAGATGAGGCGATTTCACCGGACTGTGGAGGTATTGATACTACCCGAAGAGGTTTCATCAATGTTGCAGTGTCCATCAAAAGAACGGCAAGTAACTGGGAGCTGACTTGGCCCTAAAAATACATATATTAGAAGTACCTTGATATGTGCTGTAAATCACGGGCTGCTGTGGACACTTACTATTTCAAACCTCGAGTAGACATCTTCAACAGCAGCTTCAATACTGGAGTACAATGTTGTTGATCTGTAATCTGCCAGGAACGGCACCAACAAGTTTATGAGCCTGAGAGCCTCGTGGAAGTCGTGATCTGTCGGAGCTAGAGCAGATAGCATTCGAGTGCCAAGGTGGCGTACAACGTAGCTATATGCGATACTAGGAAGGTAAGTCAACGACAACTAACAGGGCAATCACACACCAAATGGCCAATAGATTGTAGACCAGCGGATGGCCAGGAGGTACCGGCTGGACCATTGATTGGGGAACACGGATAGGTGCTGGTCTCCTCTTAGCCTCTCGACTCAAATCAAAATCCTCAGCACCATTGATCCACCAGGGCTGCTCAATTTCGACTTGAAGTTGTTTGCTTGCTAACAACGTTTGGGCCAGCTCGCTCGAAGGGGCTTCTAAAGCCTTGGCAAACTTTCTTCTCTCTGTCTGTGTGAGCATCTCCCACATGACCTCAGATGATAGGCTGTCTGAAAAATGTCGAATAATGTTGTGACTGGAGTGTCTTTCTGCCTACCGAGATCAAGTCCAATGAATTTGTCGGCTAAGGAATTTTCCTCTCCTATTCCTGAAGCTTCCTTGTACCCAATGTCTTCATCATGAGCAGCATCCTCCTCAAACCTTCTCAGTAACTCCATCATCTGCTTGCGTTCTTCCTGAGTGCGCGAGGGGGTCGTAGCAATGTCGGACTGTAGTTCATTTTTGTAGAATGTTTCTGAGCATTGGGAGTGGGACTAGGTGCATTATTGTATCAAATAGATAGAAGACCGGAGCAATACATACAGATGACCGGAAACAGACAAGGGAGCAGTATGGAACATTACAGGAGGGACAGATATACTTGGCAAACTGACGGTGACAACTGAGATAAATCAGCAGGCAGCAACGAACATGCACAAGCGCTCACAGCCTGCATACGGCCTTGTTCTGACTGCCATCGTCCTGGATGGCAGCAGGGGTGAGGATTTGTCGGGAGGACATAGATTACAAAGATTTACTCCAATCTGTGACTAAGTAACAACCCGGTTCTCTATGTTTCCTTAATCCAGCGCAGATATCTCAGTCTATCTCCAAATCCTGGAATTACAACGCTACGCTCCTTCAGAGGCTCTGGAGCCCATTGTCAGTCAAGCTATACCCCCCACCGAGCCTATGGTCCCAAACACCACCTCCTACCACGACCGCATCAAGATGCACTATCGCCGTTTCTCCCCTTCCCATGCCTGGACTATGATCTCGCGACAGCCAACTTATCGCCTGGTGCTTTATGCTACAATCGTGCTTCTCACCCTTTGGGCCCTCTTTTACTCCACGTCGCCTTCTGGCGGAGCAAGGCTTTTAACTCCATGGCATACCAGCCAACTTCAATATCCGATACATTACTCTCCTCTCGTGGATGTTCCAATGTTTGTCTGGGAAGATAGGGCTAAACAAGTCAAGTATGCGTTTCGAGACGCTTATGGGGCGTACGACGCATATGCAGCGCCTTACGATGAGCTCCAGCCGGTGAACTGTGAGAGGATCGCCAAGTGAGTATAACTCATCGGGAAGGAACAAATCTAAGTGCACTGTACTTAGTTTCAATGGATGGGGGCTGACTGCGTTTGACTCTCTGGACACTATGTTGATTATGGGGCTAGAAGACGAGTATCAGAAAGGGTTGACTGTGGTTAGGCAAGCGAACTTTTCTGTGTCTAAAGTGCGTGATTTTCCCCTTCCCCAGCCATTGAACCCTCTAAATCTGCGTTTACCAGTCCCAAGATGGATATGCGCCATTCTTTGAGACAATCATTCGTTATCTCGGAGGACTACTTTCTGCCTATGCACTCTCGCCTAATGATACCGTTCTCCTTGAACGTGCAATTGATCTTGTCGGAAAGCTTGACCCTGTTTTCAATAGTACAAGTGGCCTAGCATATTACAGTGTCAATCCGGCAACGTGAGTCTAGTCTGATTCTGCTGCTACTTATGTTGAGATTTGCGATTCTCGGACAAAGTGGAACGCATTCGGGTATCGAGACAGGTATTTTGGCTGAATTCGCTAGTCTTCAACTTGAATATACATACCTCTCCAAGTTGACAGGCCGAAGGGCTCACTTTAATCGGGTAAGTAAACCATCTTTGAACATTTTCTACTTTTTTCACTAGCTTTTGTAGGCGAACACCGTCATGAGAGTGCTATCACAGGCCAACTTGAGTCTAACAGGAGGGATGCTACCTATCAGATGGAATCTTGATACTTCTATCCCTGCTGATAGTAAGCGGTCTGTTCTTGCCTCACCAATGCATCCTTCTTGACTGTTGAATTGTAGCTCATCTTTCGGTCGGAGCTCAGGCGGATAGTGCACACGAATATCTCCTCAAACAATATCTCCTTACCGCAAAGACGGACAAGACAAGCCTGGAAATGTGTATGTTGGCTTCACGATGCATCGCAGAATTCTGTTTTGAGCCAGATTCTAGACATCAGGGCAACAACAAACATCATTACGAATCTTCTGTATCTATCGCCGACACGACATCTACTTTACGTGACAGACACTGTATCGTCAACTTTTGAACGACGCGGCTCACCAACACATGTTTTTGAACACCTCTCATGCTTCCTCCCCGGCCTCTTTGCACTGGGTGCTCATACACTTCCTCTTGATAAACTTGACCTACTTGGCATTGACCTCATTCAACTTGGGGCCAGTGAAGACTATGGCTATGCTGCGAAGGCGTATAGACGCCTTTCATCCTACAATCTCAAAGAGTTGCACCTCTGGGCCGCAGAAGGGCTTGCACAGACATGCTGGCTAACATACGCGGACCAACCAACAGGTTTAGGTCCCGATGAAGTTGTAATGAAATTTACCCCCAAGACATTGGCAGGCAATCGATATCAGGCAGAGGCGGACAATTACTTGTGGATTAATGCACTTGATAAGTGGAAGAAGAGCGGTAGCCGCGGAGGGGTTCCTGGCTTGAAGGAAAAACAGCCTATCATTTATACAGAAGATCAGAGGTTGAATGGGAAAGCTAGTGAAAGAGATTACTTTGTGAAAAAGACGGGTTATCTATTAAGACCTGAGGTGAGCCGTGACTCTATCATGTCCATTCACAACATCAATCCGGCCTTGAGACTCTGGAATCATTTTTCGTGTTGTGGAAGGTGACAGGGGACTGGAAATGGCGTGCGCGAGGTTGGGCGATATTTGAAGCTATTCAGAAAGAGACCAAGACGTCCTGTGGGTACGCAAGCCTCAGGACCGTCGAACGAACACCTGGCCTTCGAGAGAATAGTATGCCGAGGTGCGTTGTAATATTTGTGAGACTTCACAGGAGAGTTGACTGATTCAATGCAGTTATTTCTTGGCGGAGACGTGAGTGTCACTGCCTTGTCACTGTATGGACAGAGACTGATGCCATGTACAGACTAAAATATCTATACCTTATGTTCAAAGAGGAAGATTTGATACCCTTAGATCAGTGGGTGTTCAATACTGAAGCACACCCCCTGCCAATCTTTCACTGGACACCGGAGGAGCGAGAGAAGTTTGGGATAGTAGCTTAGGAGCAGATTTCCTTGGCTGAATTCGCTAGATGTGAATAAGCTGTTGCGTGTTACGGGTTGCTTTGCCAATTCGAAGGACAAAATGATCGCACGATGTAGATAGCGGACGACATGGCTGAATGTGGATATCAGAAACAACTCTCGTAGTAAAGCCAACAAATCATTCGTTCTTTGGACAACAGATAACATATCTATGTAGCATAGGATCCTGGCCGCCTTGCCCAGTATAGTCATATGCATGTCAATCACTACCCACAATGTTCTGATGGTTGTGTTTAGCAACTTCCTTTTACCCAGATGTAATATCATGGAGCGTGTATTTGAACCAATGGCAAATGAATTAACCGTGAGATGGTCAACACAAATGTCAGTACTTAAGAGCCAGAGTCTGAGTAGATTGGTGATTAGCTTAACTATTCGCTGTGCTGGCGAATTCTTGTGTATTGTTGATTGGATCAATGTTGATTTTCCACAGGTATCATTGTTCTGTTTAACTGAGGATCACGATGAGGTAATTGTTTAATGCAGCACAATAAAAAAAGACTTGTGTGCAGGATCAGGGCAGGTGTGGACTTTGGAGCATTTTTTGGAAATGCGAGCAAAGGAGCTTGCATTGGTACGTCTCCCCGGTGATTCTTAGTACACATTTAATTTCATCTTCTCCCATGAGATTGAGATTATGTTGAGGGCCCCTGTTTTCAGCCGTTATGTCCCCTAGAAAAATTTCTCGATTGTTTTCTTACACACTTTTATATATTTTCCTTAGCTATGAGTACTCCACTGTCTTGGAGTTTTCTATAGTAAATATACGTATACTTACAATCTGGTATTTAGGTAGCTACTCTGGATCTCAGGGGCGTATTTTATTGTTTTATCTTATCAATATACTTAGTCTTCGTCTCTGGATCTCAGTGATCTTTATCCTTCGGCATCACACTGCGCAATATATTTTTCTAAAGATAGATGTCCGTTGTGGGTGCTCATGGAAAAATAAGCAATCCCTTTCCGGTGGTGTCCCGATAGTGTCCCGAGTATTGCCATTTTCAGTAGCGTTGAACTCGAAAGCCATCCGGTAGCCGCTTCGGGTCAATCGGGATGGTCGGACCGTGGTAGGTCATGATCACCGGATAAACAAGTCCGCAGAATCCGCAAGGAAGGATCAGAAACTCTCATGCAAAAACCTCTTTTAAAAAGACGTTCAATCCACACATGAACTGCTCTTCTTCTATTTGACATTATTCTTGAATTGCCTACTGCTTTGTCTAATTAAAGAATGCCAGGCGCACTCAAGCAAGACGAGTTTGTTGGCTCGTTAGATTGTGGAACTACGTGCGTTATATACTGGTGCCCGCCTTGGGTCATCTCAAATCGCTGATGACTTGATGCAGATCTGTGAGGTTCATAATATTCAACGAGCATGCGGATATCGTTGCGCAACACCAGCTTGAGTTTCCCCAATACTATCCTCATCCAGGGTCAGTGTGTGACCAATTCGATTCTGGTCTGGATGAGGAGAAACTAACGGACTTGTTTAATTCCTTGCAACGTTGGTTGACTAAATGATAGATGGCACGAGCACGACGTAGATGAAATACAACAACACGCGGAGACATGTATTGAAAAAACAATTCAAGAACTCGAGAGGGCTGGATGGGCAAAAGAATGCATCAAGGTCGTGGGTGAGTCGGTGGGCATTTTCATATGATCATTGGCAAACTCAGTGGGCCAAGTGTTGATCCAATTGTGCTACCACAGGCATTACGAATCAACGTGAAACGACTGTCGCTTGGAGTCGCAAGACTGGAAGGCCATTGTGCAAGGCTATTGTTTGGACTGATTCACGTACGAAGAATGTTGTCACTCACTTTGAGCACAAGTTGGAACAAGTGGGAATTCAAGTTTCTCCGGGAGTATGGAAGAAAGGTCAGGAGGGCATTCATGCACTTCGGGACATGTGGGTTCCTGTCCATCTAGTTCGACCTGACATTAACATGTTATTTCCTTGTAGCACGGGTTTGCCACTTTCGACTTACTTCTCTGCCATCAAGCTTCGTTGGATGATTGACCACTACCCTGAAGTCGGCCAAGCGCACGAAGCCGATGATCTTCTTTTTGGGACAGTAGAATCATGGGTTGCATATGTTCGTGAGATGTCTGATTGTTGTCACTCTCTTTCATATTACTGACTATGCTTATAGAATATGCTTGGTGGAACTAAAACTAACATTCATATTGGCGAAGTTACTAATGCATCGCGTACCTTACTCCTCAACTCCTCGACTTTGCAATGGGAGCCCAGTCTACTCGAATTCTTCGGTCTTCGGAAGTCAATCTTACCCAAACTGGTATCAACCTCCGAGGTGTATGGAAATATCGCATCTGGTGCTTTAACTGGTGTCCCTATTGGCGGACTTGTGGGTGATCAACAAGCAGCGTTGATTGGCAACAAGTGTTTGAATCAAGGTGAAGCCAAGTGTACATATGGCACTGGTGCTTTCTTGTTGTTCTGTACTGGTGGTGAAATCGTGAAGAGCAACCACGGGCTCTTGAGCACGGTAAGTGACTGGATCTGTTTGAAGTGTGTGTGCTGAACCTCTGGTAAGATCGCCTATCAACCGGGACCAGATGCGAAGCCGGTGTATGCACTGGAAGGTAGCAGTGAGTAAGCGGAATGCTCATACGATTGCTTATTCCATTAATCTTTATTTTCCTAGTTGCTGTTGCTGGAAGTGCTATAAAATGGCTTCGTGATACCATGGGTATGATCAGCTCAGCCGCAGAAGTCAATGATTTGGCGGCGAAGGAAGACGACACAGGAGGTGTATACTTCGTCACTGCATTTTCCGGCTTGCTCGCACCGTATTGGGATCCAGGTGCAGCAGGACTCCTGATTGGTATGAGATACTCCAGTGGTGCATGTATATTGGTCCTGAGTATTATTAGGGATTTCCCAGTATACCAATCCATCTCATATCGCCCGTGCTGTTTTGGAAGCAAACGCTTACCAGACCCGTGCAATCATCGAGAGCATGAAGTTGGATTCTGGATCGAATCTGAAGCACCTCAAGGTTGATGGGGGAATGACCAATGGTGATCTTGCGATGCAAATCTTGGCCGACGTCGGTGGGTTTATTGTCGTGCGTCCGGAGATGAGAGAGTACGCGAATGAGATTCTTGGAACTGTCTCCAGAAAACTAACTATGACGACAGATCAACCGCACTCGGTTCTGCACTGTGTGCTGGAGCTGCAATCAAATTATTTGGATGGGATTTGACTAAGCCTGAATCGCTGCGAAAAGTTAACGTGAAAGGCAGTATTGAGTTTAACCCAAGCCTAGTTGATTCTGAAAGAGAAAAGAGGTGGGTGGGCTGGCAAAGAGCCATTGAGAGATCCAGGGGTTGGGAAGCCGGCGTAGACGAGGGAGCATAAAATGCCAGAGCAGTTTGAGATTTGTATCATTCAATAAAATGTGTAAAATTAATTGCTGAGTTTCAAAAGTGACCACATTATTGTTGGGCAAGCCTAATTTCCTCTTTTGGTGTTCATTCCGGCAGCAAACATGTCCAGTTTCGAGAAAATCGTGAAACTGGCCTGCAAGCCAAAGAACGCCCCTCCCAAATCCAAGGTAATGGTTTCACTACCGTTGAATATGCGAGCTAATATGATTGATCCAGTATATCGATAGTATCATTGCTGCTACCTGGTCAGAAGATGGTGCCGTTCATGATGTCTGTAAGGCTCTCACACCACGCTTTCGCGAGCCAAATTCCGTTGTGGGTGCACAATTTTTCATAGTGATGACTGAAAATGACTCCCATTCAAGGTTGTGTTTAAAGCATTGATAGTGCTTCATACTATGATTCGGAACGGTGCTACCGACAATGTCCTCTCACATCTCTCACAGAGTGATGTTCTCAAGCTGCGTAATGTATACGCAGGAAACTGGGAAGGTAAGTGGATCTTTGAGTCCCATTCGTTCTTCACTAATGAATTGGTGCCATGCAACACACCTCTACACGATCGCTACATCATATCGTCTCACTAATCCAGGTTTTGAAAATCCAGACCACCTACATCATTATGCCAAATATCTCGACTGTCGAATTCGCTCCTATGCCAATCTCAAACACGATGTCATTAAGGTTCAATCCGAATCAAACCGAGATCTACGTAGTTCAGCAGTACATGAAGAGCAGGAAGAGCAGACCCAAGATAGGAAGAGGCGAGGTGGTGGAAGTGCTAATACCAGTCTTGGGAGGAGTAAGACTGTGATGGGAAGAAAGCTGAGGATAATGACCGTTGAGAAAGGGTTATTAAGGGAGACCAAGGCTGTGCACCAGATGATCGACGCTGTAGTAGAATGCAGGGTATGTGACTATCTACGAAAGCTTATCGATACACTGACTCTTCCTATCGTTGTTTTATTTCATTTCAATGGTTGCAGTTTTACCTGGATGGTGTCGATGATGAACTACGGTTGACAGCATTGCGGATGCTTGTCAAGGATCTCTTGATTCTATTTCAAGCTGGGAATGAGGCTGTCATCAACCTCCTTGGTGCGCTTTTTTGATGTTTTGGAGACCGAACGAAGTTCATCCAACACCTAGAACAATATTTTGAGATGTCACACATTGATGCGAAAGAGGGGCTCTCGATTTATCGACATTTCTGCAGGCAGACAGAACATGTCACGGAGTACCTTGGGGTTGCAAAGAAACTACAGAACCTCTTGAACGTTCCTATTCCAAACCTGCGTCACGTCAGCATTATATCTCTGAATTTCTTTCATACCTTCATACGTATTTCAGGCCCCAGTATCTCTCGCCACTGCTCTTCAAGAGTATATTGATGATCCAAATTTCGAGAAAAATCGCCTCGAGTACAGATCCAATAGAGCGATAACAAATGGGAAAGTGACACCGAAATCTACCACCAACAATGCGAGAACTCAAAGTTTGTCTGACCTACGTTAATGATGATGATCATAACTCATGCCCTTTCAGCCAAAATGACAGAGGATAAACCCAATGCAACTTCATCTGGCATCAATTCAACAGCAGTTGCACCGGTGGCCTCGCAATCACCTCCACAGAATCCCAATATAGAGGATTTCTTCAGTTCAATTGAAGGAAACCAGACCAATATGTTTAATGCTCAAGCATCAGGGTAAGATTTTGACCACCAGCCTCACAAAGTCCCCTGGAATGACTATAACTTAACAGTCCTACCGGAATGTCAAATCCCTTTTCTCAGATGTTCACAGGACAGCCTATCACTGGTCAGGTGATAGCCCAACCGACAGGGTTCGTAATGCCTCAACATACAGCCATGCCAAATGCAGCCAATCCCTTCAGCCTTCCAGGTCAACAGCCCACAACAGGTCATCGACCATTTACGACATATCTGACGGCTGCCGATCAGCAAAATTTCTTGCAACCTCAAACCACTGGAATCAACCCGTTCCGCCAGAGCATGCTCATTCCCCAAACCACAGGGATGGCCCTTTTTGGAGTGGGAGGCACTCCAGGTGTTTCCCAACAACCAAGTTCTAACCCTTTTCCTACCGTAAACATGGTCCCCGGATTTGGTCAGTCACTGTTCAACACTGCTTCCCCATCTTTTCAACAGCAGCAACAGCAAATGCAAACGCTACCATTCCAACCATTGCCTGCTTCTGCTTCT